>Ga0208826_1000342_pt1 | contig 50814 bp, 47 predicted proteins | sample AD_UKC115_MetaG_FD_184451 | JGI IMG/M metagenome (GOLD analysis project Ga0208826, IMG submission 184451) | Active sludge microbial communities of municipal wastewater-treating anaerobic digesters from Hong Kong - AD_UKC115_MetaG (SPAdes)... | ecosystem: Engineered > Bioreactor > Anaerobic >... | reverse complement strand
ATGTAATTATCTTCCCTACGTTCATGACTTGTCCGTGCGGTTGCGCTCATGTGCTGGTTTGTCATCCTTGTTTTGCTTACCTTGTTATTTGGGTAATTGGTTGTTGGGATTAGATGGTTTGAGGTAAAGGGACGGAGAGGCATTAACGATAAGTGTAACGTTATTTAACGGTAACGTTAACGCTATTTAACGCTAAGTGTAACGCTAAGGTTAGCGTTATAGTTAACGTTAATATTAACGCTAATTATTTATATTTGTCGAATGAAACAATGCCTGAACTGCCAAACGGAATTTACACCTGCCCGATGTACTGGGCTTTATTGCGGCCCCAATTGCCGAGTAAAACACCATTTATTATTGAAAAGACAAGATATTTCGCTTAAATCAATGCGATATTTTGTTACGGAAGAAGGAGTTAGAGTTAAAATAACTAAAGAACTTCTTACCGATCTTCTGGGAGAATTTAACGTTAATAATAGCGTTAGCGTTAATACAAAAAAACCAGATATTATTCCTAAAAAAGAAGATACTGTAAAAGTTAGCGTTAATTATGAAACTCAATTCAGCGATTGCGAATTCGAAGAGGATTATAAAAACCTTCTTGAAAATATTCAAGCTGATGACAATTTAAGCAGTGCTCAAAAATTACTTTGGAGAAAAAGAATCACTGGAAAATAAGGGTTCTTGATATTTTATAGAAAAATTCCAAGAAAAATTTCTTTTTTCGGTTTTAATTAATAATCTTTGTTATCCAAACTAATTATTATGCCAAAAAGAATTTATCGCTTAACGAAACAAGCGAAAGAAAAAATTAATAATGATGCTCATTTAACGCTAAAGATCAAATTAATTTTAAATCTAAAATCATTCCAGTCTATTTATGAACACATGAAGAGAGATAGCCAATCTTTAATGCACTTTGAAATTATTTCGGAGTTGTCTAAAAAATTAGAAATTCCACCGGATGAAGTTTTTACTATGGAAGAAGTTGAATAAACTTTTAAACTGAATGCCAATCACTTTTAAAAACAATGAGTATGAAAGTAAAAACTAAAGTACAAAAGAGAAATTTCAAGGAAGGTGTATTATCAATCCTTGCTGCGCATCAAATAATTCCTGAAAAAGATAATGAGGAATTATTAATCAAAGATTTAGAAACTTATTTTAATGAAGTTTATAAACCAGATGATTCAACTCCATACTGGAGTGATCTTGTGAATCAATGGCGTGAATTCTATAAGGAAATTGTTGAAGATTACCCTGAATTCAATCCAATCGAAGCAATTAATTTAAAAAGGCTTTCAAAGATTTTAAGAACCAGGTATATGAAAAATGTAAATGGAGATCCTATCTGGGATTTGAATACATGTCTTAGGCAGCATTTAATTTTTTATACCATGGTTACTTCATTAAATTTTTACAGAAAGAATCTATCACTTACGATAATGTATTCAAAGTTTAATGAAATCACTTCTCAATTAGCTGAATTGAAAAAATCTCAAACTGGGGTCGATAATATGATCCTTAATAAAAATCAACATGGCTAGACCACTAAAAAACTCCTGCGATTATTATCCTCATGACTCAGGCATGAGAAATCATAAGAAAATTAAAGCTATACGGCAAAAATTTGGTATTACCGGATATGCTATTTGGGTAATGCTTTTAGAACTTTTAACTGGTTCTGATGGAAATGAATTTGAAGATTCAGAGTTAGAATTAGAATTAATAAGTGGAGATTTTGGAGTTTCTGTCACAGAAATACGCGAAATGTTGGATTACTGTTACAGATTGGAGCTTTTATTCATAAAAAACGGATTTGTTTCCTCAGAATCACTTAATGAAAGGCTTGCTCCGGTGTATCAAAAGAGAAAAATTACTAAAACTATAAGCGCTAACCAGAGAAGGAAAAACGGTAAATTCCACAGTAATACCGTAGAAGATATAGTTTCTGATACCAATAACTCCGAAGATGATATAGTTTCTGGAGCAGAAACACCGCAAATAAAAGTAAATAAAAGTAAAGTAAATAAAAGTAAAGTAAATAATAATAATAATACGTTTTATGATTTCTTTGATATTTATGAACTTTATTCAAAAGCTACTTATGAGTCTCAATCGGATCAAATAAAGGCCCGTTTTTCGAAAGAAACGTTCCTTGGCTATAAATCCTTCGTCAAATTATTCGAAACGTTCAAAAAAAGGCTGCCAGGCATCGAATTTCCGCTTTTAGATGATTACCAGATCAACATATTTTTAAAATTTACAGATGAAGAGATTATGGCAGGCATAAATAAAATGTTTTCTCTTGGTCTAAAAAAAGATATGGTGATGATTTTAAGGCTGATAGAATGTATTGGGTGGGCTACTAAAAACAATAACTCAAATGAGAAAAAAGTAGTAACAACTCAAGATCGTTTGGAATCACAACGAAAATCGATGGAACAAGCACTGGCTTATCAAAAAGAAAAAGAACTTAAAGAACAAGAATAAAAAATTATCTATGTCAGATTTAATAAAAACTAGCAATAATGCGATTGAAAAATATAATTCAGCACTTGAGTTTAAACAACAACAACTTAAACTTATAAATCAAACAACATACTCAAATGATATAAAAAAAGTAATGAGGCTTGCTGTAGATATTAAGTTTTGTACTTTAAGTATTGAAGAGAAAATATTAACAGTTAGTAATTCAATTGAGTCTGCTTACATAAGAACAGGCTCTACAAAATTAAATGAAGATGAAAAAAGTTTTTTCATTAATGAAGTGATTGATATTTTGGCTGAACGAAAATATGCAACCAGGGACGAAGTAGTTGATATTTTCAGGAAAGGATCTCTTGGACTTCTTGGGGATTATTTTGGAGTAAATGTAAAGTCGTTTTTAATCTGGTTAGATGTTTTTTATAAAGACGTTCATAGAAGAGAGGTTGTAAAAAAACTAAACGATCTACAAAAGGCAAATGATAAAATTGAAGAGATGAAGCCGGAAGATTCTCAAAATTTAATAAGAAAAACAATTATTGAAGTGTTTAATTTTCGTAAAGAAAATAAACAAGCCGGAATTGAAGGATTAAGTTACCCTATGTACGATTATCTTTATCGAAAAGGTAAGATTAATTTATCAGATCAGGAACGGAAATATTTAAAAGAAGAAGCTGAGGCCCATATAAAAATAACATACAGCGTTGGGCAGAAAAAATTTGATGACCTACTTGATAAAAGCATGGTAGACCCTATAAAATTGGCAAAAACATTTGCCGTCCGGGATTATATGAACGATTTATATTCAAAATCAGTTGATTTAGATATATAAATATATTTAATAAATAATAATACGTTTATATAACATCCACATTATCAAGTATTTCGCTAAAAATACGTCCAGTTAATAAAATTCCATTAGTTGAAATATTAAAAGTGCTATTTAACTCTGTCACAAGTTGCTTTTCAGTAAGTATTTTCATTAATTTCTTTGTATTAAAGCCAATAATGTCATTTATATCTTCAATTGGAACAAATCGTTTCTTCGAAGTCCTTAAATTACAGAGTATTGAGAATTGAGTTAGCGTTATGCCTTTTTGCTTTATAATCAATGATGTGTTTGTCATATTACCGAATAAATTCAGTAATAATTTAGAGCCATCAGATGCTTTTTTATAATCAACCTCTTCATTAAGTAAACTGAAATTATCAAAACTGTCTTTTACTTTTGTTGATATTTTTTCAGAGAAGTCAATAAATCGTTTATCCCAGTTTGAAATATTTGAATGAGTTGAATTTGTCATCAACGTCATAATTTCTGAAAATTGTTGAGAGTCTGTTATAAAACTTTTTTGTTCATGCAGCGCATCTTTGATTGATGGTAATTTATGGACACAAGATTTATCTTCATAAATCTCATTGAACTTTTGAAGATCAAAATCTTTATCAATGATGTATATACCCCAGTTAATTCCAATCTTTGTTAAGATCGATAAAATATGGAATATACTTTTACTTTTAACAAACTTTCTAATCTTCCCAATTTTAAAAATTGAGTATCGTTCATTTACAGAAAGCATTTTATATTCTTCTTCAGTGAGTGAAGCAAGACGTTTACATAAGTACTCCTGGATAAATGGATTAAATGGTTCGTATCGTTGTGGTTTAGGCGGCATGATTAACTATTTGAAATTAAATCTTCTGTATTAAGTGATTTTTTATTTAATGACTGAAACTTTGTTTTCATTGCTGTAAATTCAGGGTTTTGACCTTGTGCTTTTTGTTCAAGTTCATACATCACATCCTTTAGTTTTAAAGATTGATCAAACAAATATTTTTTAGTTTCATAATCAACTTCTTTACTTGATTTGTATATTGGCCTTGTGCATGTAGTGATAAATTCTTCATACAATATTTGTGCAGTTTTTAAAACACGAAAATCCGGATCTTGTCTTTGAAGATAAATATTCACAATCGATAAAAATTGAGAAAACTTAAATCCAATTATTAAATCTATTACATCCTTTTTCGCATTAAGATATTTCCCAACATCTTCAAATACATAAAACAAATCCAACTTATCTTTTATGAAGCTGCTATCAAAAGAAAAGCAATACACAATGAATTTTACTAAATCAATTTTATCTTTTTCATCAAACGTTATTGATTGTAAAATAATATCATCCTCTTTAATTTCATACATATCCAACTCTAAAATAGGTTTGAATAATTCATAGACTTTTATCTCTTGTAAATAATCAACACAAAGAGTTTGTTCCTTCTCATAGATCAGGGAAAAAATTGTTTTCATAAATATTTTTGTTTATCGGTTAGGCGGTAATCCATGCTTTTTTCTAAAAGCCCTGGCCATTCGAAGTTTTACTCTGTAATAATCTTCAGCAATTCTAATAGCCGGTGTATGCACTGGAGATATTTCGATTTTCATTACAAAAGTCTTGTATAATTCCCCCCTTGATGTTTTTATACCAAGTTCCTTACAAATTTCTTCAATGTACGTAAGGTCTTGCTTTGTATACAAATTTTGCTCCATTATGGTAGCGATAAGAGAAGGTTTAAATTTTATTTTTTTGCCGGTTTGGGTTCGCATACTTAAAAATTTATATCTTTGAAAGCAAATATAATGTATTATGTCATTTTACGGACCATTCTTAGAAACAGACCCAAGTAAAAAAAATGCGGAATGGATGACGCAAATTTTAACTCAAGTTAGAACACAATCATATCGACCATTAATTGATCCAATAATTGCAAAAGAACGAAGAGATATTATTCTTTCTAATTTTGATATGGGTAAAATCCGTCAAATGTTTAAGAAGCCAGATAAACTTGAACAAGCAGGTTTTGAATTTATACCCATTGCAATAATGGAGAAAATTAAAAACATTTTAGTTGGAGAAAAACTACAACAACCAATTAAAGCCGAAGTAAATGCGCAAGATCCATCTATGGAGGCTTTAAAAAAAGATGACATGAATCTTCTTAAGAATAAGAAAATTATTGAATCACAAGTCAATCAACTAAAAAAACAAATTGGGCTTCCCCCAGAGCAAATTACAAATGATGATTTTAATGGTAATTATGATCAGTTTAAACAAATGGGGCTTAATGAAAATGACAGTTCTGATATTGATAATTTTTTTGAAACACATTATCAATTAGATATTGAATCAGATTATCAAACATGGGTAAATCATGTATTTAATACAAACGATGTTAGTCAATACACAAATGATTTTATTGTAGATATACAGGCATTTAAAAAAATTGCGTTTCAACAATTCATTAATAAAACAAATGGGTGTACTGAAATTAGAAGATTAGATCCGGTAGATGTATTTAGAATCAAAGGACAAAATAAAATAAATCAAAAAGGAGATGTTGCAGTCGGTTATTATGAAGAAGTAACTGTATCTGAGTTTATGAAAAGATGTGGCGCTAATTTTGATTTCTTTCAGAAGTTCCAAGAAATTTTTGATGCAGTTAATTATCATAATAATTTAAACATTACTGGTGCGCTTGTAAGTCAATTACAACTATCTGGAGTATATAGCGATTCAAATTTAGAGTGTATTGGAACTAAAGATAATGCAGTCCCGTATACAACATTATTGAACTATAAAGTAAAACTAGGGTACATAGAAATTAAAAGTGTTGATATTCGTAATTTCAAACAATTTACAAATAACATTGGGAATGAAAAAATTTATGAATTCTCCCCACTTAAAAATAACGACAAGGAGTTTATTATATTCCAAGATATTCCAAAAGAAAGGACATATAAAGCAAACTTCCTCGCAACATCAACAATGGATCAATATGTTTTTAATAATGGGCTATTGTTTAGCCAAGAAGTTGAAGGGGCAGAAGATCAGTATTCAAACTTTTCAATAAAGTATATTGAACTTGACGGTAATACCATTGCAGAAATCGCAAAAGGATACATTGTAATTGCACAAGAAGCATTTAATAAATTACGATATATGCTTCGAAAGGCAAGACCAGATGGACGTAGTTATAGTGCAGAAGCATTAAAGAATTTATCAGAGATATTATCTGGTAAAGATGGGACTCCACTTGATATTATGTCTGTATATGAAATGCTTGATGGGTCAGAAAACGAATTGTTTGGCACCGTGAGAAATGCAGATGGAAGTTTGGCAAATACTCAGGGCGGTGTAAACTATGATATCAAAAGACCTATTGATTCTAAATTTAAAAGTTTTGTTGAAATTATAAACTGGGCAGTAGAATCAATAAAACAAGATATTGGTCTTACAGATTTAAGAGCAGCAGATGAACCAAAAACAAATGATGTAAACAAACTTGAACAAACTGCATTACAAAAAAGCAATGACGCAACTTACTACATAGATTATATGATGGATTATGCATATAAGAATATGGCCATAACAAGTATGTCATTTTTACAATACTCAATTGTATATGAAGATAAAGTTGTAATGGGGTACGTTAAAAATATTATAGGCGAAGAAGGGGTTAAAAGAATTAAATCATTGCCAAAAATTTCGCCACATCGAATTGATATTTTTGTTTCATCAATGGCCACTGTTATTGAACGTAATAGGATACTAAGAGATACTCAAATTGCATTTGAAAAGGGCCTCATTGATTATGTAGACAAAATGCTTGTAGATTCAATTGATAACTTTAAAAAAGCTCAAAAGATTTTAATTTATCGTCAGGATAAAAAACAAAGAGACTTAGCTAAAATTGAACAACAGAAACAAGAAAACCTAATCGCATTACAAAAACAAAAAACAGAAGATGAACTTCGTGTTATTGACAGAAGAGGTGTATGGGAAGTTAAAAAAGCACAAGAAATGGCCAAGGGTTATAGAGATGCTGCTGAGGTTAATGCAAAGGTTAAACTTGGACTTGAAGACAAGAAAGCGGAAAATGATAAAAGTAAAAAAACTCTTGAGTCTCAATTAAAAGAACAGGCAGAAACCTATAAATAATTATGCCAAAGATTAAAGATTACAAAGAAGGTAGATTTGCTTTTTTTTGCCCTGGTTGCAATAGAGAGCATATTTATTTTGTAGATAGCCCACATTGGGGGAAGGATGCTAAAGGATGGGAGTTTAATGGGGATTTTATTAATCCAACATTTTCTCCATCACTTCTAAATCGTTGGGGCAAATATGCAGATCCGAAATTCATTGAAGACCCTGATTTCCCAAAATCATCCGGGCAATGCCATTTATTTATTCGAAATGGTAAAATTGAATATTGTGGGGACTGTACTCATGAACTTTCTGGGAAAATAGTAGATATGGTTGATATTAAGGATTAAATTCTTCCATCGCCATTTCTAATACCGCAATAATATAAAGATGCTTTAATGTGATTGAATATTTTGAATATATATTATTTATTTTTTCTAAATCTTCATCTGTTATTTTAAAAACACATCGAACATTTTTTTGAGGTTCGTTATTGTGTTCAAAATTTATCTCTAAAGAATCTATATATTTTATTATTTTATCTAAAATTTTATCATTTGTCGATGATACTTTTTCATCTGTATTATAGATAATAGCTTCCCTCAATTGATAGATTGAAAACGGGACTTTGACACAGCTATTTGACATACCTATTATTTTGTGCGTAAAAATACACAAATCAGATATATAACCAAAACATAAATATATTTTTGAGATACCAAACCCAAAAATCATGTCAGAAGTAAAAACTGAAATAGAAAAAGAAGAAATTCCAACGGAAATTGCAGATTTGCTTGCAAAAGCAGAAGCAAATAAACCTGTTGAACAAACTCCTACAGAAGATAAGCCGGCAGAGGAAAAACCTGCGGAAGAAAATCCAGCAGGAGATAAACCAGCAGAGAAAAATCCAGCAGAGGAAAAGCCGGAAGAGGAAAAACCTTCTGAACAAAAACTTTCTTTAAGTGATGAAGAGCTTCTTGCCGAATTGAAGAAAAGAAATATTAATGTAGAGATTCCTAAGAAAGAAGAGCCTACCGAAGAAGAAAAGGCAAAGGAGAAAAAGGATAAAGTGACTGCATGGGCACTTGAGAAAAAACTAATTTCAACTGATACAATTGGCGAATATGCCAAAATGAATTCCGAATCAAAAATTGAGATTGCATTTCAGTTGTATAAGAAAGAGCGAGAAGGAGATGTTGATGGGGACAATGAGCCATTAAGCGACGAGCAACTTAGAAATGAATTTGAAGATGAAAATTTTCTTTTTAAAGATGAATTAGACCCATCAAGAAAAAGAGCTGTAAAAAAATTGGAGCAAATTGCTAATTTGCATCTTAAAAGTAAGTTTGGAGACAGTATTGAAAGCCTTGAGTCAAAATATGATGAAGAAATGTTTGTTGCGCAAAGATCACAAAAACTTGACACTACACTTTCTCCATTAAAGGAGTCAATGATAAAAGATGGGTTGTCGGTATCCATAAAAGATGAACTTGATAAAGAGTTTACTTTTAAATTACCGGTATCAAAAAACGTAGCCGAAAAAATCTTAGCTAATATCAAACTAGCCCCATTGCCGTTCGATGGTTCTGAGCCTGATTATACTGATCAGGTAACAAAAATCTTCAAAAACGCAATCATTGCTAATAACTTCGAATCTTATTTACACGAATATGCAACTGCATATCATAGTAAAAAGATGAAAGAATTAAAAGCCACAGGTGTTGGAGTTGATGCTAGAGAAGAAAAATTAGGTGATGATAACAGTACAACACCAAAAGAAATTCAAGAAATCTTGGACCAAGCGAATGCCAAACGAACAAACAAGATTTAATAACAAAACCAAAAAATTAAAATGGCGCAGTATAATTTAATATCAAACACTTGCCAAAACGCAACAGACGATACAGTTGCCGGAGCACTAAGTCCTAACTCAAAGTTAGGTGTGTTTAACTTCATGTCGCAACTTTCGGAATTGGCTGCAAATCCAAATCAATGTGGTGGTAGAGACGCTACATTGCAATGGACAAGAAACGTATCTGAAGATTTAATTGCTTGTTGTGGTGATAATACGATGGACTATAAGTTCTTCGAAAAAGAATTCTCTTCAACTCCCAAAAAAATCGATACAAAAAATTACTTCCAACGCTATCATTCAAATGAAAATGAAAATGTATTGGCCGGAAGTGGTAATTTGTTGACCGGTTCAACAAATAAATTTATTTTACACCCAAGTAGCCATAATTCAACTGGTACGGGATCTTCATTATTTGAAGGGATGTTTTTGTATAATTACAGAACAGCGAAAATGGTGAAAATCACAACTATTAATAACTCAACTCCAAAACAATTTATCATCAATGTTGTTTCAACAGATGGTTCGAATGTGAGCATTAATAAGGGTGATAAATTCATTCGTATCCCTGCCGTAGCAGTTGGGGGTTCATCTTGCCCTACTGGTCAAACTACAATGAATACCCATTGGACAACTAAACAAGTTAACAAACTTCGTTTAAGAACTAAGTGGGTTATGGAAATGCAGGTTGATCGCCCATATGCCGATGTAATGAAATTTGCTCCTTTTGTTGATAAAACAAATAAGGTGACATGGCAAGCATTGCCTACCATGAAAATCAGAGCAATGCAAGAGGTTACTCAAGCTGCTAACTTATTCATGTTTATAGGTAATAAAATTTCAAATCCAGCAATTGCAGTTGATGACTTTACAGCAGGTGAAGGTATGTTGGAAAGCATTAAGGGTGCCGGTAATATTCGTGACTTCGATCCAACAAAAGGGTTCTCTTTAGAATATGATTTTGAGCCAATTATTATGGCTGAAGATGCAATGAAAAGAACAACTGATTGGGTATTGTATGGTTCATTGCAATTTAAAGCAGGTCTTGTAAGAAGAACAAACAATGATACTAAAGGTAATGGTACATTGCCTTATGATTATGCATCTCATACAAGAACCGGTAATGACCATGGAACAATTAACAAATCTGGATTTGAATCATATTCTTATCTTGGTAGAAATATCCGATACAAAGAATGGGGTGTATTAAGTACATCAAATGGTCTTGGCAACGGTATGTTCCCTCAAACCGGTATTTTGCTTGCAAACAATGGATTAAGAAATAGCCAAGGGGATGAAGTTCCACCAGTTGAATTCTTTAATTCTAAATCTCAAGCAGGTGAATGGCAAACATTGATGGAAAATGATAGAAACCAATGGCTTTTACAAGGTTGTGAAAGTATTGAAGGTGATATCATCAAAACAATGTTCTGGATGGTTCACTGCCCTAACAGACACTATTACTTAAACCCAGTAGCTTGTAGCTAGTAGTTCAAATTTTAAGAAACAATATTTTATAACACAACCCAAACCAAAAAAAATGTCAAAAGAGCAAGAATTAATAACTTTCAGACTGACTACATCGGTGCCAACTTCTTACGCAAAAGAAGATGGCTCCTTTGTGGATCAGCCAGTATCCAGAAAAGTAATGGGAGAATTCACCATTTATAAAGATGGTAAAGCAACAAAGTATCGACACATTAAAAATGCATCCTCGCTTTTGTTGAACAAACAAATTGAAAATGGAGAGGAATTCGCCTACTTCAGAGATGAAATCTATTTTACAAATGGGGTAGTTGTATTAGATCCAAATAAGGATAAAAATACAGTTGAGATTTTGAGACTTTCTCCTCAAAACGAAGCGACTCCAGAGTCAAGTAGACCAGGAGGCGTTGAACCAATCTTTGAAGAAGTTAAGAAAGAAAAAGAAGGACTTTCAGAATTAGATTTGAATTTTGTATTACATAGTGCTAGAACGCTTGTAATGGGACTTCAAAAGAAAAATGCTGATGGATCATTCTCTTATGATGAATCTAAAATAAAGTTCATGTCTAATATCTTTAGACTTGATGGCGATCTTTCATCTGCGGAATCAATTGTCGCTTTGTTGAAAAAAGCGGAAGACTCTCCAGAGCAATTCATTTATAAGGTTGAAACTTTAATTTCAAACTTAAAATCTGATATTGATAAGGCGAAGGAGCTTAAATGTTTATCATTCGAAAACAACTCGGTTATTTTTGATCCACTTGGGGCCAAAAAATTAATTGTGGAATTCGAACCAAAAACTAAAGAGGAGGAAATTCTTGATAAGTTAGTTATATTCTACAGCAATCCTCAAAATGAAAGCGAATACAGAGACCTGATCGCTAATATTAAAGAAGCAGAAGCGGCTAGTTTGACAAAAAAATAAACAATTTTTTTTAAAAAAACAACCAAAATAAAATGGCAAAAATAATAACAATCACAGCCTTGATGATCAACAATGTTGATTTTGGCTATGCAGGTTGCGCGAAAAAAGTATCATGCGATAACATGAACATTATTGGGGACTATTGGGCTACTCCGGTTCAAGACGCAAACGGTAACTTCGTAGGTTTTACTTATATATCTTCAGCAGGTGGTGTAGTTAAACCAGGCGCAGATTCATTCCGTGCTGTAAAATTCACTTCTGGAGGCGATAATATAATTGCAGCGATTTCAGAATTTCAGGCAGATGGTGTTACTCCAAATACAAGCCAAATTCTTTTTGACGGATGTGATCAATGTTGTGGGGATACTCCGCTTACTATCACTACAACAATCCCTGCTCCAGTTCTTGAACAAAAAGCATGTTACGTATCTGATACGGCAAGCGCTGATTTCGGCACATATGTTGTTAAACTCGTTATCCCTAAAGATGATGGTACGTATACATATTCTGCAAGTTTCAATAAATTAGACCCAACAACAGGATTATCAACAGCAAATGGAGCTACGTCCGCACAGACAGCAGCAACATCGGCATTGGTAGCATCTCAGTTAAATGGTCAATTTAACTCTGCAGGTTCGGTAGCTGCAATTGGAGCAAGCACAACATTTGTTACAGAAGATACCGCTTCGACATCAGTGTTGGAAGGTGTACTTAAATTCAAAAGTACATCTCCATTCACAGTATCGTTAGCGATAACATCTGCATAAGTCTAAACATACCAATTGGTTTGGGCAAAGGGGGATGGGGTGATTCCCATCTCCCTTATTTTTTTAATCAACAAAAAAACTTAACATGAGTTGTAATATCCCATCGTTTAATTTTGACTTTAAGGTTATCTATGATATTTCCTTACAAACGCCAACAGTAGAAATACAACAAGCAAGTACTGGCGCTAACCTTGCTGCAATTTCATATTTTTTCATATTGTACGATCCGAATGGGAATATATATCATAATGGGAGTTGGTCTTCTCCTGATGCAAGTGGAGTATGGGCATCTATTGCTATTGCAGAGGCCATACCGCAAGTTGGGCAGCATTTAGAATTTTCAAATTTACCATTCAGAGTTGTTGGGTATGCTAAAGATGCATCAGGGAACATTTGCACTTTAGAAAAAATGGACGTATTATGCGCACCTGCAGGTAATGATGGGAAAAATAATTTTGGTAAGATAACATTTGATATTCGACAAAAATGCGATAAAGCGAAACTTGAAATCAGAGATATTACCCAGTATATTTATAGCGGAGGAGTTGGGTTGAAAGAAGACAACATGCTTACGTTTGTTTATCCAACAGACGAAGGGACTCCATTGCCAAATATTACACTTCAAAACAAAACTGCATTTTCAATACCAATACCGTATAATGGTGAAGGGCATGAAATGTACGCACATACAGTAATTCTTTACACCCTTGAAAATGGGAACCAAGTAAGAGTTAAGTATAAATATTCAAATAAGAATATCATTATTAATTGCGGTGTTAGTATGTGCTCAATCATGTGCGGACTAACAAAGTATAGAGAAAAGCTAGAAGGTAGTACTGGGCAATGTAATGATTTTGATACTAAGAAAGTATTAAGCCTTTCCCTTAAAATTGCGCAATTGTCATTTGCAATGGACAATCCTGATTGTGGATTTGATTCGTTTAAATTACATTCAGAAATCAAAGAAACTCTTCTTGAAAATGGTTGTTATTGTGAATGTGATGATAAGGAATTCAATAATGGGTCTACGGCCTTAAAATGTGCTGATATTGATATTGAATGTGTTTATACAGAGATCATTAATTTGATAAATTCAGATTCTCAGGCAAAAGGATTATTGTGCACAATAGTAAACGAATGCGTTAGCGCAGCAAATTCAGCAGCTTGTGGTCAGCCATTTATATCTTCAGCTATATTTACCGAAACGGCAATTTCAATCGCGTTTATATTAGCGAACCAAATCAATAGCACTTCATTAAAAGTTTATTATAAACTACATTCGGACTCTTCATGGATTTTATTTGATACAATTCCTTCAAATTCCACACAAATAGATATTACTGGTATATTTAATGTTGGAGACGTTTATGATATAAAGGTAACTAATGATTGTGGTTCAGGGACAACAGATAGCAGCATTGTTACAGGTACTATTATTCAACCTATGTCTAGTTGCTTTCTCTTATCTACAATGTATTCTGGGTTGGCTGATGGCATTTATATGGTTCAAGTTGATTCCACACAACCATCTTTATGTAACAAAGTAAAGCCTGTTAAATTAACACTTGGGTTAATTAATCCGTTTTTGCCATGTTCAATGCCTAGCTCTTTTAAAATAAATTCATCTTCGTTATTAACATGGAGTGGGGATCCGGGGGACTATCAAATTTTTTACAAGAAAAAAACAGATTTGACTTGGACAAATTATGGGATAAATACTTATATGGGTATTGATAGTTCACAAGACTTATCAGCACTTGCATTAACTCCATTATCTGATTACGAGTTTAAAATTAGACATGTATGCAACTCTGGAAGTTTATATTCAATCCCAGTTTATACAGACTATTTCGATCCATTAAGTAGATGCGAGAGCGCAGGATCTTTTATATCATTCAATCAAACAACTGGTGAATTGTTATGGGCAGGAGGAACCAATGGTACTGCTACTTATATTGTACAAGCATCTACTGGGGGAACATCTTTAGGAACTCCGGCAAGTATTATTATCACTGCAACTCCATTCGGGACTCAAATATCTTGTGATTATTCATCAATTGCAGCTTTAATCACTGCAACAACAATTGGACCAGGTGATGAAATTATTTTTTCAATCAAACAACAATGTAGCATCGGTGTATTTAGTGATGTTGCAACTAAAAATTATATCATAGAAGGTGTTTCTGCTTCATGTGACAATACAACATTAACATTTACAACTGGGAATGGGGGATTAGTAACCTTAAACTCGTCAACATTCCCATCAAATGTAAATGAACTTCAGTATCAAGTCGGCTTACAATTAGGGCCTACATTCCTTCCTTTACTTATTGGAGAAACAACAGTTGAAATAACATCTCTATATCTACCAATTGCAATATCAAATGGTGATCAGGTTAAGGTTAGATGGAGAGCTAGATGTGGATGTTGTTCAAACATATCATCATATTCAAATTGGGACGAAGTAACTATAACTGCTTCAACTCAAAATTGGGATGACGTATGGAAGGATATCCCTTCTGGATGGATGCTTAATGGAGTTCAAATTAAAATGGGTTCCGTAGTAGGTCAATACAAAATAGACCGGCAAGGGAAGTTCCATCTTAGAGGATTAGCAGATTTTGTATCAGCATCCTCACCAGGACCATATACATATCCAACTGGGACAACAAGTATTGATATGGAATTCTTGGACATATCAGCACTATCATCTATTTTAAACGCATCAACAAACTTAATAGGTACAGTTGATTATTTCCCTGCAACCGAAAAGGCGCCATTAATGACAAGTGGATTAATGCCAGTTACAGGATCTATTCAGCGAAATGGTCTTAAATTCAAACTTGTAGCTAAAATAGTTAATGGGGGAGGGGGAGCTTCAAATGGCTTGCAAATAAACTTAAGTCATATTTCAATCAACTAAGATGATAAATATTTTTGATCTGTATGAAAAATTAAAAGGGAGGGTTAATGTGCAACAAGGAGGGCACATTAAACCTTCTTTATATATTGGTTGGGTTGATGATTCTCAAATTGAACTAATGTCAGAATTAATTGAAGATTTTCAAAAAACACAATTAATATCTGAAAAAGCTACGCCATTTCTTGTTACTAATAACGTATTGATTACTCAACAACCTGGGAGATCATGGGACCTAATCAAAAAGCCTGGTGAATATTTATGCTTGGCAAGTGCAAGAATAATTAAGAAGAATGGAGAAAGTTGTTTATGTTCAGGCGCTAAGGTAAATTCAGATGAAGGAACCGAATTAACAAATGTAAAATGCAACTTTGTCGATCCAGATGAAATAGCTGCGTTGAGATATTCACAAGATTCAAATAATTGTGAAGTATCAATAAAGTTAGTTACAAATGATCGATGGGGAAGTATTTGTAATCATAGAACAAAAAAACCTACATCTAAAAATCCTATTATATCTCAATTTTCTGAAGGGTATAGAATTGCGCCAAAAGGTGCATCAACTGCAATAGTTGTAGACTACTTTAGAAGACCTAAAAAACCAATATTTAATTTCAACATAATTGATGAAGGTCTTGAGACTGAGTATATTCAATACGTAGAAGCAGGAAGCCAACATTTAGAGTGGAGTGACCTAGCTCTTGAAGATTTAATGTTGAAAGTTCAAATGAAATATAATATCTTTACAGGCAAACAATAAACCGTTTATATCATGAAAATTCAAATGAAAAAAGTTAAAACAGCAGAAGTTAAAAACTCTTGCTGCGGTAATGGTGCAAGATTAAAATTCTTGCCTACTTATACCAAAAAACTAAACGTAAAAGCAGAAGCTAAAAAAGTAGGCTAATGAATTACGAATTTTTTAATTACATCGCGTTCTTTATCTTCATCTTATTTGTTGGAGGTTTATTTTGTATTGGATGGTTTAATTCGACCAGAGGAAGTACAATAATTGACCCAAGCGGAAAAGAGAGAGACGAGAACGCGATGGTTTTTTATTGGATTAACAAGGCATTGTCTAAAAAAGTTAAGGATAGATCGTATTCTGATGGTGATCATTTTGAATTAGTAGTAAAAAGACTGAAAGAGGTTTGCTCTGTTTATCTTGGGAATAGCTACAGCATTAGTTCTCATTCAGATAGCATTAGTTCTTATTTAAGGGTATCAAATCATACATTATGGCAAGTAAACAAACAGGCCATTGAAAATGCTATTGGGTGTTCAATAGTAATTGATGTATTAAATGGTGATCATGTTGCAAATATTAGATTCTATAAAGAATTTGATGTTGATGTTTATTCTAAGTATATCGTAAAACCAATCGTAGGATGTTATAAATGTTATGCTTCATTTTGGGGCACATTAATTTATGTACCATCATTGGCATTGGCAATACATACTAACTTATTTGAATTCAATATTTTAACGTCAGTTATAATGTGGATTATTTATTGCATGTCTCTGGTGACAGTAAATGTTTATTTTGAAAAGAAAACAAGATCATGACATTAGATTTAGTAGCACAAATGGTAATGGACTCTTTTTATCAAGAGTTTTCGAAAGATAGTGATTTCTTCCAATTGGAAGATTTTACACGTTATACTTATGCTGCCTATTCTTCATTGTTACAAGACGATTTCGATAAAAGTATTAAAAAGAATTATCAGTTAAGAGGAGAGGCTACTCCTGAATTAAATGACGAATGGTTCACTGTTAAAAAGTTCCCCGTGGAACATAGCACATCATCTGATTTCATTAAAATAGGGCCTTTTTTTAGTTTTGAAAATGATAGTGATTTTACTTCAATAAAAGGGATTTTTGTTGATGGAGAAGTATGTGGATGTCACGGTTTTCATAAAATAAAATATACTGCAGTTCAAACCTTAAAATATTTACCTAAGTCAGATAAATCATTTTACTACTATCCATTAGCAGATAAAATTCATTTAGTAAATGGGAAATGTTCATTAAAGGAGGTTAATTTAATTTACATACCAATGTTAAATGATGATAATTCAGAACTAATAAAAGTCCCGGAAACTCTTGTTAGCGATATTATAATGAATACGTTGAAGTTAATGAGAGAGTCAAAAGATAATACCGTCATTGATATGACATCAAACCAAAACCCAAATAAAGTAATTCAAACTGAAATACAAGACCCATCTGTAAAAAAATAATTCACTAAAAGGCAATGGATACAAAAACTATTTTCGAAGCTGTTGACGAATATATTGCATTGTCTGGGGATTCCGGGACACCAAACCGATCTACATACATGATAAGAGGTCGTTATATCTGGAAAGATATTAGAAATAACATTTTAAAAATGGTATCTCATAAATGGGTGTCAATTGATAGAACATCAATTCCACATAAAGTGCATTTATTCCCTTGTGTGTCTCAGTTTTTGTCGTTATCGGTAAAAGGTGTTGATGGCAATATCGTTGAACTTAGTAAGGATAATAGCATCCCCACAGTAAGTTACGCAGATGTTGGGAAGTACGATTGTGGATGCCCCAAAGGGATAAGTGAATGCATAACCACAACAACCACAACAACAGAAATAATTACTATTCAAGGTGTTCAGTATACAAAGACAGTAAAAATAGTAGTGGCATCAAACGGTGACATGTATAAAGAAGTGACAGAGCCAGTTGCTAATTTAGATGCTAATGGCATATCTAAAGGAGATGTAACCATGGAGACATATAAGGAATTGATTTGTAGCCTTTCTGTAAAAGATTGTGGATGTGTCGAAGTTTCAGAGGATAATATGAATAAAATATCTTCATGTTGTTCTCCTATTACTATTAATGGGATAAATATTTTATGTCAAAAATCATATACTTCATATACTCCACTGAAAGAAAACAATCCAAATGGGCACTACAATTATGATAACAGTAATGTAGTATATGTTTCTGGGGTAAAACAAGATCAGGTACTTGTTAATTATAAAACAACTGGAGATGCCGAGGACGATGAAGTTATCCCAGACTATGCATTAATGGCATTCTTTGACGGGATGAAGTCTATTAATAATAGTTACAGTAATTCGGTAGATCGATTCCAAAAAAGAGAGTCTAAATTGCAATACAATATCTCAAAAAATGATTTGAGAGATTTACTTGAAAGGAATAAAATCAACGTTAACGACTGGATGAATTCTTCATCAAACTTAAAAAGATGGTAACAACAGTTCAAAATAAGGATATAAATATTGATAGGAGAGATGCTATTCTTGATTATGAGAATCAGTTATCAAATGTTGATGGGGCTATTTTTGGCGATAGTGCATATTGCCCATTAAAACATACATTTAGTGACGGGCTTTATGTGAGAGAAATTATGATCCCTGCCGGGACCGTTCTAACTGGTAAAATTCATAAACACGAGCACCCAAACTTTCTAATGAAAGGTAGTGTCGAGGTGTTCACAGAAGCGGACGGGTATCAAATACTTGAAGCCCCATTATCAATGATATCCAAACCAGGGACAAAACGAGTGGTAAAAGCATTGACAGATGTTGTCTGGGTAACAGTTCACCTTAACCCTTCAAATACACAAAATTTAGATTTGTTGGAAAAAGATATTATCGCAAAAGATTATTACATTTACAATAAATTTATTGAGTCCAAAAACTCTACATTAAGTAAATTGAAATCATTTATCGTTAAACTTTTAACTAAATAGAACATTATGAGTTGGGCAGCAATTGTAGTAGGTGGTGCATCTTTAGGATACAGTATTTACAACAGTGAACATAAAAAAAATCAAGCTAGGAAGTTAGAAGCTAAAAATAAAAAACCAAATTATAAGGTTCAACAACCTATTTTAGAAAATCAGTCTCTTGCTGAGAATATGGCCCAACAAGGTCTTTCTGATTCATCTAAACAAATTGCAACTGATAATTTAAACGAAGGGTTTAATAGTAGCATTAATGCATTACTAGAAGCAGGTGGTGGATTAAATTCAATTAGTGATTTATATTCTTCATTTGGAGATAACCTAAAAGGGTTGGCTGGTCTTGATAACGAAGTTAAGTATAAAAACCAACAATTACTTATGGGCCAAAACGAAAGAATGGGCCAAGAGTTTGATAAGCAATTCCAATTAGGTAGTTGGTTTGATTATGTAAACAAAGCACAACGTATAGCAGAATTAAGAGGACAATCTAAAGCAGATAGTAGGGATGCAGAAAGTGAAGCACTTGGAATAGTTTCTTCTGCCGCATTAGGAGTTTCATCTAGGGAGCCAAAGGAGAAAAAAAAGAAAGATATTCTTGACATTAACCCTAATGATTATGATGCAGTAGATAACGTAAATACCCAGAAAAAAAATAACTATTTACTTGATGATCTTTATTCAGACAATTCAGCTTGGGTTTAAAAAAATAAATTAACTTTACAAGACTATGGCAGGAGGTTCACCAGTTACGGCTAATGATATTTTACAAAACCAAGGTAATAGCGTTTTTGCAGGTGGACTTGGACCGAATTGGCAAACAATAAACGGTAATGGATTATCATCACAAATCGCAGAAGCAAGTAAAATGCTTCAGGTTCAAAGTATTGCAAAACAACAACGAGAATACAAGCGTAAAACTGATCAGGTAAATGAATTCGCAAACTTAATTGATAAGGGCGAATTGGATACTACCGACATGGATGACGAAGAAAGGCTTCAACTCGGAGAAAAAACCAGGGCTTATAAAAATAAGTTAATGGCTTCATTTAAAAAAGGGCCAATAAAAGATCAGGATTACTTAGAACTTCATAAGGAATATGCTGATTTGAAAAACCAAATTACAAGAGCGAAGGTTAATTACCGTGCTATGCAAGCTGATATAAATGCTGAGTCAAATCCTTATGATAAAGAATCTGGCAAAACAAAATCAGTATCAACATCAAGCATAAATGATAAAGGAGAAAAGGTAGTATCAACAGAACAAGAATTTGGCGCTAATATCAGGAATTCTTCTGAAAATAAAACTGGCTTACAAAAACATAGAGAGGCTTATTTAGAAGAGAAGAAAAAGAATCCATATGCGATGTACAAACCGTATGTACCTATTTTGCCAGTAAAAGATTCAGAAGTATTCTTGCCGGTCCAGGTTGATGAAGAAAAAGCGTATTCAAAAGATGGGTTAAAAGTTCAAATCGAAACTAAGCCTAACTTGACTAAAACAATTAATCAGTATTTAAAATTGGCTACTAACCCTGATGCAAATGAGAAGCTAAAAAGGAAGTACCAACAAATAACGTCCGATATTGCCGAAGGTGGAGTTGGTGGTATGACGATGATTCAGGCTACAAACAAAAAGTTAGAAGAGATCAAGACAAAAGAAGGTATTACCGAACCACTTGAAATTACTCCAGAAACAAATTACCTAACTGCTATGGCATTGATTGCATATGCTCAAGGGTATGACAATGCATTTGGTAAATCATCAAAATACGTTGATAAGAATGCAGAGAAAAAGGATCTTGAAAAATTCAAGACTGGTGAAGTTTTAGTTCGTGACAATAATAAAGCTGCTAATCAAATAAGAACTATTAAAGCTAAAGAAGCATCTACAATTCGTACTCAAAATAACAATGCTTTAAATCAAGAGAAACTTGAAAAACTTAAACATTCTGATACCAAAAAAGGAGAGGATGGAGTTTATTATCAAGATGCAATGAATAAAGTAAAGGAAATTAGTACTAAAGGTAAAGTCCTTGAAGCTGATGAAGTTGAAAAGAAATTCGAAAAGAGCAAGGGGTTGGGGAAATCTGGTATTAAAAAAGAAGATGTCCAATCTGTCAGAGAAGTAGACCACGCAGGGTTAAGTAAGAATTTAAAATCTTATTTCAAATCTAGTCAGAAGGTTTATGTAGTCACTAAAAAAGACGGGGGAACCGAGTATGTAGATACTGGGGGTAATCGATTTAGTGAAGATGATTTAGCTAAAGTTGCTGCCGGTGAAAGTAAGGGAGCAAAAAAAGAATTTTTGGATAGAGAGCAAGTAAAAGAAGTTAAAAACCCAAACAAGTGGGAGAAATATAAAAGAAATAGATAATGGGGAAAAAGCGCACATTTAAAGTCGGTAATGATACATACGACATTGATGAACAAGATGTAAAGGGATTTCTTAGAGATATGCCTAATGCATTGGAAATGAAAAGCTATACTGTAGCTAAAGATACATTTGATATCCCAATGAATGAGGAACAGGCTTTTATTGCTGATAATCCGAATGCTATACCTACTTTTGGAGAAGTAAAAAAAAAAGATGGTGGAAGCCAAGCATCTTCTCCATTACCTTCAAAAAATACAAGTTTGGATGGGAAATCAGGTTCAAGTTCTTCTACAAAGAAGACTAAACTTACAGACTTTCTTCCTGCGCAATATCAAGATCCTGCATTAATCGCCAAGGCTGAAAACATCATAAAAACATCATCCCCAGAAGATGCATTTAAAAAATTACATGCATTAAAAACAGAAGTAGATGGCGGTACTGCAACTACTGGTGTAAAAAATAAGAATGTAAAGCAAGTTATTTCTGATAACTCTATTATTAAAACAAAACCACAACTTGATTTTAATGAGCAGGTAAATCTTAATTATCAACAATCTGTAAATGCGGCAATGGGAGACCCTGGTGGCAATGGTGTTTGGTTAGATGTCCCAAAAGATGTTAGCGAAAAAGCAAAGAAAGAAGCAATGAATAAAGCATTGCAATCAGAGGCCGGACAACGATTAAGTCAACTTGCAATATCAACGCAAACAATTAACCAAGAGGTTGAATCAAATATCGATAAGTTTTCTCAATTCCTAGAAAAATTCAATACTCCAATTGAAGTAACTGATTACCTTAAAAGTAAAAAGTCTACAATCAAAAATGAGATTGAGAATCCTAATACGAATCCTTTCTTCTTACAGCAATACACATTGGCTAAAAAGCAAATGATTAATTCTGAAAAAGAAAAGAACCTTCCTGAAATTAAATATGATCAGGTTACTGTAAAAACCGCAGACGGTTATGATACAAAGGCTGTCCCTAATCCAGAAAGTGTAGCCAAGAGAAAAGAAGTAGAGGCTTATTATAATGGGCTAATTAAAAAAACTCAAGACGAAATTGAGCCGGTTGCTAAAATAAAATCGGCATCAACCGAAATAGCAAAAGCAATAGCTACAAATAAAATGCCAACAACATTTGATATTGGTAAAATGTCATTGTTAGCCATGGGGGACGAAGATGTGACAAGGGCTATTGAACTTGAAAAACAAGGAGTGCCATTAACTCCTAAAATGAAATACGAAATTGATCGTGCCGGAGAGGATGCATTAAAAAGCACAATTTCTGTATATTCAGTATTAGCTAAAAATGGTGATGAAGTTGCAACTGATGGTTTGAAAATTGCTAATAAATTAATTGAAGACTCAAACGGGTTATTGAATAGAAACCCAGAGTATAGAAAACAGCAATTGGTTAATTTATTTAGTGATGATATCGCTAAAAATCCAGAGCAATATTATGGTTCTTATGCATTCCCTGCCGAGACTCAATTAATGAAAAATACTGGGCTTTATGTTATCACTGATAAAATGATAAAACAAGCTCAAAAAAAATTTAATATACCTGATGAATGGATGAAGGACATTTCTTCTTCTGATATTAGAACTGGTAATATAATTGGGGCGGCTACTTCAGGATTAATTGGGGACGCAATAACAAGTGGTGCCGGTTGGATTGAAAGACAACGTAACCAGTATGAAAGAGGGTTTAGCCCCGAAGCATCTGCGGAGCTTTCTAATCGATGGATGGAGAAAGAGGCATTCTTCAAGCAATTGTACAATCCTCCAACTGCCGATGAACTTATGGAACCTCAAACCATAATAAATCAAAATAAAGGAGATCAGTATTTATCAGACATCCCAAATCCGAATGCAGGTAAGTATAACTGGGGCATTTCTTCTGTATTAAACGCAATAAGCTACGGTGCAGGTCAAATGTATGGACTTGGTAAAGGCGGTGTACTATTAGGCGAAGGATTGCAAGACTTGAGAATATTAGGCACGGGGTCTAAATATGCTGCGAAAGCAGAAAAGATGTTACAAAGCGGATATTCTGCAAGCAAGTCATCTGAAATGGGTGTATTTAGTGAAGCAGCCGCTAAATATATGAGTAAGGCAGAGAATGCAGGATTGGTTGCGGATAAAGTAGGTCAATTTACTTATGGGTATCTTACCGGGTACGAACGTAACTATCAAGCAGGACTTGAAAAATACAAAGGCCAAAAAGATGCAACTACAAAAGCATCTTTATATGCAAGCATTTTTTCCACAATAGAAAATGCCATGGAGATGCAATTCATGCCGGAAACAAAACTTGTAAGAGCTATTGATAATCCAACCAATGAAGCTGCATTAAATCTAGTAGATAATATCGTAAAAAAAGGTGTTGTTTCAATAGATCAGAAAACATTAAAGGAAGGTCTTATTAATGTTGCGAAATCGGTGTATAAAATAGGTAAGGGGACTCTTGAAGAGTCTGGAGAAGAATGGGCAACAAATATCGGAGGATTAGCACTTGAAAATTTAACCGGTGCAAATAAAGATCCAAACTATGATTTTTGGAAGGAACAATTTGATACTGGCATTCAAACTGCATTGCAATCGATTATCCCAATTTCATTAGGGCATATTCGAACACAATCACCTCAACATAAAAACTTACTTCATCACATTGCTAATAATCCTAGCGATATTATTAATGCAGTAAAAAAAGAACAGTCTTCTGGGAAGATTGATCAACAAACGGCCAACGCGAGAATTGCAGCAATAAAAGAATTGGTAAGGTTAAATAACAATGTTCCTCTTGAAGACCCACAATCAGGGAAACAACTTACACCGGAACAGCATGCAGCATTCTTAAGCGATTCGTATAAAATTGCTCTTGCAAATAAAGAAATTAAAGCAGCCGGTGACAACGTACCTATCAAAGAACGTTTAACTACAATAATTACAGAATCAGAGGCTAATCAAATAAAAATTTTGAATGAAGCCGGAATGGACCAGATGACTGGTGTTCAAATAAGAGAGAAGCCATCAAGCGAAACTAATAATGCAGAGGTAGGTAGTAGCAGTGAAGCTAGTGGAAAGGTGGACGCTACTACCGAAACTGCACCAACTGAAAATCAATCATTATCAGAATCTAAACCTACTAATAGTAGTGGCTCTTTTGAAAATGCTAAAGAAGGCGATGTGGTTACTCATAATGGCGTAGAGGTAACTGTTGTGGGTAAACGTAAATCAAGAGGCGGTAAAGATGTAGTCGAAGTAAAGGTACCCAAAAAAACAAAAGAAGAAATAAAGTCTGATGCGCTCCAAAATGTGTTTAATAGAGTTGCTGGAGAATATAAGAATGTAAAAGTAACATGGGCTGATATAGAAGCTAACCACCCATCCGAGGTAAGAAAAGAAGTAGACAGATTAACTGAATTAGAAAATTCAAGAACTGCGACATATACAATAGATGCTGAAGAATGGGGGAATGTAGTTGAATCAGCCAAACCTACTAATAGTAGTGGCTCTTTTGAAAATGCTAAAGAAGGCGATGTGGTTACTCATAATGGCGTAGAGGTAACTGTTGTGGGTAAACGTAAATCAAGAGGCGGTAAAGATGTAGTCGAAGTAAAGGTACCCAAAAAAACAAAAGAAGAAATAAAGTCTGATGCGCTCCAAAATGTGTTTAATAGAGTTGCTGGAGAATATAAGAATGTAAAAGTAACATGGGCTGATATAGAAGCTAACCACCCATCCGAGGTAAGAAAAGAAGTAGACAGATTAACTGAATTAGAAAATTCAAGAACTGCGACATATACAATAGATGCTGAAGAATGGGGGAATGTAGTTGAATCAGCCAAACCTACTAGTAGTGAAGAAGAAGCTAAAGTTGAAAATTTAAAATCATCTGAAGCAAATAATAAAATTCTAAAAACAAGACCAGAATATAAAGATATTATTGATAGAGCTAGTAATGTATTTGATAAAATTGAAGAAATAAAATCAAAAGCAGGTGGTCTTCTTGATGGGCATCCAGAAGTTCCATTCCCTCATAGACTTTTATCGATTGTAGACCCCAAAAGAAAAGTTGGGGATATGGAAGGGAAGGAGAAAGATGCGCTCAACAAATATGAAGGTGAAATTTCTGCATTCGAAGAATATTTAAAAACAACTCCAAGTGATGACGAGTTGAATAAAATTAAAGTAGAGAGAGAAGCACAGAAAAAATTAGAAGTTGATCGGATTAAAAAATTACAGTCTGAATCTCAAAATAGAGTTTTAGGAATAAATGAAATTGAAAGTAAAGAAAGTGAATTCATCAACTCTATTGACAAATCAAATAGTAGATCAATAGCTAAATCAATGTTTGATGGGGCTACTAAAAAACAAATAGCAGATGCAAAATGGCTTTCTAGTCAAGAGGAAATGCATAGTGAAAATGGGGAAGAATTCGCTAAGGTTTTAAAGTCAATGGAGAAGGTTAATTTCAATATTCCATTACTATTAAATAACCTTAAAGAAAAGTCAACTAATTTATTTACGTCAGGTAAGATTGAATCACTTATTGACAAATTCAAAAAAGAAAGATTAAAATCAGAATCAAAAAGCAATTTCAGTTTTGAACCAAAAACAAATGAAATACTTGGTACACCTGAAATAGAAATTACCTCAGAAGGTAAAAAGATTGGGCAACTACGTACTTATACATCAGAAGAAAATCCAGATGTACTTATAACTAATGGCATTGAGGTTAATCCTAAATTCCAAAAACAAGGTGCGGCCAAAGAAGCATACATCCAACTTGCAAAAAGTAATCCAGATAAAACAATTCAAAGCTCTGGTCAATTAACATCCGGTGCAAAAGGTGTTTGGGAGTCATTAGTAAAAGACGGCATCGCTGAAAAAGTAGGGGAGAATAAATATGAAATAAACTCTAAAGAAAAAGTTGATAAAAGTGCCGAGTTAGTAAAAGAAAAAGAATCTAACATCGAGAAACTAAAGGCAGAGATGGGAATGAAAATACGTGGTTTGAAAAAAGACCAGTTATCCATAGATTTGCCCCCATTAAAAAAAGTTGCATATTCGGATAATCCAATTGGCAATAAAGAAAAATTAGATAGCATTAAAAAAAGGTTATCTATACTTGATGACATAATTAAATGTTTATAAAAAATGGGAGACGAGAACAAGACATCAGAAGAAAATTTCTTCCATTTAGTCCAAGAAGGATGGCATAAGGATATTGTGGCTTTATTAAAAAGCAGCAATGAAATTAAGAAGGAGTTGATCAAATCTATTGATTCATACAAGATGTCTGTTGAATCCAAATACTCAGGTTCTCATAAAGACGAAGACAGTTCGAAAATTTTAGTAGATTTGTGTGATAAATTTAACTTAGCGATTGGTAAAATAAATGAGTCGATGGACAAGTTAGTGAAATTAGAAATTAAAGATGAATTTAAAAAAGAAGAAGAGTGGGAGTTCACTATAATTAAAGATGAATATGGGGAAAGGATTAAAAAAGTAATAGCCAAAAAAATAGTATAATGAAAAAAGCAGTAGAGCATTTATTTACAGGTGATACCATTCTTACAACGGATGGGTACGATGCAACCAAAACAATTATTGGGTCATTGTTCAAACAATATACAGGTGCAACATCTCTTGATAAATATGTGACAGTTCCTCCACCAACAATGATTAATATGCCAGAGGTAACTTTGTCATCTTATTTCTTGCCTCATGTGAAAAAATGGTCTAATAATATTTATTGGATTTTTGCAGGGACTAATGCAGCCGCAGCAGTGACAAGAACTATTGCAATGTTTAGTTATGATAACACGACAAATACAATATCTTGGAACGGGTTTATTACTTTGTCCGGTACAACATTCCCTGGTGTTAAAACAATTAGATCATTGCGTTCAAACGTATCTACACATATTAGTGGTACAGTTTCTACTTCCGGTTCCTCAACAACAATAACAGGTTCAAGTACTCAATTTACATCAGATAGAATTGCAGTTGGTGCAAGGATTGGATTTGGCACAACAGACCCAACAGAAGTAACAACTTGGTATGATATTACCGCAATCGCTAGTAATACATCATTGACAATATCAGGTGCAGTTAATCTTACAGTAGGTACATCTTATGTGATTGAAGAAACTAGGTTAGTTATTGTATGTACTAATGCTACATTATACAATGGAGGCGTACATTTAATAAAAGGGTTGCATCCTGGAGTATTTCAAATAGGTGGTACAACTATTCCAGAAGCAACTAATGCCGATAATATCAGGGCTTCTTATTTATTAAAAGATAAAGCTCCATCAACAGTAACAGTTACTATTGCTAGCCCAGGCGTATTTACACTTGTAGGACATGGTTATTCTGTTGGTGATGTAGTATTGTTATCAACAACAGGAGCTTTACCTACTGGATTAGCAGTTAATACACCATACTATATTGTATCCACTCCAACAGCAGATACTTTCACAGCTTCACTAACTTTAGGTGGTGCTGCAATCAATACGAGTGGTACTCAATCAGGGGTTCATACCTTATATAGTGGGTTAATGGCAACTGGTATGGGTATAACTGATGATGGTTATACATCTGCTACACAACATGATAATTACTTTTTAAATTTAGATAATCTTACTTCAGTAAGAATTCATAAATTAAATATGAGAGCTGTTCTTACTGTTGCAAACGGATATGCAACTGGTGCTTGGCAATATAAAACAGCCATTCAAACAATTACTGGTACTGCTCAACAAGTAAATAATGGTCGAATATGTACTCCTAATCATGGAGTGTCAAGCGGAGTTAGATCATTATTTTTCGTAACATCCACAAGAGTTTACAGATGTCCAGTTTCACTACTTACGGATGGTAGTGGTTCATGGCTTACTGATTCAATGATAGAAAATCCTCCTGGTAGCATTACAACAAACCTTGCAACTTCTACATTTACCCAAGTTGATTACTCTTCAACTATTGATAGATTTTTAATATCTACAACATTGGCAGGTAGGCATGGGACTTATGTAGCAACTTATGATCCAAGTAATCCTCAGTTTGAAAAAATATTCGGACAGATAAACAATAGGGTTAAGTTAACTACAACCAATCCAGGGGCAGTTGACGCAATGTTTAGCCCTGCAGCACTATCAATTTGGACAGAAGATGGTTTGATGTTTGCGATGCCATCAATTGTAACAACAGGACTAAACTGGTTTATCGTGCTAGCTGCCGGAGCAGATGGGTATTATTCATCTATATCCAACCAAAAAATAATTACTCCAAAACTTTCTACCGCAGGGGCTTCACGATTGTACAGAGCGTATGTTTCGACAAATCAGTATGCAGGGGATTATTTGTTAGGGTACAATCCTGAATCATTCAGATTGTATTACAGAACTGAAGGTATTGATGATAATTCAGGTACATGGATTCCTACACTAAATGGAGATTTAACAGGGGCTTCGGTTGATGATTATATTCAATTTGCTTTAGAATTAGAAGTATTAGGAGAGTTTTGTATTCCAAGAAGAATACATTCAGTGGCTTGTATATTTGAAGATGATTCAGTAGATACACAAGATGAACATTATAGAGGATGTGCAGATTTGTCAAACAAGACAACTAAAACATTTGCATGGAGACATCGTGCAGCATTTGGATCAGTTGTGCCTAGGCTAAGAATACGCTTATACAATGATATAACTAATGGTATATTGGATGATGATGATAGTATTACACAAACCGGAACATGGGAAAAATCAACTGATGGCGGTACAAATTGGGTAGCTTATAATACAACTGATAAAGGAAACGAAACAACATTTATAAGATTCACACCTGCATCAATTCCTGACAATGTACAGGTAAGTGCGCTTCTAACTTTATATTAATGGCATTGGATAATATACTATATCACAATGACATCATGATTGATGTTAACGTTACTAATAATGGCGAAGCATCAAGTATGTTATTTAGTGATGTTGAGATGTTAAATATAAATGTTGTTCATAATGGGGCTGCTAGGTCAATCCTATTTAGAGAAGAGATAATGGAGACAGTGACATTGATTTGTGGTGATGGTGGCAATACATATTCACGTTCAAGAGTAGTTAATTAATGAGGATAATAAAAAAATCAAGCAATGTAACAGTGATGGTATTAGTTACGTCATCAACAGATCACATAAGTGGAATGGATGGGTTGACATTGGCTATATCTATATCAAAGAATGGGGGAGATTTTGAGGCGATAACACCTGACATTGCAAGTAAATCAAATGGGTGGTATAAGATTGATTTAGAAAGTACTCATACGAATGTAGTTGGTGATTTGGTTTTGCATATTTCAGCGACAGGTGCAGACCCGACAGACGTAATAATGAACGTTGCTGAATTTAGTATGGATGAAATTGGATTGATGGTGAATGAATTTCATACACTGGAAGGATTAAAGGAGATTGAATCTACAACAGATGAAATAAATGGGACATGGACCGCAGGAGATATTACTATTGAAATGACAGGAGACGGAGTTGATTTAAGAACGATGAAAAGGGTTTATTAATGGCATCAGCAAAGGCAATATCTACAAGAGGTAGGCTATCACCTAGTAGGAAGAAAGCGATGACATTATCTACAAGAGGGTGGCTTGTATCTAAAGGAAAGAAAAAATTTAATTCATTAGAAAACGAAAATAGAGGGTGGATAGATTTAAAGCACGGGGTTGATAGGAGTGTTGTTATTAAGGAAGAGGAAGAGGAAATTTTAAGTATAATAAAAATTTGGTTAAGATGCCGATAATAGACTGCTTACAAAAAGCGAAATTAGATAAAGATATTGAGAACTTATTCTCTCCAATAAAAGAGGATATGCCCGAATCAAAGCAAAGGGAATTGGCCATAGATTTAGCCAACAAGTATTATATTCAATTAAGGGAAGAAGCGGCAAAACTAAGCAGATTAGTCGGACACATCCCTAATAACCCTAAACCCAAAAAAATTGATATACCTTCTGAAACAAAAAGAATTGAAGAAGAATATGGGTTAAAAATCAGTTCTATTGAAAATGAAATACTACAAATATCGTCTTCCCGAAATCAGGAAAACGATAAATCAAAAACCAAAAAAGGTTCGAATATTGATTTATTCGACCTGATGAATAAACCTAAACCAGAGTCCGAATCAAATTTAAAAAATACAAGCAATGAGCAGCAACAAGCCGAACCTGAAGTACATGATCGAGAAATACGGTCAACAAAAGACAAAACAAATACTGGAAAGACTTCGTCAAAAACTCCTAAAAAAACGGAGCCAAGACCAGAAACAGCCTCAGAAAAAATCAGAATAGCCGGTAACAAAAACTTAGTCGGTGATCTTGAAGGAGAAGTGAAGCAATTAATGATGGGAGTCAAGTACGGACGTGAAGTTTTACAAGAAATTTACGGGTCCGGTGGGAAAGCCAATAATGAATACTCTCGTAAACTACGAGGTGGAAGATTTATTGGGAAATCAATTGCCGGTGAAATAAAAAATAAAGACGCTTTCATGAATCAAGGGAAGAATGGTAAATTCAACTCAATTGATTCCATTGTCCATTTTGTAATGGAAAATATCAGTAATGTGAAAGACCGTAATATCGATGAACAAGAAGTAAAAGATATTATTGTTGATACAATTGCAGATTTTAATTCACCATCTCAATTAGCGGAGAACATTATCGAAAACCACTTAGATGAAAAAGATGCGGAAGCATTACAGTATGAATATGAAATGTCGCAACTCCCAGAAGGAGTAGACCCGGAAACGGGAGATTGGCTACCTGGATACCAAGATACAATTGACGCAATCGATATGATGTCGCATGAAGAAATTGATCAGATGATGAAAGATGAAGAAAAGTTCTTCAATTCCCCAGAGTTATCCGATGAACGTATTGAGCAAATAAAAAAAATAATTGATTCCGGGAAGTCTAAAAAAGAACTTGCAGCATTACTTGAAAACTTAGTTTCTTCTGATCAACTAGAACAAGTAGAATCAGATCAAATACTTGGTCTTTATGATAAACTTACTTCTAAAGAAAGTTTAACCTTGACTGGTGATGAAACACCTATTGGTATCACTCATGAAATTACTGATGAATTGAGAGATCGATTACATCTTTCTGAACGAAACTCGGAAACTGTAACTGATGAAGAAACTGATAAATTAGCAAGAGAATGGATTGATAATGGTGGCGATGTAAATGGTATCATTACTCGTATGAAAAACCTTGTAGCGCCAACAGCAGTTGAAACAAGAGTTATTAAAATGTATATGGGTAAACTTCAAGAAAGACTTGAAATGAATCCAACAGGTGAATTAATTGCAGAGGCTAAACGTTTGACGGAAGCAACTGGATTAATTGGTTCCGAACAAGGTCGTTCATTCAGAGAGAGAAAAGGGATGCAGTTTGATGAAGAATCTTTAGCCGCATACATACTCAAAAAATCAGAAGCAAATAAAACTGATTATTTAACTCAACAACAAATTGAGGAAGCGCAAAAAGCATATGAAGCAATCAAGGCACAAAATGACTTGCTTCAAAAAAATATTGAAGAACAAGCAAAACGAATTGCTAAACTTGAAGCAGAAAAAATAATCAGAAATGTTTCTTCTAAACGATCAAGCAATCAAAAGAAACATGAAGACTTTGTGGCGGAAAGACAACGTATTTTGGATGAAATGAAGAAGAGTGTAAAGGAAGCAAAAAACATGATGATGTCTACGCCAATTCCACTTCCTTACTTACCACAAATACTTGCCGCATTACCACACGTAGCTAAAATTGTAAAATCATATGGTGAAGAAGGTATTACGGAATTATCTAAAATTGTTGATGATATTCACGGTGTATTAAGTTCAGATCCTGATAGTAAAATCACAAAGGATGATATTATTGATATGATTGCAGGTAAGTATAATAAAGAAACTCAAAAAACTAAATCTGAAATCAGACAGAATATCAGAACGATAACCAAGCAAGCAGAACAAATTGCAGCTCTTGAAAAAGTGGAAGCTAAAAAACCAGATACCGAATCCGGGAAACAAAAGCAGAATCAAGAAAAAACTAAACTTCGAAAAGCACTTGATACAACCAAGCCAATTGACGAGTTAACGAAAGAAAAAAATAAGATGCTTGCGCAAATCAAAAAATTAAATACTGATTTGGCAAATGAGAATTACAAGCAGGATAATACAAAAAAACCAATTGTTGAATTAGATGCTGAAGGCAAAATCTTAAAAGATGAACTTATCAGATTAAAAATTGAATGGAAGAAACAAATTCTTGCTGATTCGTATAAGAATAGGCACTGGAGAACAAAATGGGCTGACAATGCTATATCGTATGCTAATTTATCAAGATCGTTAATGACCGTTGGTGATTTTAGTGCTGTATTGAGACAAGGGTTATTTGCATCAATAGCACATCCGACATTAGCAGCTAAAGCATTTAAAGAAATGATGAAGCAAACATTCAGTCAAAAAGAATTTGATAGATGGTTTGTTGATTTATCAGAAAGTGATGATTATGGATTAATGATGGAATCTGGATTAGCTATTGGAGATCCTCATGATTGGAGATTATCTGTAAAAGAAGATAATTTAATCGCAGCAAATTTAGCTGAAAAAATACCTATATATGGTCCACTTATTGTAAAATCAAGTGAGCGAGCGTTCATGTCTTATATTAATAAGTTGAGAGCAGATTTATTTATGCAAGGAGTGGAAAGATTATCTGCTTCAGGTAAAACATTTGAAAATGCAGAAGAAGATTATAAATCACTAGCATCAATGGTAAATAATCTTACAGGTAGAGGTGGTTTATTGCAAGTAGGTAAAATAGACTTAAATAAAGCAGCCCCGGTATTAAATGCTGTATTCTTTTCTGCAAAACTAATTTCATCAAGACTTAATTTACTAGGTATTTCAGATTTAAGTCTTGCAGGCAATGGGTTCTATGGGAACTTAACACCAGAAGTTCGTAAATGGGCTATAATGGATATGACTAAATCACTAGCATTTTTAGGCACGGTGGTTGGTCTTATTGCGTATGGTTTTGGATGTGATGGAGAAGACTGTATTTCTGTCGAGACAGACCCAAGGAGTTCGGATTTTATGAAGATAAAGTTAGGTAATACAAGATATGACGTATGGGGAGGTACGCAACAATATATAAGATTACTTGTTGAGTTATTATACGGGGAGTCTAAAAACTTAAAAACTGGGGAGATCGAAGATGTAAGTAAGTGGCGTAGTAAAGGAGAAATTATTCAAGGGTTTGCGCGAAGAAAACTAGCCCCTACTACTGCAATATTTGTGAATTATCTTAGCTTAGATAAAAAAGCGAAAAAGGATAATGAAGAAATTGAAAATTATTTAGATAAAATTGTAGGTGTTGATGCTTTAGGCAATCAAGTAACATTAGAACAAGCGCTTTGGAAAAATACGCTACCGCTTATATCACAAGATATGTATAGTGTATATAAAGATTTAGGATGGAAGGCTCTTGTTGGTTCAACACCATTAATGATGTTAGGTTCCGGTGTAAATACATACAGCGAAAAAGAGAAAAAGGTTAAAGAGTAACATATGATCAAAAGAATTCATGAGCACGATATTGAGATACCTGATTGGAGGCCAGGGGATGAACTTATAAATGAAGGATTGCCATTTGATGAAGCATTCTGGAAAAGACTTGAGTATCCTAAAATTTGGTACGACTATAACGAAGACACTAAGGCGTTTGAAAATAAAACGGTTTATGATGTCGATGGTAAATTAATTTCATTGTCTCAGGAGGATAGTTATACTCTTAGGGATCTAAAGGAAAAAGATTTGCATAGAAGAAGGTATGGAGTCCATATGAAAAATGGGGATGATGTTATTTGGATTGCTCCTGATTACTATTTCTTTTTGCAGTGGTTTAAGCATAAAGATTTACCTGGTAGTTCCGGTGACTTTGGTGGCATACGTTTAATACAAAATGATGCGTTGCAATTATGGGAAAGCGTAAAACATAATCCTGATCAAGTTGGGCTTATCATCCCTAAAATTAAAAAATGTGGTATTACATATTTGTTTGCCGCAGCATTTCTTAATGAAGCGCTCATAAATCAGAATTGGGATTTAATGATGATGTCAAAAGATTTCGTTGTAGGGAAGGCTTCATTATTTACATTCTTGGCTCATGGATATCATAAGTTGCCATATATTCTTAAGCCAGCAGGGGGGGTTAGAGAAACACAATCTGAAATGAAATTTTCAAGACCTAACAAGGCTTCGAAAAAACTTCAAGGAGAGAATTATATCAATTCGAAATTAACGCTAACGAAAACTAAAACTGGTGCGTTTGATGCCCCGGTTGTAAAAAGAGGTTGGTTAGACGAGTTACCTAAAACTTGGGGTGAATCAAAAGTTTCTCCACAAGAGATCATGACCAAAAGTATTGAGGCCGTAAAAAAACAACAGGTTATCAATGGTAAGCTACTTGTTACATCATACATGCCGGAGGATAATGATCGTGGATTCAGAGAATTTAAAGAAATATGCTTACAATCTCAATTGAGCACAATTAAGAAAGGAGCTAAAAGAACTGAATCGGGATTAATTCTTATGCCTATATATGCATACCAAAGTAATGAGGCTTGCTTTGATAAGTATGGTAGATGTGATGAAAAGGAAGCGGCACGATTGAGAAATGAAGAATTTGCAACAAAGTCTTCAAAAAAGGATATCCAATCATTCAAGAGGCAATACCCAATGAACTGGGGGCACATTTTTGATAATACAGGTTCCGGGAGCACATTTGATAATGTAAGGCTTTCAATCCGATCTACGGAACTTGAAGAAGATGATAAAAAAGGATTCCAACCATACAAGGAAGGGAATTTAGTTTGGAAAAACAGTTTGTGGGAAGAGTTTGGTAGACCTGAAGGAGAGTTTTGCGAAGTTGAGTTTGAAGAGATATTACCTCATGAAAAATTAAAAGGGGAAGAAGGGAGCATAAAAATATTCCATGACTTGACAGAAAATCCAAATACAGCACAATTATTAAATGTCCCAGTGCTTAAAAATATCAGGGAAGATGGGAGGTTAAAGCCAAGCGATGAATGTTTATTTGTAGCGACAATAGACCCTACTGATTATAAATTAAAATCAGATGTAAAGGATGCGTCATTAAATGCAAGCCATGGAGGTTTTATATTTGACACTAACATAAATGAAGCTGCCGGTAAATCAATAACCGATGAATTGATATATGAATATAATTTCCGTCATGAAGATCCAGATAAAATTCTGGAAGACATGATTAAGATTGTATTGTATTGGGGATGTTATGTTATTATTGAGGCAAATAAAGGGTGGCTTGTTACTGAATTCAAAAAACATGGGCTTGAACGATTTTTAATTTTAAGGCAAGCTGATGGGACACTGGCCCCATACAATAAATATGGAGATTATAATGGAGGTAATAAAATAATTACCACTGACTCTAAAATGATTGATGTTTATTGCCGGTCCATATCAAGATATATTGCTGAACCTAAACCTGGACATATTGATAGATTACAAAGCCTTAAATCTATTCCTCTTATAAAGCAACTAATGGACTTTGATCCGATGGATACAAGAAGGTATGACTTAGCTGTAAGTTTTGGATATTGGAGAGTTGGGGTTGAGAATTTTACAATATGGTGTAGAAAAAGAGAATCAAAAAAGCCGATGACAGATGATGATTCTAAGAAGGTATTAGCATTAATTGACAGAGTATTGAGTTAATTATTTATTTTTGGTATATGGCACAGAAAACACAAAAAAACATCGCATTGAAAGGGATGGATTTATCCCTAGACGAAAGCTACATGACTGATGAAGTCGCTAGATTTATTAAAGGGTGGACTTATCTATTAAGTGACAATGCAAATATAAAAGGCGCTGATATTGATGGCGGTTTTGATATTGGAGCAAATAAGTATGTTTTTGTGCCAAATAAGAGTAATGAGTTATTTTCCACACCTATAAATTTTCCTCCAGGGGACAATCGATCAATCAAAGGGGGTTTTGTACCTGAAACTGGGAAGTATTACTCAATGATTTGGAATTCGAATGGCGATCATTCAATATGGGAACTTGACGGGAATAAGCGAACAGTAAAAATGGTTCTTACAAATAAGTGTTTGAATTTCCAGTATGATCCTAAGCATTTTATATCCAACACAAGATTCACATATTCAACATATACATTTACCAGTAAAAAAGACAATACTGAACAAATAAGAACTATTATTTTTTTTGTCGATGGGTTTAATAGAGATCGACAAATATTTGTAGATGATGCAATAGCAACAAAAGGGTTCACACATCCATTTTTTACATCTGCTTCGGAATGCTGCGATGTATGTAGAATGATCTCAATGTCTATACCAAGACCAAATGGGTGTATTGGCATATCCACAGTATCAAGACCTGATACGCCAGAAGAAAAAGCAAAAGTGAATGCTATTAATTATAAAGTATGGCAATTTAGGGTTAGATATATCGATGCATGGGGAAGAGAAGGGGAGCACGGAATTATTAGTGACAAGTATTTCAATTCTACAAATAATTCATGTGGTAATAATGAAGATTTATATCCAAGATGCCTTGACTTATCTTTTGATGCAAATTGCCCAGATATTGTAGCATATGATATTGAGTTTAGAATTTGTGGTGCAGGTAATAATGAATTAAGCGGAGATTCATCATGGAGATTACATGATAGAATTTATAGATATGCTGAGTGTAATAATCTTGGTGTATATATACCCGAATTCTGGAGAAGAAAAATAAAAACTACTTGGTTATCTCCAGTGAGCGATACGAATAATGCATATTATGATTCTTCAACAAATAAGATTACGTATAGATTTTGCGCAGATAAACAATCAACTGTTATTCCTGATGAAGAAACAAGTAGACTAGAGAATTATTTATCGAATTGCAGTAATTCTATTTTTAAAGTAGAAAATAAAATCGGGGTTGCCGGAACCAAAAGAAGGTTCGACCCATTATTATGTTCTCAACTTGATAAAATAAAGTTTGGAGTAAGAAAACAAGAGGATAGTAATTGTAACCCATTTGTCAAAAGAAAAATTGTCATGTATGGGTATTTTTATAATCCTATTGATGGCGTTGTAACTAATGTAAGAAAAACAAAAGAAAGCAAGGGAGTACAATGTATAAGTTATGGTCGGGCCGGTGGCACGAATGGTTCATATACTACAGCAAAAGATAATAACCATCATTACAGACAAGCATTTAAAATAGGCGATAACGGAACGGATAATTTGGTCATGCATTTGATCAATACAAATTATTATGCAGTTGGTGTTCAGGGAACAATTGCATCAGGGACATTTGTACCTATTGGTGTTCAGGACGAATTAAACACAGACAGTCATATTATTACCAGATGGGAATTTGAAGTCCCGGCAGGGATATTTATTGGCGCATTCTCTGCGCCAGAAGCAGGGCTGTCAAGTGGGTTCAGGAATACATCAGCTAACTTTATAGGTATGACAAAAATGAGTAATATCGGAGGCCTGATAAATGAGCAGCATGAAGTATTAATTGATGTAAGAAACGGGGATTATGATTCACTAGCACAAGTAGTGCCCCAAGCTGCATTAATTTGGGATTTAACAAGTTATGTATCAAGTGGCGCCGCTCCTAATTTAGCAAATGCATTAACTGGATACGTTAAGGCAAATAATGGGACAAATCCTAGTAGGGTGGAAACAGCAAATGTATCTCCAGACCCAGGAGTGCCAACTACAATTTTATATAATTGCACTAAGACAGATCGTAATGGGTATTATTTTGCAACGACAAAAGGGACTATAACAGGGAATCAACTAAGATTAATAATTGACATCGCTTCCTGCCCAGGGTTTAGTATTGTAACTGATACCAGTAATAATACTAAAGAATATATACACCAAGATAGTCTTGATGTATATGCGATGACTGGTGCTCATACAGGCACCTTTAAAATAAAAGGCTATATCAAAGATTGTATTACTAATAAGGGAGTCCCAAATGTTTCTGTTATATATACAAATGGCAATTTCATAAATACTGATGTAAATGGATATTATGAAATAGAAGCACATGGAGATTATCACAGAGTTGATTCGTTAATAATTTCTAATGGGAACAATAGTTGTATTAAAGTCAATTGCTCCCCAGATGGATGTGACTCAACATTTGCGCCTATTGCGATTGATGCCCCAGACTGTTCTTCACCAAGAGAAGTTATTGTACCGGATGTATTGATGACGATTGCAGAAAATACAACCACAAAAGGTCTAATGATTGGGCGATACGGTGCCGGAGTTGTATTAGAAGATTGCCTTGGAATGCAAACATTTGTTCAATCAAATGATAATTGCTTTGTCGATGTGGTTGATATGAAAAACACATCAGTTATCACCTATGATATCACTGGGTTGAATGTCCCAAATAAGTTTAAAGCATTGAGCTTTTATGTAACCGAAAACCTAACGTATTCTGATTGGATGGAATGGGATGTTGATTATGCTGTACTTGAAGATAGCAATAGTATGATCAAAGATATTTCAGGAGTAAATGTAACTAATCCAACAAGAGTTAGGATTTACATTGAAAGTTTATTGTACTATACAGCATACAAATCAGCGAATACGTCATGGCAGGTATTGAAAGGTGATATTGTAAATATTTTCGAATTAAGTAATGGCGCAAGCGCTCACATTGAAAAATTAATTTCATACAGAGAAGGTGAAAATTATATCACGGTTGATTATGATGACTCAATGAAAGATTTTATTACTAATTCTACTGGTGCCAAAATAAGATTAATGCGACCTCGAAAATCATCTGAGAATGATTTGTATTATCAGTTGTGTACAAAAGTAGATATAGTAAATGGCGATGTGGTGCCGGCACAATCAACTGGCGATCTTCCTTATTCGAATGTATACAGATTGCAACGAGCAGTACCTATATACCATAACAATACATACTTATCTCCAAACGTAGTTGAGAATGTATATGATATGAATTCGACAGTTGTTGGAAGTCGAGTTGTGTCTAAATATATTTCTGTACCAGAAAATACAAACAATGTTAGAGTCTCAAGATTCAATCACCATTCACCAAGTGATTTCTGGGGAGATCATTGTTGGGGCAGAGGCAGAATAAATACAAAAAATATTTATGAAAAGGAAGACCATTTAAAAACTGAGATTTCAATATCAAAAGGCATTAGCGCAAATGGGAACATTAATCGATTGCACCAATTTTACAATGAGGATAGCCATGTATATAATGAGCAACAATTCAGTTCGATAACTGGTGTAGTTTGTAGTCACAATATCATTCTTGTAATTTGTAGTAATGATTACTTTACTCTTGTATATGACCAGACAGAATTTAGAGTTGAAGAAAAAACAAACAGAATAATTTCGAATTCATCAGCTAACAGACTTGGTAAGCCAAGGAATAAGGTAGGGAATAATTATGGATGTCAAATTGAAGATATAAATACAATCATATTTAGAAATGATATTGTTTATTATTTGGATAGTCAAAAATGCGTATTCGCTGCAAATAACTTCAATGATTCAAAAGACTTTACACCTTCAAGTATGAAAGGTTGGTTATCTGGCAAGGTGCAATATCATGCAAGTTGGAATAAAGAAGTTCATGAGTCTGGGGGCCTTAAGTATTTCCATTTTTCAATTGATCCAAATCGGGATGAATTATTAATTTCATCTGCGGAATTGCATCAGGTAGATGGGGCTTATGTCAATCAAGAATTCTCAACAAACATTTATAAGAATGAAACATATGCAATTGATCTTGCATCAGGTATTTTAAAATATTCTCACTTCTTCACTCCTGAGATTTTTGGAGAAATGGAAACTGCAGTACTTGGACAACAATTAATTTCATTCAAGAATGGTCAACCATGGATTCATTACCCATTACCTAGTGGCACCCAAACTTATAATACATACTTTGGTATTAAGTGTAAGAAAATTTACGAAGCAGTATTTAATTTTGAAACAATACTTGACAAAGTAATGCTTTACAATAATGTATACTCAAAGGAACACTTATTATATGTGCAACGAGTAGTAACATCTTCCGGCCAGTTAAGTCGAATCATGCCTAAATGGTGGGTGAAGAATGATAATGTTTGGAGCGCTGATTTTAAATGCCAATCAAATGGAGTAGTTGATTCTAATTTACCAAATCAAAATGGAAGTAGGGCAATATTGGATGGTGAAATACTTCATGGCAAGTGGGCTAAAGTAAGATACGTTAGTAAGGATGATGATGATAATAAGTATTGTGAATTAAATGGAGTTTCCTGCACGGCATACATAAAATAAAAAAACCCCCAATTGGGGGCTTTTTATTTAAGTGGTAGATAAGAAACCGATACTTGCTTTTGTGTGATCACCTAGAGTAGTAATTATTTCTACATCCCTTAAGGCCAAATATTCCTGACCATCAATATTAAGTTCAATCCCTTTAAACTTTTCATATAAAACACGATCCCCAACCTTTAATTCCATTGGGATGTCTTTTGAATAGCCAGGTCCAGCAGCGACAACTCTGCCTGTACATTCTTTTTGTTTTACCGTATCTGGGATAAGTATACCTCCAGAAGATTCTTTTTTAGGGTCATCTAATTTTATGATAACCCGATTGGATAAAGGTCCAATACCTAGTTGCTTTTTTTTCATATTTAAAGTATTAAATTTTTTAGCAATTAACCATCCTATATTTCGAATGATAATAAAACGTGTGCCGAATAGATCAATTGGGTAAATCATTTTTTCATCTACCAATACAACATCACCAACTTTAATATCTATTTCATCCAGTTCATTTTTATGAAGAATAGTGACTTCGGCAACCTCTACTCTATTAAGACGTTGAGTTAAAGATTCTGTCTCTATTTCTATTCTTCTAATATGTGCAGATAATTCTTCAAGCAATTCAGCGTGTAATTCAGTTTTTGGTATTTTATTATACGCATTTGTATACTCCTTCCGTGAATGGGCTGCTAATTCTAACCCATCAAGAATGGGCTGCTTGGCTTCTTCTGAATTTATATAGATCCCATTTACTAATTGGAATTCTGTAATCTTCGCTTCTATTGAGCAAAACACCATTCCTTTTGATGGGATGATCTTCCCATTTTTAAAAATACCAAAAAGTTTATTTGATACCCCTAGCGATGTAGGGACATATCTAAGTTCATCCCCATTTTCTTCAATCTCAACAAGAAACATATCTTCTTCCATACTTGCAGCTTCGTCATCTCTTTTATCGGTACTAACAACCTTAAATTCAATGGAATGATCGAATATTGCGATGTCTCCAACTTCTATTTCAGGGATAATATCTCGTACTTCATATCCAAAAGAAACAATTTCTCCAAATTGAAGATTATTTGTAAAATCCATCATGTGTTCCGGTACGTAGAAATTACCTACTTTTTCTCTCTTTTGTGTTTGTAGCTTTTTATCAATACGTACAATTACTTTTGAGTCTAATGTTTGTCCTACTGGCATATAGTATTATTTGTGCGCAAAATAGCACAAATTATTAATAAGTGTATCACTAAGTTTATTTTTGAGTAAATAAAATTGTAATAAAATGAGTTGCTGCGGACAAGTAAAGCCTATCATAAAGACAGTGTTAGAGATGCAAGCATTAAAAGCGGCATCTGGGTTTATTCCTGGTCAGCTTTACAGGATTGTAGATGCTCATTTTGCGCAAACCGGGGCATCTGTTAAGTTAACTCCATGCCCTAATACAGCCGGGGTTCCAGAGGTGTACCCGTTTACTATAACGTCAATTAGTGGGGCTACTGCAACAGTAGTAAGTGGGTTATCCAATGCCGTACTAACTTCACAAAGTGGGTTGTTTTTAGAAAATGAATGGTTGCATTCTTCTCAAGGTAATTGTTATATTGTTTCGAATGTCACATACTCAAAAGGTGCTATAATTGACATTAGGGCATTTTCTAAAACAGAATTAGAGGATATTGGGTTTGGGACATTTATCAACACAGTTATGTCAAATAGCGTATATGCAACAATGTGGTATAGCCTATCTGATGATTTAGTTTATCGAATAATTGACAGGCAAGATATATTTACTGGATTTGGTGGGTCTGATATAGAAGATATGTTAGGCGTTTCTAATTCAATAAATACAATCAAGTTAGACCAAGTATTAAAAGCTAATAATAGAGAAGTATGGCAAAAAATAGCTGCGAAAACAAATATATCTGGCGCTGCATTAGCAACAATTACCATACCTACATTAGATAGCATAATTGGGAATAGAATTAGCCTAGCTAACTGTACTCCTACTCATTTTTTAATTAAATATGCCGGAGGTACATTCGGTGCAGTAACAATTACTTTGAAAGTAAATGGGGTCGCTGTTGCTTCTGGGGTATCATTAATTGGGTTGGATGCAGTTAATAATATTATGGTCCCAATTGCAAGTTTGTATAAAGCATCAAACTCTTCCTTAAGTTTAATTGAAGTACAGGTTACAGCCACAGTCGCATCAACCTTATTTAGTATTGAATGTTATGGCATCAAAAATGCGATATAATAACCATGCAAATTACATTATCACAAAATGAATACATATCTGGCATTTCCGGTGTTAGTGGTGTGATAAATTGCATTATATTAGGGCAAAGGGTAGATATAGGAGGCATTTCTCAAAGATCATCTGGGAATGTACTTTCTTTAGTAGCCAACTCTCATGTAGGGAATGCATATCAGCAACCTGATTATAATCAAGATTTTAAAAAAAATGTAATACTATATCAAGGAGTATTGGATAGTAGTATAACTCAATTACTCACAGCAAGTGATACTGAGTATATAAATATTTCAAGCATTCGAATTATAAATACATCTCCATCTGTAGTAAATGGGATAAAATTTTATTTGAATGGTACCGATATTGAAAACTTAATTTCAGAAAACTCACTTGGGATTAAGGATAGTAAAACATTAGATGCATGCTGCCCATCAGTTACCGTCCAAAATAATATAACAACAACTGGTGGAACTGGAGGAGGAGGATTCGCTAATATTACACTTGGATTATCAGATATTCCATTCACTGCACAACCAGGGAAATGCTATATATTGGAAGATGGAGTAATGCCATCAGATTTACCATTTGATATGAGTGCTCTTAGTACAGAAGGGGATGAAATTTTAATATTAAATAGAGAGAAGACATTTGTTTTATCATATTCAGGACAATCGGTATATTACTCAGATGATACAATTGTACCTTCTATGCCTAATCAATGGAATGTATGGCTTAGATTTGCAAATAACAAACTACGAATCATAACAGGATAATCATGAAAAAATACATATTAATTACACTATCATTTATTTTAATTGCTAATTATGCAAGTGCTCAACTTGGAGGTGCGATTAGGGCCGCTAATAATTCAAATGTGGCAGATTATATTAGAAGAAATGGGAATGCATTAATGACATCAGATTCTATATCAGCAGCCAAAGCAGATTCAATAAAAGCTCATTTACCAATGTCTAATGGTAAATTGTCAATTGATAGTATTGCAATTAAATCAATGCCATCTGTCACAGCTTCCAATCCTTCAGTTAGTACAACAGGTAGTGCAATTCCATCAAGCGCTACAATGATAGGAGGAACGGATGGTACAAATCTTCGGGCTATTAAAACTACAACATCAGGTTTAATCCAAATGGATTCATCACTTGAAAGAAGTGCAATTAAATTAATTGGTAGTTTGCCTTCATTTGCAAGTACACCAACAGTTAATATTGGGACAGGAGGATATTCGGTATTAGCGTCAGACTCTTCTAAGTATAGAAGTACGTTAAAAATATCGGAGTTCCCTGGTGTTACTGAATTAAATTTAGCTAATATAGATGCAAATACAGCAAATATTTCAAGTTGGGTTGATAATAATAGTATCCCTCAGTATTCAGCAACAGGTAGTGGTTCCCCAGGAGTAGGCTTTTTATCTTATGGATTAGCAACAACATCTGCCCCAACTAATACAAATAATTTTACATATCCATTGTCATTGAATTTAAGTGGCGGATTAAGGGTAGATGGGAGTGGAGTTACTCAGCCAGTATCTTTATCAGGCCATGATTCTACAACTGATTCTCGTATTGGGGTAAAACTCATTCAGAACCCAACTATTGCAAATACTTCATTTGGCATTAGTGGCACACTTCCGGCATTCGCGGCTACTCCAACAGTTAATATAGGGACAACAGGAACAATACCTGTATCTGGAACTTTTTGGCAAGCGACACAACCAGTATCCTTAGCATCTGTACCATCTCATGCTGTAACAAATGCAGGGACTTTTGCTGTTCAAGTAGATAGTTCTACACAAAGAGTTTCCTTGAAAATAAGAGAGCTACCTTCATTGGCTTCTGGAAGCAATGCAATTGGGTCAATTACCAATACATCTTTTGGAATCAGTGGTACACTTCCTGCATTTGCATCTACTCCAACGTTTAATATTGGTACAGGGGGTTATGCTGTATCAGCAAGCGATTCTACAAAATATAGAATTTCAATGAAAATTCAAGAATCATCTTTGCCAACAGGTGCAGCAACAGAATCAACCCTTTCAACATTAAACGGGAAAATCCCATCAGGGTTAACCGTCAACTCAAATCGTCTTGCAATTTATTCACCGGATTCAATTAGGGTGTTTGCAACTAATGGGTTTGGTTCTGGAGGTGGTGGAGGCGGAGGTACACAATACACTGAAGGAGCAACTACATCTCCTGCAACCGGAACAATGGCATTAGGCAGATATTTGTCATCCGCCCCAACATTAAGTAGTGGGCAAATGTCCCCTCCTATGTTAGATGGTAGTGGCAATTTATTTGCTAATATTTCAAATTATGTTCCTCGTGTTGCAAATGCAGCAAGTGTTTCAACAAGTGGATATGAAGTATATGGGGCAGTATCAACAACATCACCATCACCAACTACTAATAGGAATGCTCAATTATCTTTAACAGATAGAGGAGGGTTGAGAACTACAAGTATTGATTTAGCAGGTAATTTTGTTGACAATTCAATCGTAAGATTTACTTCATATGATACAATAGGGAGTGTTACTTCTATGTCTGTAACATCATTAAATTCACTTGCGAGTAGTGCAACTGTTGGGTGGCAAAGCGATAGGGTTGATAACATTACATCGACAAAAGCGACTGATTATCGAATCTTTGTAAAATGCACAATGTCAAATACCGCACCTGCAAGTGATAAAACAGTCTATGTATATGCAGCACCATTTTTTTATGATGGTTCAACATGGCAAGGGCCTTCACTTGGAACAACATCACAAGCAAGTGGTTCACAAGGGTCTTGTACTATTGCATCAGCGGCCCCAAACAATTTGGTATTATTAGGGGTGTTATCATATAGCACTCAAAACATGGTGTTACAATCAACATTTAATTTAAGTAACGCATTTGGGAGAACTTTGCCAGATGGGTTTTCGATTGTGCTTATAAATTTTACAGGTTCGGCAGTTGCAGCTTCCGGTAATGTAGTATCATATAAACCAGTATATCAAACAAACAGATAATATGAAAAAAATAATTTTAGCGGTATTACTCGCATTTACGTTAGCTAAAAATGCACAATCGCAGGACTTGATTAAAGTAATTAACGTTGTTCATCATGATGACGGTATCACAGACTATCAAGGTGAATTTAGGATCCCATTACCTTCTGCTTTAACAGGAGTTGTGAATGCACCGTCCATCATGAAAGCGTATCAAGGTATATTTAATATTGTAGGGCTTGATACAATTTCAATGGTATATTATGCTGTTTTTATTACCAAGCCTTTACGAATGCCATTTTACAAAGTTGTAAACGATGTAACAACAACAACGCCCAATATGCCGCAGGATTATTACGATGTATTGGAAGAGTTATATTCTCAATTCGAAACGGATCTCAATAATTTCTCACTCATGCCAAGCGATGCGATCATTGGTAAAAAATGGAACGGTACGACATGGCAATACTAAGAATAGTTATATTATCCTTATTGCTTACATCCTTTGTTACTCCAACAGGGAACTACAAAGATTTGGTTTTGTTTCTTGATTTAAGAAAGAATCAAGGGAAAGTCATACCTGATCAAACTGGGATAAACTATTGTGTAATGACTGGGACGAGCAATGGTTATAATTTGAATGGGTATTCATTTTTAACGGCGAATTCGGATATTATAGATTGTGGCAATAGTTCCGCAGTTAATGCAACAGATAAGCTAACCATTGCAGCATGGGTATTTATGCGTTCAACTGCAACGGCTGTATGCAAAACAACAACCGCTTCAACTGGATTTTCTTATAACATAGTCTATAATTCAGATAATAGGGTGTACTTTCAAATGTCAGGCAATGGCACAACGGTTGCTTATTCTCAAACTCAAGTATCTTATACAACAGGTATGTGGGTGCATTGTGTAGGGGTTTATGATGGAGCAGGTGCGGCCAATGCTGATAAAAATAAAGTGTACATTAATGGTGTGCAAGTAGGGTGTAATTTCTCGGGAACTATACCTTCATCCTTATTTCAATCACCTTCGAATTTAAAAATCAATAGCATTAATAATACTTCATCCGGAACTGGCAAGATAGGTCAAGTGAAAATTTGGGAACGTGCATTAACGCCAACTGAAGTAAGATATGAATATACAAGCACAAGATCATCAGTCATCAATTAAAATTTAAAATAAAATGCGTTATCCACAAATTCAAACCTTTCAACAGGTGTTAGCAGCAGATCCAAATGTTCCAGTAATTAAATTACAAGCGACAAATGGCAAGATTTATTTATCAATTATTTCTGCCACTGAAGTTAGACCTCAAGGGCAAGACAGTACAGAAGATGTTACTGCAATCAATTTCCAATTTGGGACGGAAATGACACAAGATGTATTTGATAGTTCATTCCCACAAGAATTAAATATCGAAACAAAAGATGCCGTTCTTGATGGAGGTGCAATTACCGTAGATTCAAAAGACTATGGGACGTACACAGACAATGTACCATTAATTATTGACCCTAATGAGATGTTGTTAGACTCGTCAACAAACGTGGTTTATGTTGAAATTGTAAATGGGGCTGATATTGATAATTTCTTCGGAACTTGGGGGCCACATAAATAGTCACTAATCATGGCTTCAAGAAAAAAAACAATCCAAATAATAGAGCTAGTCATTCAGGTGACTGGCTTTATTATTACGTGCATCGCATTCGCTGATGTGAATAAAGAATTATTCAATCTTCGCGCTGCATTCGGATTCTTGTCCTTATCCTATACATCATTCTCTTGGTGTCCGGCTTACATATCTACCAGGTATAAATTTGCTAAAATTGTCGCATCGTTAATTCTTGCTTCAGCATCATATTGTTTTTTAAAAACTGCTATGGGTTATGGGTACATTTACATGATAAGTGACTATGTAGCAAGTGGAATAATATTTGGAATATTATTAACGTATATTACTATATTTGTCGTAAGAAATATAAAGCGAAATGGATAAGTTTCAATACTGGTATAAAGAATTCAGAAAAAGCCCATTTGGTATTATCGCATTCGCATTGCTTGTAGCAAGTACAGGGTTGACATTAAAGCTAGTAGATGTTTATAAAAGCGCTCAAATTGAATTGATTGAGAATAAAAAAGTAATTGAAAGCCAAACAAAAATTATCTTAGAATTAAGCACACAAAAAACAAAATTCGAAACGATGGTTGAATTAAACAGCCAATTTAATAATAAATATAAAAAAGGAAGAAAATGAAATCAATTGGTCTAATTTTTATTTGTGCTTTATTGGCGTTACCATTCGTAAAAGTAGAGCCAATGTCTGATATAGCTGTAAGGCAAAATGATTCCATAATGAGTGTAGGAGAATCAACAGCCAAAAAATATAAGACAGCGTATGAACAGGAAAAAGATTACTTGTTGGATAATATATATCGTGTGGGAAATCCTGATTTCTCTATTATTATTGAAAATAGACAGTACCGGATCACACCTATTGAAGCTAAAAAAATGCAGTTTACTCGCTGTAAAAATGATCGGTGTTTGGCTACTTGGTAAAAAATTAAAAATTAAAAACAATCATACCAATGAAAAAATTAATGACAACCCCATTTGGAACTTTCCTTAAAGGATTTATCGCCAGTATGCTTGCTTTGTGGATGGCAGAAAAAAACTTATTCTCTTTTGATATTGAGATGGTTAAAAAAATAGCCGGAGCCGCATTATTTGCTAACTTACCTGTAATTATAAATGCATTGAACCCTAAGTACACATTGTATGGTAAAGGGAGTAAAGATACAAACGACAAAGATGATTCCGGTTTGTCTAGCACAAGCGGATTGGTAACAGCACTTATATTCTTCATTGCATTAACTGCCTTGGTTAGTGCTTGTAATCCATAACCATGAAAATACAAAACTTAAAAGGATTGATCCCTGATAGTATTCTTGCCGAACTAGAAGGTATTTTGAAAGTTAGAGCGATTTCAAAAGTTCAACTTTGTTCTTTCTTATCAGAAGCAATGCATGAATCTGGTAATTTCAAAACTCTATTTGAGAACTTAAATTATTCTGCACAAGGGCTAGCTGACACATGGCCAAGCCGATATGCTGTAAATCCAAAAGCATTAGTTAAAGTCCCTAATACCCTTGCATTAAAATTAGCTAGAAAGCCAGAGCAAATTGCTAATAATTGTTATGCAAATAGAAATGGCAATGGTAGTGAAGCCAGTGGAGATGGTTGGAAGTATAGAGGTCGTGGCGGTATTCAATTGACAGGGAAGAAAATGTATATGTTATTTGATGCAACGGTGTTAGATGATATTACAAACAACCCTGATTTAGTTGCAACTAAATACCCATTAACATCAGCCTTCTTTTATTTTGATGTAAATAAATTATGGGTATTAGCAAGTGACTTTAAATACTATACCCAACTCACTAAAAAAATAAATGGCGGTACGATTGGATTAGACAAGCGTATTGCATTATTCAATAAATTAATGAAGATATTGTAAGTCTTTTTTTATGTGTGATTTTAAGAGAGAAGCGATACTGTAATGGTATCGTTTTTTTTTATTTTAAAAATTTATTGCGTAAATATTTGTTTATATAATAATTAATACTAACTTTGATATTAAATTATATATCTATTATGAGTACGCAAATTAAACTATCAAAAAAGGCAATAGAAAAAGCCAACAATAAACAATTTATTTTGAAGTTAGCAGGTCACATGAATAAAGATGTTCAAACCATAAACAAATGGTTGAAAGATAATAGTGTAATGCTTACACTTTATCAATGTTATTCTTTTATTCAAAGAGAATTTAAGTTATCTGATAAGGATATGTTTGAAGAAGTGAAATTCAAAAAATAAGGCATTTATGAGACTACTTTTTCAAATATTTAATACTGAAATACCTGATGGGTATGTAGTAGAGTATCCAGAGAATTCCGGTATATATCATATCCCTATTATGAGAGTAAAGGAAATGCTATCTATTGATTTTGTAAAGTGGGGTACGACAGACTTTCATTTTGAGTATTTGCAACGTGGGCATGATTGCTTGTTATCTGGAAGTATTTCGCTTAATATTCAACATGAAGAATTAGGGTGTTTTACGTTTACTGGATGTGCAAATTTCAAAGTCAAAGTAGAATCACCTAATGAGCACTATGTAGCAACTCTTAAATCAGAATGTATCAAGAATGCCGCTAAAGATATTGGTAAGAGATATGGGTTCTACTTGAATCAGGATTTGATCGATGTTGAAACATTGCATAAAATTGAGAACGGGAACGTTGAAGTTTTAGATAATGAGTTAAAAGCAAAAGGTCAAATGAAAGATGCTGTAAAAGATGTAATAAGTCAAATTAAAGTAAAAAAATAATTATTAATTCTATAAAATAAAAACAATGAGTACAACTGACAATTTAAACAACGATGCCGAAAATCCATTAAAAGAAAATCCACAAGGCGAAGCTCCATTCGAACAAGGTAAAAAGCCTGGTGATGTTCTTGATATTGAACATGAAGAA
>Ga0208826_1000341_pt1 | contig 50847 bp, 39 predicted proteins | sample AD_UKC115_MetaG_FD_184451 | JGI IMG/M metagenome (GOLD analysis project Ga0208826, IMG submission 184451) | Active sludge microbial communities of municipal wastewater-treating anaerobic digesters from Hong Kong - AD_UKC115_MetaG (SPAdes)... | ecosystem: Engineered > Bioreactor > Anaerobic >... | reverse complement strand
CAGGTAGTAAGCTATAATTATGATACATGGGGTAAATTAGTAAGTATAACTGGTACCTTGGCAAGTACCGTAGGTCAAAAGAACCCATATAGGTATAGAGGTTATAGGTACGATACAGAAACGGGACTGTATTATCTGCAGAGTAGGTATTATAATCCTGAGTGGGGTAGGTTTATTAATGCGGATGATATTAACTACAGTGTTCCGGGATTGCTGCTGACATATAACTTGTATGTTTATTGTTTAAACAACCCGGTTAATCATGATGATCCAGATGGAAATGTTATTCCACTGGTTGCAGCAGCAGTTGCAACAGCTCCATCATGGGTTCCTGTTGTTGCAGGTGTTTCTACAGCTGTAATATCTGGAATTACTGTTGGGACTATGGTAAATCAAGCGAGAAAAAATACCAAGCAAGACCCATATGCAAGACCAAATCAAAAAAAGCAAGGTCGTGAGCGCAAAGAAGCGAAAAAAGGTGATGATAAAAATTGGAAACCAAACCCCAACAAAAGGATAAAGCCGCTAAATAAACATTCACCAAGTAAAAAAGGTCATAGAAAATATTAATAATAATAATTTGGAGACGGTACAAAGTTTGTTAATCTATTAGTTTATGAATTCCTTTTGAAACATAAAATAGAGAACATATGGCGTGCCGTCTTATAATTTGAGATTTCAAGGAGTTAATTATATGAATATATGGAAAAGTAAGAACTGGCAAAATTATATTGAAACTAAAAAATATAATTTAAGAACAGGACTGAGACTTAATTTTCAAAAAGGTGTAGATTGTGAAGTAAGGAGAGCTTGTATTGAATTTGCAAATTGGTTAAGAAGTCAATATTATTTTCCGATAAGAGTTCCGGTATATTTTAAATCATCTAGATATCTAAAAACCCAATTAGGTGAGTTGGTATCTGCAAAGTTTTTTGAACCTTATGACAAAATGGTTGAACCTTATATATCTATTGCTACTGGAGATATTAAGGATATAGAGCTGAAATATGGTAAAGACGAGGCTATAGCAGCGGTTTTGTGTTCACTTATTCATGAATTAACTCACTATTATCAATGGATTAATAACGTTATACTTTCAGATAAACAAGCTGAAAGACAAGCTGTTTTTTATAAAAGAAAAATAATTCAAGAATATGCTATGACAAGAGAACATCCATAGGTGTTGAGCTACAAAATGGGAGCAAGCATTGATGCAAATGAGCTAAAAGCAAAGCGTATTCTGGTGAAGAGCGGAGAAAATATCAAACAGAAGAAAAATATAGAAAACTTAGAAATACTCAAAAACGACAAAAGGAAGGGAAAAGCAAAGGTAAAAATAAAGCCAAAGTTAGTATTGGAACTGTTGTAAAAGGTGCAGTAATTGGATTTGGTTCTTCAGCGAAAGGCTTTCTAGATAATCTTGATAGAAAAGTATGCCCAGTAATATTACCTGTATTTTATCCTCAAAATTATAAAATTAAGGATGGAACAGTTTGTTTTGGCTCAAGTAATCCATATGACGCATAATTATGAATTTTAGAATGGAATCTAATTAGGATGAGCAATTTTATGCCGAGTGGTCAACAACTCAATTGATGTAACACTTTCATGCACGAATAAAATCGTGATTTTCAGACGAAAGACAGCCATTTAAAGTGTTACACTATTTATGTCTTTATACACTAGTTATACAATTTTTTAAAAAGATTTATATTTAAAAAATTGTAGCTTAATAACTTTTCCTCAGCATTTATGGTTCTTTGTTGCTATTGCAGAATTGCAGTCTGTGGTCAAAAAGTTATACTTTTTGGCCACAGTGAGCAACAAGAATCTCGAAATGCTATAAGTAGGAAATTGAGTTAAATTAAATAATTATTCGAGGAAGGAACATTATGTTGAATATTTTTATAGAAAATACCCTTAGAAATATGAGCATAGATGAAAAGTTAGATTTAATTGGAAAAATAGAAGAAAGTGATAAATATACAAAAGATGACTTAAAAGTACTGGATAGTCTTTCGCAGGATGAAGATAGTGAGGTAAGATCAAGAGTAGCAGAGATTTTAGTGTTTTCAAATACAGTTGAGACAGAAAAGATACTTATCAGATTACTTAACGATAAGGAAGAATTAGTAAGGGTTAATGCATGCGATTCACTAAGTCCTAGTAGTTCTAAGGATGTAATTTCACTGCTGATTGATAAAGCTAAAAATGATAAGAGTTCTTTAGTAAGAGCTTACGCAGTAATGTCGGTTGCTGATATTTCCAAAAACATAGGATGCACAGAAGAAACAATAAAACTAATGTTGTATATATTTGGTAAGGAAGAAGTAAATAGTGTAAAAATCAGTTATTATAGATCTTTTCTATTACTAGGACAGAAAGGTTACTTATCACAATTTCTTGAAAAAATTAATGATAGATTTTATAGGAATCGATGTGCTGTTGCAAACCTACTAAAAGATTTAATTAATGAGAAAGTATTTTCGAAAAATGAATTAGTAAAAGTTAAAAATGTACTTAAAAGCAGATTGAAAATTGAAACATCTTTGGCTGTAAAAGACAGTATAGAAAAATTGTTATCTATGTTGTAAAAAATAAGTTTTTGTAAATGAAAGTTTAGATGTTTTTGGGGACTGTATACAGCTTGAAAATTGAAACAAATGGTACGGACAGTATTTACTATTCATATGATAGTGAAGATAACCTTGTGGGTATGAGCTTGAATGGAACTGTGTACTGGTATGCAAGAAATTCATAGGGAGATATCATTGGAATTATTGACAGTACCGGAACTCAGGTAGTAAGCTATAATTATGATACATGGGGTAAATTAGTAAGTATAACTGGTACCTTGGCAAGTACCGTAGGTCAAAAGAACCCATATAGGTATAGAGGTTATAGGTACGATACCGAGACTGGATTGTACTATTTGCAAAGCAGGTATTATAACCCGGTGTGGGGTAGGTTTGTTAATGCGGATAATGAATGCGTGATTAATTGTTCAAATGAATTACTGTATAACAATCTGTTTATATACTGCAATAACAATCCAATAAACATGGAAGACGAAAATGGTTTTTTTCCTAAAAAAAGCAAACCTGGTTTTAAATCAAGGAAAGACCCTAGGAAAGGCAGCGAGAACAGGCAACCATCGGGTAATCGTGAACGAAATGTTGGACATCCTGATGGTGAAGAACATAGTAGAGTTGCAAAAGGTAATAGAGTTAGAAGAATAGATACATTACCAAAACCTCAGCCTGGTCCAAGACCTATAATAACGCCAAACAAGTACAAAAGTAAATCTACTAATAGCAGTGGTGGAATAACTAAAGAAGATGTTGGTAAAGCTGGAGTTATTTCTGGAGTAATAATTGGTATAGGTAAGCTGGGAAAGGATCTATGGGATGCTTGGAATGGTATGGGAAGGCCTATACCAGTTCTTTAAGCCATTTTATAGAAGGGATGTACTTAAATAAGTACTTAATAGAAGAATTAAATGATCTAAATGTATATCACCAAAATATAATCTATAGAGGTCTTCAGAATCATTAATGTATTGTTTATAAAAATACTATGATTGAACTTGTATCGCTATAAGTCTCAAATTGTATTACTGCTTTTGTTGATATGACTGAATAAATCTGTTGAATACTATTCTATGCAGGGGGTACGTTATAAAAATGTACTCCCTGTATAAAAAAGGAGTAAATATGAATGAATATTATCTTTCAAATGGAATAAAGGTTTTTTATTATCCCAATTTGCACACTCACTCAATTTCATTAGGATTATATATAAAGACAGGTTCAGTATACGAAAATAATTCAAACAATGGAATTACCCACTTGTTAGAACATCTACATTTTCGTAGACTGGGAAAAATGAGTCAAGATGAGCTGTATACAAAGATGGAGAGTATTGGAAGTTCGCTTAGAGCAATTACATATAAGGATTTTCTCCGTTTTTATATGAAAATTAGACCTAAGTTTATAAAAGAAAGTATCTCATTTTTTCAAGAAATTATAAATACTGTCAAATGGGAAGAGGATGAATTTGAAAAAGAAAAGCAGGTTGTGTTGTGTCAGATAGAAGATAAGAATTCATACATAAATATAGATTCACTTGTAAGTGAAACGGTATGGAAAGATAGTCCTTTATCTCTTTCAATAATGGGTACCAGAAAAAATTTAATAAATATGCAGTTAGATGATATTGTAGAATATAAAAAGTGTTATTTTCGTCCTGATAACCTAGCGTTTTTTATTACTGGGTGTATTTCAAATGATGAAATACACTTAATTAATTCAGAATTAAGCAGCATTATTTTTGAGAGTTCATTAAAAAAATGCTTGTCTCGCGAGATAAAAATAAAACCTAACCAACGAAGCCCAGATATAAATTTTGTTAATATTAATGGTAATTATCTTGATGTTAACATTTCTTTTGATGTTGACTATAAGTTAGTAAGCCGGGAGGAAATAATCCTTCTAAATTGTATGCTTGGTGAAGGTGTTGGTTCTAAACTTCAAAGAAAGATAAGAGAAGAAAATGCACTTACATCAAATATCTATTCAAGCGTTGAGGACTACAAAGATGTTGCTGTAATTCATATAAAATATTCAATAAAAAAGAACTGTCTATATGAAAGCTTAAGGTTGATAGTAGAAGTTCTTAATAGTATGAAAATAGATATTAGTAAATCGGATTTTGAAACTACTATACCTTTTTATACTGAGAACCTGTGGTATATATTGGATGATACTGATGAATTGAACTTTAAGCTTGGGTATGAGTATTTTATTTTAGAAATGCCTGAATATTCCATTGATAAAAAAATATCTTTGTATAAAAGCATAAGTGGTTCTGATCTAATGAAGGCTGCAAACATTGTATTTAAAAGTACTAATGCTTCTGTTGTTGTGCTGGGTTCAACAAGTAAATTAACTAAAAAAGAAATTAAGAGCATATTTCAAATGCTATGCACATAATTATTTTACTGTGCTTCACTATTTTGTACGGGTAAATAAATGTTAATTACCACAGCCTAAATCCAGTTAATGGGCTGTTATGAAGTTCGAGAAAGGATGTATAAATGTGTTGATTCTTGGAAATGTTGTATATATTATCTATGGTATTAAAAAATTTAAGAAAAGCTTATAAATCAATAAATTACCTTGAATTTCCGGGGTTTTGCAATAGCGATTAAAAACGCAGAGCAACACCTTTTTTCTCGTAAGTGCTTCAAAAGATGATGTCTAGCTGTATCACAATCATTGTGATAAGCTAATTCTGTCATTTTTGAAGCACTTACTGCAAATACTATAAGAATTTTTTACGAAGACCTTAATTTGTTTGTAAGAAAGATGGAAGTGCTACAGGGATCTGGAGTTGAAAGTTGTTAAACAAAAAATGGAAACTTGACGATTAAGGCAAAATATGTAAGAATGGTTATATACAAAAAATCAAATCTATTGGGGGGAACAATTTAATCATGTACAAAAAATTAAAATATGGCAGAAAGATAATATCTGTAATGCTATGTGTATTTATGGTGATTTCATCTATGTTGAATGTGATGGCTGCAGAGCCAGACCAATTAACTGATGCAGTGAGTAAAGCAAATAAGTGGCTTGCTAAAGTTCAGGACACTGAAGGAAAATGGAATGCGGACTTTTATACTGGCAGCATGTTCTATACGTCTGAAATCAGCAGATATTTTAAACAGGAGGGTATATCCAGTGATGCTGTTAGTAAAGCAGAAGCTTATTTAAGTTCACTTAAAGAGGAAAAAGCCAATAACTATTTTGCTGCATTAATAGCAGGTGCATTAGAAGGCGAATATCGTAAGGAAATTATCAATTCTTTGGTTACGGCTCAAAAGCCCGATGGTGGCTGGGGCATAACCGACTATTACGAAAGTGATGTGCTTGATACCATAAAAGTCCTACAAACTCTTATAGAGCAAAACTCGAATATTACTTCCATCAAGCTGGGAATTGACTATTTGCTGCACAAGCAAAATTCTGATGGAAGCTGGTCAGTTATTGAAGGAAGCGCCGGTAACACAGCTTTAACCGCTGAGGTTGCAATTTTGTTAAATCAGTTCAGTGCCGTCACAGGGCTTACTTCTTCAAGTCTTGAATCGGCTATGTTAAAAGCCGGCGGATATCTCGAATCAAATCTGGGTGCTGATAGTACTTGGGGTACTGATGAGAATTCTATTGAAGACACTCTTTTAGCTTATAGAGCAGTGTTGCTTACAGTTGGTACCGGACCGGTGAGCACGTTGGAAGATACTATAATTGGGCTTCAGAATGAAAATGGCAGTTGGTATGATGATGCGTACATAACTATGCTTGCTGCTAAGGCCTTAAAAGAGAGAAGGACTTTGCCGGTTGCACAAATTAATTATATAAAACTTAAGGTTGTTGGAGCTGATGGAAAAAAAGTTGAGTCTTATAGCTATAATCCCTATGAGCCGTTTGAGATTGAGGTTGATACTAAAACGGATAATATTGACTCAAAAATATTTGTATTTATTAAAAAACCTGATGGCACAGCTGTTTCATTGCCTTCAAATGGTGCTTTATCATGGAATACAGCTAATAACCCTGAAGGAGAGTATGCCGTAGAAGCAATTGTTAAGGACAATTCAACCGGGCGTGTAATGGCAAGGCTTGAAAAAAGTTTTAAAATCAATTCTGGATTTAGAGTTGGAAATGTGGTTGTTTCCTTAAGGCCCCACTTTACACGTGTGGATAAGCCTGTAAAGGTTAATGCCGAGATATCTGTAGAGAATTTCTCAAACATTGACAAGCAGGTTGAGGTTTGTACGGCAGTTTACAGTGAAGATAAAATAATTGAGTATGCCAGCAAAATGGTGTTGTTTGACTCAGAAGATCCAATGCCTATATCAGGTGCAATTTCATTTGATCCTGATGTTTCAGCACAAAGGGATTATATTATAAGGTCTTTTGTATTTGACGGTACTAAAAAAATAGCCGAAGGTCAGGATACTTTCAAGGTTTTACCGTTGGCAGATTCACAGACTTTTGACTATACCCTTATGCAGGGTGAGGAAGTTTCTGAGACCTTGAATGTTGTGATACCGGAATTGCCGCCAAAAGCAGATGTAATTTTCTCATTTGACCTTACAGGGAGTATGAGTGGTATATTGAACACTGCAAAGACCAAAGCAAAAACTATAATGACCGAGCTCAACAAACTGGGTGTAGATATAAATTATGGAGTTGTATCCTATATGGATTATCCTTATGGTTCCTATGGCTCTAGTAGTGATTATCCTTACAAGCTTGACTGCGCACTTACAGGGAGCACCGCTTCAGTATCAGACGCAATTAATTTATTGTACCTTGGAAGTGGTGGTGACGGTCCGGAGTCCTATACAAGAGTTCTTTATGAGAGCTATGCTGATACAAATATAGGATGGAGAAATGGTGCAAAGAAAATTTTCGTTAACTTTGGTGATGATATTCCTCACGATAACAATCTGAATGAAGGTGTACCTGGGTTGACGGGAGTTCGGGGCACCGGTATAGATTTAGGACGTGACGGTTTGATGGGAACGGAGGATGATCTTGATCTTCAGGAAGTTCTGGCTCAAATGGCTGCAAACAACATTGAACTTCTTGCATGTCAAGCTAATGGAAGTTATGGGGTTTATTGGGGTTACTGGGCTGGATTGACTGGTGGTAAATTATATGACACCAATTCTACCAATATGGCCAATGATGTAGTTGAAGCAGTAACTAGCAGTTTAACAAAAACTGAAATAGAAAATCTCAGGCTGGTGCCTTCTGTCGGTGGTGAGGAATGGATATACAGGATTACTCCTGATTCATATTCAGGCAAGACAAATACTGTAGTTCCCTTTGATGTATTTATAAAAGCACCGTTAGGAACAAAGAAAGGTTTATATACCTATAATTTGGATGCAATAGATAGCAACGGAGTTAAGTATGCTACATACCAATTCAATATTGATGTTGTTACAGATGAAGTTGCGCCTGCAATTCGTACTGTGATTTCCACAGACAAAGAGCAGTATTTGCCTGACAAAAACGTAGATATTAAAGCATCGGCAAAAAATATCACCAATACTGAAGCTGATTTTACCGGCAAAGTTGAGATTGTTGATTCTACCGGCAAAGTTGTTGATTTGATAGAAGACAATATAAAAATGCATTGGGAAGCAAATGAAACAAAGGATTTGAATTTCAAATGGAATACAGGCAAGACCATCGCAGGCAGATATAAGGTGAAAATTACATGGACAAATGCAGATAATGAGTTTTCAGCTTATTGCGAATTTGCAGTAAGTCCCGACGGGCAGATAAAAAATTCTGTAAGTACTGATAAGCTTTCATATTATGCAAATGAAAGAGTAAATATTCTTGAAACTGTTACAAATACAAGTAAAAATGCGGTTGTTTCCGATTTGTATGTACAAACAAGAATAGAAGATTCAAAGGGTCAATCTATATGGAGCGATGAAACTTTATTGGTTGAACTTCTGCCGGGTAACAAAACAAGAATCAGTAAAAACTGGATGGCTGGATCGGCTGAACCCGGTAACTACAATGTGAAATCATCAGTATATGAAACAGTATATGGAGAAGTATATTATGATGCGGCAATTTGCAGCAGCGTTACGGCTTTTGAAATACTTCCTTCCGATGGCGCAAGGCTTGGATTAATTGGTAAAATTGAGGCTGCACCAAAAATAATTGCACCAGATGGAAGTGTTGTATTCAGCCGTACTTTGAGCAATACAGGAAACATAGATATTGATACGGTAAAAAGAGAAGTAATAATTAAAGACCCTGTTACAGGAAACATAGTAGACGCTATATCAGATATTGTATCTCTGCCGCTTTCAAAGACTATTTCCGATTCAATAACATGGAGTAAACGAGGACTAAAAGATGGCGATTATCTTGTAATCTATCAGGTTGAGTTGGCTGACGGTACTGTTATAGTATTGGGAAGCACAGGATTTAAGGTTAAAGGTAATGTTACACCAAAACCAACTCCGGTTAAAACCCCTTCAAAAGGAGATAAGAGTACACCAACACCAGGGACTGTTGTTATTCCAACGGAAACTATCCCTGTGGCAAATCCTGTAGATGTGGCAATTTCAATATCAGCAGATAAAACATTGTACATGGAAAATGAAGAGATAACATTTACTGTTAAGTACAGAAACGTACTTGAAACTGGAACAGGAGCCTTAAAAATAACTGCTGAGATACCGGAAGGTACGACTATATCAGATGCGGGAGATGGTAAAGTTGCAGGAAACACAATTACCTGGGAAATACCTGGATTCCTAGGTAAAAGCTTGGCTCAGAAGGTCTATAAAGTAAAAGTCGGTGAACTTGGCAAGAGTGAGAAGATTATTCAGAATACAGCCAGAATAACTGGAACCAGCGGATTGTTGAATACTGAGGATGATACCTCAACAATAAGAGTTATGGCTCGTACTGCGAAGTTGGGTAATATAATACATAAGGCATATATAAAAGGCTATCCTGGAGAATTATTTATAGCAGAAAATGACCTTACCAGAGCAGAAGCGGCTACCATATTTGCAAAAATTATGGATCTGGATTCCCCAGCAGGTGGCAAGAATACCTATAAAGATGTTGGAGCTACTCATTGGGCACGTTCATATATAGAGGCTGCTACACAAGCAGGTATTTTTGAGGGATACGGGGATAGTACATTCCGTCCCGAAGCTAAAATAACAAGGGCAGAGTTTGCAACAGCTATAGCTCAATATTTACAGCTTGGTGATGTAACACCTTTTGAAGAAAATTATAGTGATATAAAAGGACACTGGGCACAGAATTATATAGAGGAAATAATGAGGTATAAACTAATTGAAGGCTATGAAGATGGAAGTTTCAGGCCGCAGTTGCAAATAAAGCGTTCAGAAGCAGTAACTATGGTTAACAAGATGCTATTCAGAGGTCCATTAAAAGCAGAAGTTTCTACATTCAAAGATGTTAAAACTTCAGATTGGTTCTTTAGTCAGGTAGAAGAAGCTGCAAGAGACCATGAAGTTACTTTGGATGAAAGTAATAATGAAGTAATGGTATCAAAGCAATAAAGAAGATTGTACTAAGTTGGAACCAGTGCTGTTATTCTTGAAAGTTTGCTTTGTGGCGGACTTTCAAGAATGCAGTATACGGTCTGGCAGAATGAACTTAAAAAAAAGGTTAATTTATTATAAATGGAGGTATTTTTAATGGGGGTTAAAAGATCAACCAAGATAATTGCAATATTTGTTCTTGTAGCTTTTTGTTTTACATTTGGGCTGCCCTTACAGCAAGTTTCTGCATTAGAAGCGATGGTAGACAGGGTGGAAACTCAGGAAGCAAATATACTTTATGAAGAACCTGAAACCAGTACCAATTTAGGTGCTTTTGCAGATGGGCTAACCACCCACATAAACAGTCTGAAAGAATGCTTGGAAAACAATGAACTGGCACAATTCAGAAGTAAGCTTGTGATGGCTAAAGACAGCTTTAAAGAGATAACTGAAGATATCTCAAAAGAATTGCTTGAAAATAAAAGCAAGCTTGATAAGCTGAAAGCAAGCACAGCTAAGACAAGACATGAGGTTTTTAAAGCTGAAGTTGAAAGCAGGCTTAATTCTTTCATGAAGTTGTTTGAAGAACTTGAAAGAATTGCAAGTGTTGAAAATATGGATTCAGTTAGCATTGAGCTTCTGAAGACAAAACTTGACGAAATTGAGAACCAGGTTTCACGTGAACAACCGGTTCAGCCACTCGGAAAATCACTTCCTCACAATAATGCAAGCATGAAGCCTGAAGAACCGATTATTGGAAATGATTCATCAGCTTCATACGCAGGAAAAAGTGGAAGCGCAGCGTACGAGGTATTACCGTATACAGCAGTTGAGGGAGATCTGGCTGAGACACCGGAGACAATCTTAAGCGAGGAAGCTAAAAAACTGTCTGATACCTTTGATACACCTGTAAAAGTGTATGAGTATGTACGTAACAATATTGACTTTGAGCCATACTACGGTTCAAGAAAGGGTGCTATCGGTACATTCAATCAATTGAGTGGTAATGACTACGATCAGGCTTCCCTAATGATTGCGATGCTCAGATATAAAGGAATACCTGCAAGATATGTAAAAGGAACAATAGAACTGCCAATAAATCAGGTGATGGGATGGACGGGAACTCAGAATCCGGAAGCGGCTGTGAAAGTTCTGGGTGCACTTGGAAACCCTACGGTATCTATCGTATCAGGAGGTACTGTTGTTGCGGTTCGTACCGAGCATGTTTGGGCAGAAGCTTATGTGCCATATAAAAGCTATAACAGAGTAGGTGTAGGAAGAGGCAGCAAGATATGGATTCCATTAGATCCAAGCTTTAAACAGTATACAATCGTTGAAGGATTGGATATTAAAGAAATTACAGGAGTTACAGAAGAACAGATAAAAGAAGCATTTAAGTTTGATGCTGATAAATCCAAGGATGGAGACGTAGTTGAAGATGTAGATTTTGATAAAATGAATACCTTTTTTGACGGTGTATCAGAGAAAATTGAGAAGTATATTTCGGATAACAAAGATAAGGAAGCCGACTTAACTGATTTGATCGGCGGTAAAAGGATTAAGCCGGAAAATCTGGGAGTGCTTCAGCTTTCCTTACCTTATAAAGCGCTGACAATTCTTGCAAAAACAAATACTATTCATAAAGCTGACAGTGAAAAAATAGGTTTTTCAATAAGTGGAAATGAACTTTTTGATTTAAGCTATGGTGGATCGGAACAATTTAATGCTGAATTCAAAGCCGTTGAACTTTACGGAAAGAGAGTTACTCTTTTATGGGTTCCAGCAACTGCTGAGGATAAAAACATTATTGACAGCTATGGTGGATTATATAAAACACCAACATACATGATACAGTTAAAGCCTCAGCTCAAAGTGGATGGCAAGGTTGTTGCAGAAGGTAGCGCAGTTGGATTTGCAAACAGGCAGCAATTCACTATAACAATGGGGCATGTAGGAAGACCGGCAGAATTAGTAACTAACCCCGTAACTGCTGGAGGTATTTACAGTATTTCGTTTGATTTTGGAAAAATTGATGCAGAAGAATTGGAAGTGATTCAGGAAAGAATAGCAAAGGTTAAGGATACTGCTACAGAAGCGAGTATATATACCGATGAAGTAATGGGTGAAATATTAAATAGTGTCGGTAAAGCATATTTTGCTCAACTCGATGGCATAAACTCTGTGATAGCAAGATCTATGAATGTAAGTGCAATACGTCAGGTAAGTGAAGCTATGACAGGATACCAGCCTACAGTGAAATATATGTTTGGTGTTCCTGTAGAAGTTAGCGGAGGCTCGTTCTATATAGATGTTGACCACGATGTTGTTGGAGTTACAAGTCTTGATAACAACAGGGAAAATGAAATTGCATATATGCTCAACAGTGGTGTAGTCGGTTCATCTATGGAACACGTAATACATGAACAGATATTCAAGGTTCCGTCTGTTTCATCAATAAAGATTATAGCAGAAGCTAATTCAAGAGGCATTCCGGTATATAGCATTGCTAAAGATGATATTGGCAAGATAAATGAACTTAATGTTTCATCATATGTTAAAACAGATATCAGGAACTCTATAAACAGCGGTAAAATAGTAATCATTCCTAAAGAGGAAATCCAGTACTATGATTGGTACGGAACAGGATATATTGTCATGGATCCTGAAACCGGAGCTGCCGGTTACATGATAAGCGGTGGAATTGCCGGGGGATCAATAGGCAAGACTGTAGTAGTAACTTTGATGGGGCTGGCATCTCTGATAATGGGAATAATTGATGTGGTTTCAATTGCGATTGCAATGATTTCTATCACAAATCCATGGCTGCTGCTTCTATATTTTGGTTTGCTGGCTCTAAGTACGTATGCGGTGTTTGATACAATTAACAACATAATAATGTATTGGGAGACTGGTGACTATAAATATGCCAAGGCATTGGCTCTGGATTTATTTATAAATCTGGCAACTTTCGGATTGTTTAAGCTTATCGGTAAATTTGCACCATCAGTAGAAAGCCTGTTTAAAGGCCTCTTTAAACAGATGGACGATGTTATAGAATTCCAGGCTAAATATGGGGATGAAATAACTGAAGCTATTGTCAGGATGAATGGTGAAGAGGCATTGAAGCATGCGGATGAACTCCTTGACGGGCTTAAGGGAACCGGTCTTGCAGATGACTTGATAGAGAACATTGCAAAACGTGGAGGTACAGAAGCTTTAGAGGAATTAGCTGAATTCCAGGCCAAGCATGGTAATGAAATTGTTGAAGCCATCGTCAAGAAGAATGGTGAAGGTGCGTTGAAATATGCTGATGAACTCCTTGATGCACTAAAAGGAGCAGGAATTGCAGATGATGTGGTAGAGAGAGTTACTAAACGTGGCGGTTTACAAGCACTTGAGGAATCTGCTGAGGCTGTAAGGACTGGATACTACAAGGGAGTGGAAATTGTGGATGGTTTTGGAAAGCCTATAGGTGAACTGGACGAGGTTGGTCTAAAAACTCTACAGTTCTTTGAAGATAAATCTGCAAAAGGTCTTAATATCTTGAATCCATCAACAGGTAAACCATTTCAAACAGCACAAGAATGGGCAGAAAAACAAATACTAAATAAAACCACTACAAGAATTGAAAACCTAAAAGTTGCTGTAGCTACAAGAGAGACTGTGTCTGGTACTCCAATAGTTCCAACATTAGATGAAATAAGAAATATTAAGTCATTTACATTCAGAATAGATGCTGATACTATTGATTTAAGAAAGGCTGTTGAAAATGTTTTAAATCAATTAAGAAAAGATTATCCAGGATATACTTTTGATGTAATATTTGGAGGAATGTAATTATGTCTATAGATGCTTATATTCTAAAGCAAAAAAATGAGACGAATGAAAAAATGTATACTCCAATAATGTCACAGGAATTTTTCATAAAATGTGTAATTCCTGGAATTGAAGCTGAGAGATTAAATTGGCTTAGAGGTCTTTCTGTTGGAATTGATGTAAATGAGGATAATTTATTAAGTGTTAGAAATGAACTTGTCAAGCTAAAAGAATGGGGAGAGAATAATCTGAGTAAAGCAGATTATGCATACTTAAATGAAAGAATATCTAGATTGGAAGCTATGCTGGATAAGGCTTTCCAATTTGAAGAAGTGACTGTATTTATTGGATAGCAAAACATATTTATAAACAAAGAAACCCCCGATATAATTAATAGTGTCGGGGGTTTGTTTATAGGTTTGGATAACTTAAAGTTGACGTTCCAGCCAGGTAGTAATACACTAATTGCAACGATAAAGGAGGCAAAAATACATGAGCAGCAAATTTGGGAATGTGGAAGGAATTGATATTTCATGGGGTCCAATGATTAATTATTTTGAGAACTTGCAGGATTCGAAATTTATGGAGGTTCTGGATTACTTCTCAAAGGATTATGGATATGGAAACGAATATCATATTTGCTCATTTGCCAGCAACTGGCATCCTCAAGAGGAAGGGTATTTTGAAACCGGAGTACAATTTGTTGATGCAACTGGCAAAGAAGAAAAAAGTATTATAGTTGAATATTCCGTATTCTTCAAATTTCTCAGTGTAGCTTGCGAAGATTACCTTTCAAGGTATCCTGGAGATAGAAGTGAGGTTGAAAAAGAACTTAAGGTTATTCAGGAAAGGTATAATATTTAACTGAATATTACTTGTGAGAAAACCCCGAACATTTCAAGAGGTTTGTATCGGGGTTTTTTTTGTATTTTAATTTTGACATCAAAGGATAAATCAATTAATATGATAATTATGTTAGAGAAGTAAATTCAAATTCCTTTAGAAAGCCGGTGTGTAAGCATGAAATAATAGATATGGTATCGAAGTATAATATTTACTTACTACTATATGGGGGCGATTTTGTTGATACAGACTACAAAGGCGATGTTATATGTTTTTTTAAAGGTCGCAAAAATATATAAAAAAGGTTTTGAAAAAGATTTGAAATGTGCAGGTCAAAAGAACGATCAGTTACTTATGGAAATTATAAGAAAAAACAGTGATACTGAGTATGGTAAAAAGTATGGATTTAAAACAATTGATACACCAAACAAGTTTAAGAATGTTGTTCCCCTTACTGAATACAACGATTATAAGGGATTTATAGAACGAATTGCAAATGGTGAAGATAATATTCTTACATCGGAAAAGATTGAATATTTTGGGATATCTTCCGGGACTACTGGCGGTCAAAAGCTGATTCCTGTGACTAAAAGTATGCGTAAATCAATTTCAGGATATATGGGCCTTTTGACACAAGCTGTTTTGTATGAAAATCTTTCAAAGAAATGGAGTTATGGAAGAGGGCTCAATCTAATAAGTATGTGCAGTTCAGGTGAGTCTGAAGCAGGAATAACTATTAGTGCAGGAACTTCAAGAGGGATGAGTTCTATGGAAAAAGTGATTCCATACATATGGACAACTCCTGTAGAAGTTCTTAAGCTCGATGGAAAAGAAGAAATTAATTACCTGCATTTGCTCTTTGCTCTTAGGGATAAGAATTTAATGTATATTTCTGCTGCATTTATACCTTCGGTTCTTGATTTATTAAGATATCTTGAAAAAAAGTGGCCTGATCTTGTAAGGGATATCGCTACAGGGACAATTAGTCCCCTAATTAATATTCCTGTAGAGTTGCGACACAATCTACAGGGGAAAATGCGTCCAGATCCTAATAGAGCAGCAGAATTAGAAAAAGAGTTTACATCTGGAATTAACAGGATTGTTACCCGGATATGGCCCAAATGTGCTTTTATCTGGGGAGTTGCTGGAGCGGGTTTTAAGGTGTACCTTGAAAAAGTTAAAAAATATACGGGAGATCTACCTGTGTACTCCGGTATATATGCTGCAACCGAAGGGGTGATAGGTATTGAAATGGGATTGGATAAAGCTGTATACACAGCAGCTCCGGGAAGTGTATATTATGAGTTTATACATATAGATGATTGTGATTGCAAAGACATAACCACATACAGTATAGAGGAATTAACAATAGGTGAAAAATATGAAGTGGTTATTACAAACAGTGCTGGATTTTATCGATATAGATTGGGCGATGTAGTAAAAGTGACAGGATATCGTGATAAAAGTCCGGAACTTGAATTCTTATATAGGAAGAATCAATTGATAAGTATAAACGCAGAAAAAACTTCCGAGCATGCGGTTCGCCAGGCCATCACTGAAACGTTTAAGCACTTAGAAGTTGAATTGGTTGACTACACTGTTATGGCTGATATAAATATTTCGCCGGGTAGATATGTTTTCTTTGTTGAAGTTAATAATTGGGAAGAGATAGATAAAGCTGAAGCTGAAGAATTACTTGAGAGTAAACTTTGCTTAGCAAACCCAAGGTATGAAAAATTCAGAAAAGGTATGAAAATAGGGCATTTATCATTAGAGTTTGTAAAGCCTCATACTTTTGATTCGTTGAAAGCTCTGCTTTTATCGAGGGGGGCATCGCGAAATCAGGTGAAAATTCCAAGGGTTGTAAATAGGGCTGAATTGATAGAGTTCTTAAAGAGTAATACATGCGACACAAAAGTAGAAGAATTTGCAGAGGTATAATAAAATAATTAGTAATGTTAAAAGGCACAAGAGATGGAGGAAATCAAAATGAAATCATACCGTAAAGAATTGAATTTTAACATACCTGCAAGAAGGGCATATATAAATATTACACCACAGGTTCAGGCATGTATTGATGAGAGTGGCATAAAAGAGGGGTTTGTATTAGTTAATGCTATGAATATCACAGCAAGTGTATTTGTAAATGATGATGAATCAGGCCTGCATCAGGATTTTGAAAAATGGCTTGAAACTTTGGCGCCGGAAAAGCCCTACAGTCAATATAAGCATAATGGATATGAAGACAATGCCGATGCTCATTTGAAGCGTCAGATTATGGGACGTGAAGTTGTGGCTGCTATAACTAATGGTAAACTGGATTTTGGAACTTGGGAGCAAATATTTTATGGAGAATATGATGGTAAGAGGCAAAAGCGGGTGCTTGTCAAAATAATAGGTGAATAGCGTCTATATATTTTGTACATTATAACCAAAAGGAAGAGGTTTGTCTGTTTGTAGACAGGCCTTTTTTTCTTCATATTAGTTACATACATTAGTGGTAAATTGACAGGTCTATATATTAAAGGTATTATTTTAATGAGATAGTTGAATTTGTAAATAATACGATTGGTTTTGCATATATGTATGATGTGGACTTTGGTGTATAAGAGATTGGGATATTCAATTAATAAAGGGGGAAAATTATGAGGCTTTTAGGTAACATTATCTGGCTGTTATTTGGAGGCATTGTTGCGGCTATTGGGTGGTTTGTAGCAGGTTTGATTTTATGTATAACAATTGTTGGAATACCTTTTGGGGTTCAGTGTATGAAAATATCGGCACTAGTATTGTGGCCTTTCGGAAAAGAAATTGAGATTGGCAATTTTGGAGTAGGCGGATTGCTTTTTAATATAATATGGCTCATCTTTTTTGGGTGGGAATTTGCCGTCGCACATTTTGTTACGGGTTTGATCTTCTGTGCAACTATCGTAGGTATACCATTTGGACTTCAGCATTTTAAACTTGCCAAACTTGGCTTGATTCCTTTTGGTGCAAAAATACATTAGGCATACTTAAAATATATTATCAATATGTAATTTGGGAGTGGCTTGATTTGAAAGGATGTATAGTTTATTTCTCAGCAACAGGAAACACTGAATATGTTGCAAATGCCATAAGAGATGAGTTTGAACATAAGGGCATAAAATGTGATATTTTTGAAGTGACAAAGAAAGCTGATTTTAATGATAATTATGACTTTTATGTTTTTGGTGCGCCTATTCATGCCGAATTGTTCCCGGCTTTTTATACAGAGTGGGTGAAGAAAAACATAACAAAAGGCTCCGGCAGAAAGTGCATTGTGTTTTCGACACAGGCCAGCAAATCAGCTTGTGGTCCGGCAGTTATGTCTGACGATTTAAGGAAGCAGGGATTTGAGGTGGTTATTGAAGAATGCATTTTTTTACCAAACAACTACTATACTGTTATGTATAGAAATTCTCAGAAGATGAATCAAAAGAACTCTTGAAAAAATCAAAAGCCAAGGTTGAAATAATTGTAGACAAATTTTTAAAGAATGAAACTTTCTACAATTCTGCAAGGGGAAGAATGTTCTTTTCAAAACTGCTTTTTAAGTTGTTTATGGTGGGGACAAAAAAGTGGGCAAAAAATTCACTTGCAGTTGATAAGGTTAAATGTACCAGGTGTGGATTATGCCAGCAGTGTTGTCCGGTGAATAATATTATTGTAGATGCAAATGGTGTAAGTTTCCACAATAACTGTGTTTCATGCCAGAGATGTATACACAAGTGCCCTGCAAATGCATTTTTGTATAAGAATAAGGCTATTGATCAATATAAATTACCATCTTTGAAAACATGAAAATTGTACCTAAATATTTGATATGGGTCTTGTGCTATCACTGGATAAATAGTAAAATAATAGTAGAGCGTTGATCTGCAAAATGTAAACTATACTCGGAATGAGGGAAGTTTATGAATAATAATGAGTTCGATGAAAATAGTAATGAATTTGAGAAGGAAATAGCCGACTTAGTGGAGTGGCAGAATAATCAATTCAATCCAGGTTATTATATTGGGACAGGAAGAGTCCCAAAACCTGTAAGCAGCTTAAGCAAGCATCCTATTATTCTTATAGTTTTAGGACTTATTTCTGCTGTCCCGGCTACGATAGCTGTTTTGTATTCAAGTAGTCCTGAAGTAATTCCTTCTATTTTGGTATCAGTAGCTGTGCCGGTAATTTTAATTTATGGTGGTATAGTTAGGTTGATTGAAAGTAAAAAAGGAAAAGCTAAAACATAGGACAAAGTAGTGATAGTAGTTTTTATTATCAAATTTAAAGAAGCAATTAAGGTTTAATGTGACCTAGAAGGCCTGATTTCGATGTTTTGTTGAAGTCAGGCCTTTTTATGAGTATAAAATTCGTGAGCCAAGCGAATTTATTGATATTAAATAGGGTTCAGCGCTAATTATTTTATATATAAATGCCGATGATATAGATAGTCAAACTATAATTTGGATGTGAAAAATTATGTCGCACCGTTTAAACATAGGTGTAATCACTAGAAACGAACAGGATTTTTATTTTGGGGTTCTTTTGGAAAGCATACATAAAATGCTTTGCCGGGAGAACTGCAATATGTTTGTTATAAATACATTTATGGTTTCCAACTTCATTATGGAGCCTGGAAAGGCTTCAGTTTATTATCCTCTTGCAGCGAATCATATTGATGGATGGATTGTGTTGGCAAACGGTGCATGTATTGAATACATAGAGGTTTTGTGTAAATTGGGAAAACCAGTGGTATTGATAAGTGATAGATATGAAGGAAATGAATGCTGTATGATAAACGAGGATAACCTGTTTGGGGCACAGACAGCTGTACAGCACCTTATTGATCACGGTCACAAAAGGATACTGTTTTTAGGGTGGCTTGGAGTATTTGATATGGTTCAAAGGTATGAAGGCTACAAGCAGGTGCTTAAAAAAAATGGAATTGATTTTGATGAGAATTTGGTTGTACTGGTTTCTACACCTTCTACTTCAGCAGCATCAAAAGTTGCCATGGATGCAGCAAGATCAGGAATTTCTTTTACAGCACTATTTGCTACTAACGACCAACTTGCAATTGGAGCTATAGAAGGACTTAAAAGAGTCGGATTACGTGTACCTAAGGATGTAGCTGTAATAGGTTATGATAATTCCATACAGGCGGCCAACCATTCTATAGGTTTGACAAGCATGGGGCAAAATATTGAAGGAAAAGGAATTAAGGCTGTAGAAAGTATACTCAAAATGATTAAGGGAGAAAATTCACCAGGAGAGAATATATGTATAAATTCGGAATTGGTTATAAGAAATTCATGTGGTTGTAAAACTAAAATAAATTATGATGAACAAGTCACAATAGATTGCGTAAAGTCAAAGAATTTAATTATCGAGTCTTTAGAAAAGTCACAGGAAAAATATGCTTTATTGGGTACGCAACTACTTACGGCACACATCAATGATATTAAAAAGCTGTTGCCAGAAATTGAGGAAAATTATTCATGGAAATGTACTGCTTTTTGGGAGGAAGGTATAAACCATGAAATGGAGCTATATATACATCAAATAACTGATATTAAGTTAAAATCGGATTTGCATCCAAATACCATCTGTGCCATTGAGGATTTTCTACCCCGCGATTTTTTACCTGATCTGGATAAACTTAAGGCTGATGAAGTTGTTTGGATACGTCCTATTACATCATCCAAGATGAATTTAGGAATTCTATCAAATATTTCGCCGATAAAGAAAGGCAGTTCACAGCTTGCTTACGATAATACCACAATTTTATTCAACTTACTTGGAAATGCTATGGATCGTGAAGTGGCAAATTCACAGCTAAAGAAAACTCTGGCTACTCTTGAACAGACACAGGAGCAACTTATAAACTCAGAAAAGATGGTAGCACTAGGTGGACTTGTAGCTGGAGTTGCACATGAAATAAACACACCTATAGGTGTCAGTGTCACAGCTGCATCATACTTGAGTGAGAAGTCTGAAGAATTGATGGGGTTGTATCAGGAGGGAAAACTTAAACGTACAGATATGCAAAGTTATTTTGAATCAAGCTCGGAGACCATCAAAATACTGTCATTGAATTTGAAAAGAGCATCGGATCTTATAAATAGTTTTAAACAGATTGCTGTAGATCAATCTGTTGAGGAAAAGAGACGCTTCAAGGTTAAAGAATATATAAATGAAGTATTACTTAGCTTGAATCCTAAGTTAAGAAAAACCAAGATAAAAGCAAGCGTTATGTGTCCTGATGACTTGGAAATATACGGACATCCAGGATCACTGTCGCAAATAGTTACAAACCTTGTTATGAATTCTCTCACTCACGCATATAACGATGGAGACACAGGGGAAATAACAATCAATATATATTTGGAAGATAATATAGTTAATTTTATATATTCTGACGATGGAAGCGGCATTGAACAGAAAAACATCGGAAAGATATTTGATCCTTTTTATACAACCAGAAGAGGCAGGGGTGGTACAGGACTTGGACTTAATGTTGTATATAATATAGTTACACAGGAGTATAGCGGTAATATTAAATGCACAAGTGAACCGAATATGGGGACTACCTTTACAATAAAATTTCCCTTAAAAGAGGTGTGATGTGATGCCAAAAGCAAAATTAAAACTGAATGAAGAGTATATGGACTTTTTTGATGAAACAGCGGATAATAGATCAATTGAAGTAATTGACACACTTGGCACAGACAAATGGAAGGTAATGATAGTAGATGATGACCGTGAGGTGCATTCTGTTACCAGGCTTGTATTAAATGACTTTACCTATAAGAACTGCAGGCTGGAGTTCCTGAGTGCATATTCTGCAAAAGAGGCAAAAAAAATAATAGAAACTAATCCTGATGTTGCGGTTATGCTGCTTGATGTGGTTATGGAAGAGGAGGATTCAGGATTAAAGTTGGTAAACTATATTCGAAAGGACCTCGCAAATGATGAGGTAAGGATTATTTTGCGGACAGGCCAGCCTGGCCAGGCACCGGAAAAAAAGGTTATTTTTGATTTTGATATTAATGATTACAAGGAAAAAACAGAGTTGACCTCACAAAAGCTTTTTACAACTATTGTTTCATCTCTCAGGGCCTATGATAGTATTCATACAGCAAAAGCGAACAAAAAAGGTCTTGAAAAGGTAATTGAGGCCACAAAGAATCTTTTTGAAGTACAATCTGTTTCAAAGCTTTCCAGTATAGTCCTTGAAGAGATTACACATATTTTCAGCAACAATTTAAAAATGGAAACTGCCGACCAGTCTGCGTTTATTGCCTTCAAAAATAATGATGAATTCTTGATAACAGCTGGGAGTGGGCGCTTTGAGAAGCGTATTGACAATAATGTGAAAAATGTTCTTACAAGTTCTCAGTATTCTAATATTGAAAATGCAATTAAGCAGAAAAAAATCTTATTTGTTGAAGATAGTATAATATTATATTTCAGGAGAAATTCAGATATGGAATGTGTTCTGTATTTGGAGGGGGTTCCCGGACACAGTGAAATTGATTATAATCTGATGGAAATATTCACAAGCAATATATCAACGGCTTATGAAAATGTATCGCTAAACAGTAAACTGCACGACAGCCAGAAAGAAGTAATATTCACGTTAGGAGAAATTGCAGAGGCTCGCTCCAAGGAGACGGGATATCATGTAAAAAGGGTAGCAGAGTATTCTAGGCTGCTTGCGATAAAATGTGGTATGTATGAGGAAGAAGCGGAAATATTTTCACTTGCATCAGCTATGCATGATATCGGAAAACTGGGTATTCCGGGAAGTATACTCGATAAGCCTGGAAAGCTCACGTCGGAAGAGTTTGAAGTGATGAAAACGCATGCAGCCATCGGATATGAAATGCTTAAAAACTCTGATAAGGATATTATTAAAATAGCAAGCGTTATAGCTTATACTCATCATGAAAAATATGATGGCAGCGGATATCCTAATGGACTTAAAGGTGAGGATATACATATATATGGAAGGATTACTGCCATAGCTGATGTTTTTGATGCGCTCTCAACTGCAAGGGTATATAAACCTGCGTGGGAAATAGACAGAGTCTTGCAGCTTTTCAGGGAAGAGAGAGGTAAGCATTTTGATCCTGAATTGGTAGATGTTTTCTTTGAAAATATCAACGAAATAATGGCTATATATGAGAAGTTTAAAGATAGTAGGTAAGTGTTACAAGATAGTTTAATTAGCAATACAACATATGCGGGCCATTTCGGACCCGCATTTACTTTTGTCAGAGTATAGTAATTTTAGAGGAGACTATATAAAATGAAAAATATGGATGTTCCAGTTTAGCTGAAAAAATGATAAACTAGAATGGAATATGAGGTAACGGGGGATTAAAATGATTAATAAAAAGGGTGTTAGAATGTTTTTGGCAGCTTTTATTGCTGTTGCTTTGGCAATTGCAGTAATGCCTCAGAATGTACTTGCTGTAGCAAATCCATGGGATCCCTATTTAAATTTTTTACCTGCGGAAACTCCTGTGGTTAAAAGGGAACTCAGAGGGACGTGGATAAGTACCGTAGCAAATCTGGATTGGCCTTCAGGCGATGTAAAGAAAATAACTAATGAAGTTGAGCGCATAAAAAAGAGCAAAGAAGAACTTATTACAATTTTAGACACAGTTGTGAGTATGAATATGAATGCGGTATTTTTTCAGGTCAGCCCTGAAGCCGATGCGTTTTACAAGTCTGATATTGTACCGTGGTCAAGGTACCTTACGGGAACTTTTGGCAAAGACCCCGGGTTTGATCCTCTTGCTTTTGCCATTGAAGAGGCGCATAAACGGAATCTTGAATTTCACGCATGGTTTAACCCCTATAGGGTTTCGGTAGATATGAAGGATTCAACAAAATCATCGCTTAATATAAAAAAGAGTGTCTACAAGGAACATCCGGAATGGATAAAAACCTCCATGAGTAGATTTGTAGTTGATCCGGGGATTCCTGAAGCGAGAGCATGGGTAATTAGCCGTGTCATGGAGGTAGTAAATAAGTATGATGTGGATGGAGTTCATTTTGATGACTACTTCTACTATGAAAAAACGGTAGGTGAATTAAATGATCAGGGTACCTATGAAAAATATAACAACGGGAAGTTTTCAAATATAGGAGACTTCAGAAGGAATAACACTTACCTGTTAGTCAGTGAACTGTCAAAGGAGATAAAGAAAACAAAATCATGGGTTAAGTTTGGCATAAGCCCTGCAGGGATATGGGGCAACAAAAAGGATGGCCTTGCTAATGGTTCTAATACCGAAGCCAGTTCTACAAATTATAACAATTGTTTTGCAGACACAAGGAAGTGGGTTGTGGATGAACTTATAGATTATATTGCACCCCAGATATATTTTTCCTTTGGTTACCCAAGGGCTGCATATGGAGAATTGGCAACCTGGTGGTCCGATGTATGCAGGGGCAAAAATGTTCACCTTTATATAGGGTTGGCATTGTATAAAATAAATGACAGTAGTGATAAATATTTCACTCTTGAAAATGGCGTTCCGGAGTTTCGAAGACAGCTGAAGTTTAATACGGCTAAGCCTGAAATAAAAGGAGATATAATGTTCAGAACCCTGAATTTGAATGATTCAGGAAAGCAGGCGGTTGTAAACACTATGAAGAGCGATTTGAGATCGTATAAAGCTTTGGTTCCTGTTATGACATGGAAAGGCGGTAAAACTCCGGAGAAACCTGCAAATGGCAAGGTGGAAGCGTATTCAAATGCACTGAAGCTGACTTGGACTGATAACGACAAGGACACTGCCTATTTCGCAGTTTACCGCTATAATATCGGCGAGACAGCGGATATAACTTCCGACACCAGTGCAAAGAAGCTTATTGCAACGGTCAGGAAGGCTGGAAGTGGTGCGCAGGAATTCATAGATAACGGTTCTTATGATCCGGATAAGGTGTTTTATGTTGTTACTGCATTAGATAGGCTTCACAATGAGAGTAGCGGACTTACAATCAGTACAAAGCAGTCTGATTACTTCAGCGATGTGGGAATGAGTTATTCCTGGGCTATTAATGCAATTGACACGCTCTATAGTAAAGGAGTTGTCCAAGGTGTTGGAAATGGTGCTTTTGCTCCAGGAAGGTACACCAAAAGAGGAGATTTTACCATTATGGCCATTAAAGCCTTAAATCTTGAAGCTGACTTTACAGAGAACTTCAAGGATGTAAAAGCCGATTCATACTACTACAATGCAATAGGTATAGCCAAGGAACTCGGAATTGTAAAGGGAAGTGGAGAATACTTCGATCCGGAGGGAAATATAACCAGACAGGATATGATGGTTATTATGTTAAAGGCTCTTGAAGTGAAGGGTGTAAATTTTGAAAAAGCTGGTGATGAGTATTTGGACAGATACCAGGATAAAAACAAGATTAGCGCTTACGCAAAAGATGCAGTTGCATATCTTACAAAGCATGGAATTGTAAATGGATCCGAAGGGAGAGTAAACCCATTAAACTTTGCCACCAGAGCTGAGATTGCTGTAATTATACAAAACGGGATGTAGGGACAGGTACCTGTCCCTTGTTTTTGATAACATCTATAAAAACGTTGACAATTTCTTCGTCGAATTGCGATCCTGAATGTTGTTTGAGTTCAAAAAATGCTTCATCCATATCCATGCTTTTGCAGTATGGGCGTTCAGACAGCATTGCATCAAAGGAATCTGCCACGCATAATATTCTGGCGCCGAGACTAATGGATGTACCCGCCAAACCATGGGGATATCCATGGCCATCATATCTCTCATGGTGGTGAATAACATAATCGATTAACTGGGTCATATTTAAAGGCTCAAGAATATTTGCACTATATAAGGGATGCTGCTTAATAATATCAAGTTCAGTATTGGTAAGTTGCCCTGTTTTACTTAGGATCAGCTTTGGAACTTCAACTTTCCCGATATCATGGAGCAGTCCTGCATATTGAAGCATACTTATGTCTTTTATGTCTAAATTTAGCGCTTCACCGATCATAACTGCATAATGAGCAACACGCTCCGAATGTCCCCGTGTATATTTATCCTTGGTGGATATGGTACTGAGGAGTGCCTTAAATACCCCTATCATGTGCTGATGGTCTGAACTGACATTCTTTTTAAGATTCATTAAAACATCCTGATAGAAATGAATATTGTCTTTTCCAAGGTTCTTGGAATGATAAAGTGCCATATCTGCCTGATTGATAAGTTCATCTCTGTCATTTGCAAGATCTGGATATACAGATAATCCCATAGACAATGTTATATTGCTGTAGGCATTTACTTCGAAGTAGTTGGACTTCTGTCTTTCAAAGACATTCCTTATTTTATGAGCTATTTGACTTGCAGACTGTATATCTGAACCGGGTAAAATCACTGAAAATTCATCACCCCCGTACCTGCATACAATGTTTCCGTCCCCTGCTGCTTCCTTAAGTATCGAAGCTGTTCCCTTCAATATAGCATCTCCATAATCATGACCGCTTATGTCGTTGCACATCTTAAAATTATCAATATCTATCATTATTAAGGAAATGCTGTTTTTATTTGATTTTGACTTTCCGATTTCACTGTCAATAGCAGAATTAAAAAATCTGTGATTATAAGCTCCCGTTAGATCATCAGTAACAGAAAGCAGTTCTAGTTTGGATTTTTGCTCCTGTAGTGTTTTTTTATTATGTTCCTGTATGTTGGAAAGAATAGCTACAATAATTGAAGAAATTACAGTGAGCACCTTTGAAGTTAATCCGGCCAATATTGAAACACTAGGGTGTACAAAATATGCATGCGAAAGGTATGAAATTTCGAATACATTTATAAGCAATCCTATTGAAAGACCAAAGAAACGATAACGGAAAGCAAGGTAAATTGCTACAAATATCTGAAACTGTCCGACTATCTGTTTAAAGCCTTCTGCCTGATATTTACGCATAAGAAGGCCTGATATCAATATGTATATAACTTCTACCAATATAAATTCAAAGACATTGTATGGATTTCTAAAATATTTGTGTTTTATTGATTTGAAGTTCATTTTTAACGATGAACGAAAATGACTAAATATGTCCATTGCTTGGCCCCTAATTAATTTGTTAGTCTTTTCTATATATGAAGCACATAATTCTATGTTTGTGTTTCCAAAAAAGGAAAACAGACATTATACAAATTACCATTAAATTTGAAGCTTTTATATTATATCACATAGCAGCGGAAGCTGCAATAAATTGAAATTATACGAGTGTATATTCCAAGAAAGTACCAAGTTGTTATTACTTTTTTCCAGGGAGACTTAACTGCACATAAAATTAACAAAATGAATATCTATAAACTAGGAGTGTGTTATAGGGGGATACAAATGGAACGATTTACATTACCGGAAGGTTTTTTATTGGGAACTGCAACAGCGGGTTTACAGATTGAAGGTGGTGATAAGAATAACACTTGGTACAAATGGTGTGAGGAAGGATATATAAAAGACGGTTCACACTGCATTACAGCATGTGATCACTGGAACAGGGTTGAACAGGATACAGAACTTTTGAAACAGCTTAATGTAAATACTCATAGATTGAGTCTTGAATGGAGCAGGATTGAACCTAAAGCAGGAGAATTCTCGAAAGAAGCCATAAAACATTACAGGAACGAGATAAAGTTATTGTTAAAAAATGGAATAAAACCGCTTGTTACTCTCCATCATTTTTCAGAACCGTTGTGGTTTCACGAGATGGGAGGATGGCATAAAGCCGGGAATTTTTCGTACTTTATCAAGTATGTAGGATACGTTGTTGAGCAGCTTGGCGATTTGGTATGTGAGTGGGTAACTTTTAATGAACCCAATGTTTACATTAAGTTCGGTTATTTTTTTGGAATTTGGCCTCCGGGAATCCGGAAGCTGACGTACAGTCTGAAAGTTTATTCGGAAATCATTAAGGCACATTTAAATGCATATGAAGTTATTCATAACATCAGGCAAATAATGGGGTTTAAGGGAGAAACTAAAGTAGGATTTGCAATGCACATCAGGGTTTTTTACGGTGTTACTTTTATGGGAAAGCTACTCGCTAGAATGGCTGACTACTTTTTTCATGAACTGTATATGGAGGGAATGGTAAAGGGGAAAATAAAAATTCCATTATCTAAAAACGGGCGTACATATTGTAAGGATACTTATGTTGATTTCTTGGGAATTAACTATTATACCCGGAATATAGTAGAATTTACATTAAATCCATCGAAGCTTTTCCATTATTTGAGAAGTGATGACCGGCTTGATAAAAATGACCTTGGCTGGGATATATATCCATATGGAATATATTCTATTTGCAAGAAGTATTATAAACTATACAAATTGCCGATTTACATAACCGAAAATGGCATTAGCGATAAAAGAGATACAAAAAGGCCGGATTTTATATGCAGCCATCTAGGTAATATAGCAAAGGCTATAGAAGAAGGAATTGATATTAGAGGCTATTACCACTGGACCCTGATGGATAACTTTGAATGGCTTGAAGGAGAAAGTGCAAACTTTGGACTGTTTCATTGCAATTTTAATAATCAGGAAAGGACAATCAGGCGTGGGGGTAAACTCTATAGCATGATCTGTAAGGAAAAGAAGCTAACCGATGAAATGATAGAAGAGTTCTTAAAAACATAACCTGATGATGCATGTATAAATTCTTGGAGGCCTTGGGAACAGTGATTAATAAATGAACTGTCCCAACTCCTCTTTTTTTTGAAACAGTAATATTTTCTTGAAAGAATATATTGACATATATTGTTCTTAAGGGTTATAATCGTAACAGAACATATGAATAGTTGCTCAAATGTACATGTTTAATATAGGGAGAATACTAATGGATAATAATAAAGATGTGTTAAAATGTGATTGTATTACGATACATCAGGATATTATTGACAGCGTAAGGGCTCTTATGCCTTCGGATAAGAACCTTTATAGTATTGCTGATCTTTTTAAGGTTTTTGGAGATGCTACGAGAATAAAAATAATCTGTGCCCTGTTTGAGGCTGAAATGTGTGTATGTGATATTGCGCATCTTCTTAATATGACGCAATCTGCTATTTCACATCAACTCAGAGTATTAAAACAGGCCCGGCTTGTAAAGTATAGGAGGGATGGGAAGATTGTTTACTACTCATTAGATGATGATCATATTAAACATATATTCAATATGGGATTGGCACATATAAACGAAGAGTAAATGAAGTTGCGGAAGAAGGGGTTATTATGGATAATAAGAAAGAATTGATATTAGATGGACTGGATTGCGCAAATTGTGCTTCAAAGATTGAAAGTGAAGTCAGAAAAATAAAGGGAGTAAAAAATGCCATAGTTGACTTTGTATCGGGCAAACTTTCGATAGAGGCAGAAAATGAAAGTCTTTTAGGTGAAATATCAATATCGGTGGCAAAAATTGTGAAGAACATTGAGGTTGATATAAATGTAGTTGAACCGGGGAATGGGGGAAAAGCTGTAAGTTCGTTAGGACTGGAGCTCAACAGGAAAATAGTGATTAAGTTTGCAGCAGGAGCAGTTCTGTTTCTTATTGCACTTATTTTCAATTTCCCATTTTGGCTTGAGCTGTCTTTATTTATTGCAAGTTATTTGTTTTTTGGAATGGATGTAGTTGTTAAAGCATTTAGAAATGTGGTCAGGGGACAGGTTTTTGACGAAAACTTTTTAATGAGTATTGCAACATTCGGGGCTTTTGCTATCGGAGAGTATCCTGAAGGTGTAGCAGTCATGTTGTTTTATCAGATAGGCGAAATGTTTCAGGATATGGCTGTAAACCGGTCTAGAAACTCTATTAAGGCATTGTTTGATATAAGGCCTGACTATGCTAATCTGAAGGTTGATGGCAATATTGAAAAGGTGTCACCGGAGGAAGTGCATGTCGGCAATTTGATAGTTGTTAAACCAGGGGAAAAGGTACCATTAGACGGTAAAGTCATAGAAGGAAGATCTGTAATAGATGCTTCAGCCTTGACGGGGGAATCTCTTCCTGTTGAAGTTGAACCTGGGAGTGAAATATTATCCGGTGTCATAAACAAGAACGGTTTGATTACAATTGAAGTGACAAAGGAATTTGGGCAATCAACGGTTTCAAGGATTCTTGATCTGGTGGAGAATGCAGGAAGCAAAAAAGCTGCAACAGAAAACTTTATAACCAAGTTTGCCAGGTACTATACGCCTGCAGTTGTTATAATTGCAGCATTACTGGCTGTGATTCCGCCGTTGGTAATAAGCGGTGCTACTTTCTCACAATGGGTTAACAGGGCGCTTGTATTTCTGGTAGTTTCATGTCCATGTGCTCTGGTCGTATCTATTCCTTTAGGGTTTTTTGGAGGAATAGGTGGGGCATCAAAAAGCGGTATTCTGATTAAGGGCGGTAACTTCTTGGAAGCACTCAATAGAATTGATACTGTGGTGTTTGATAAAACAGGTACATTGACAAAAGGCATATTTAAAGTTACGGAAGTTAAGCCGCAAGGAGGCATATCAAAGAATGAGCTCTTAAAGTATGCAGCTTACGCAGAAAGCTTTTCAAATCATCCCATTGCATTATCGGTAATGAATGCATATGAAGCTGAAATTGACAAAGCAGGCATTAAAAACTATATTGAAATTCCCGGCTATGGCTTGAAGGTGAATGCAGAAGGGAAAGAAATACTGGTTGGAAATGCAAAGTTGATGGACAGGGAGAATATAGAATGGACAAAAAGTGATGACATCGGAACAATAATATATGTGGCTGTTGATCACAAGTATGTAGGGCATATTGTGATCTCGGATGAAATTAAGGATGACTCTTCAGTGACAATAAAATCACTTAAGGAAATGGGAATAAGAAGAACCATAATGCTTACGGGAGATAACAGTGCAACAGGAACAAAATTCGCAAGAGAATTGGGATTGGATGGAGTATATTCGGAACTTCTTCCGGATCAAAAGGTTGAAAGGTTTGAGGGCTTATATAAAAACAAGCTGACAAAAGGTAATATACTGTATGTAGGAGACGGAATAAATGATGCACCGGTTATTGCAAGAGCAGATGTAGGAATTGCGATGGGGGCTTTGGGATCAGATGCAGCAATAGAAGCAGCGGATATTGTTTTGCTGACTGATGAGCCTTCAAAGATTATAAGTGCGATCAGAATTGCAAGAAGAACCCGTAATATAGTATGGCAGAATATAATTTTTGCACTGGCGATAAAAGCTTTGGTTTTACTGCTTGGAGGAGCAGGGATTGCAACAATGTGGGAGGCAGTGTTTGCAGATGTTGGAGTAGCACTTTTGGCAGTATTGAACTCCATGCGTGCAATGAATGCAGGAAAAAAAGAATAAGTGTGTTCGGGTAAAAAGAGCTGATTCTAAATAGTGTAGATTAGGAGTTGGCTTTTTTTGAAGAATAATATAAAAGTCGAGGGAACTTAGAAAGTCCCCTCGATTTTAAATTTGTAGCGAATGTTTCGCTAATTGCTTTAGCTGATTATGTCCGGAACAGGAAATTTCTTTATCATTCCTAATAGACGTTGTTTCATATAACCCAGGTCAATTGAATTGAGAGTTCCAGAACCGTCAACATCTGCAGCCATAGCAGCTCTGCTGTTTGTAGTAAGGATTGTTGGCATACCAAGTAGATGTTGTTTTAGAACTCCCATATCTATGGAATTAAATGAACCTGACAAATCTGCATCTCCAATAATTAAAGATGTTGTTGGATATGGGGTATTTGTTTTTGTTGGAGTAACAACCGGAGTTGGTGTAGCCGGTTTTGTAGAGCTTGGTTTTGGTGTGCTTCCGTCCGGTTCAACTCCGAAAATAAATGTTCCCGCTTCATAAACAGGTATGTTAGGAACAATATCGCTGTCTTCCATAGCGCCTATGTATGACCAGTCGTTTGTATTATCCCATGGCGCGCCTGCTGGTGGCTGGATATACATCTGGATTTCCTTCTGATGATCAGAGTTGCTTCCAGGGAAAATATTTGTTCCTGTAAGGTCAACCTCAACATAGTATATTTTCTTTGCTTCATCATAAACGATAGGTTTGGATATTTTCTTTGAGGTTGCAGCAGTATAGTTAAATCCTGTTGTTACCTGTGCTGGATCATATCCGGCAGAAACATATTCTGACAGGTCTAGGAAGTATCTAAAGGAGAGTGTGTTAATATTTCTTGCAGGCCATCCGGATTGGTTAAATACCTTTGCATTTACCTCAGTTTTACCCGCACCTGTTACTTTTGCCTGAACATAAATTTCTGTGTTTGTTGGTTCTTCTATTGCAGCATAGTTTGGTATAGGATTTCCGCCATACTCGTCATAGAGTTTAGCGAGTGCTCCGACAAGACCAGCGTTATAATCACAGGCAACTTCATTACTTACATAGTCGGAAACCATATCGCTGTAATCGTCTGAAGAACCTGGTCCGCCTACGAGTGCACCAACCAATGTGTGTCTGTGATATTTAGGAACATTCATACTATCACACCATGAACTTTGAGCAGTTCTGTGGTGAGGATGCTGAGGATATTTATCTCCATAGCCTATCATATAGCTCATTCCTGTACTTCCGAGAGCGTAATCCACCTGCTGTTTTGCAAAATTCGTATAGGTCTCTTTTTTAGCAGATGAACAGCCTTCATAGTCAGAATACAATACTGCAAGGAAAGCGGTAGTACTTGCATATCTTAAAGGACCCCATGCGTCAAGATGTGCAAGACCTTTTGGGCTGTAAGTTATTCTACTGCCTTCAAATCCGACTGACCAATAGTCAAGATGTCTTTCAATAGTCTCCTTGTATAAATTCTTGTTGGTAAGCTTTGCCAATAGAAGTGCTGCACCTAGGTGAACATCATCCCAGCAATGTGCCCATTTATAAGCGATATATGTTGTACGTTCTTCGAGACCCCATTCAGAAACATATGATTCAGCTTTGTCCAGATAGGTTTGCTCTCCTGTTGCCATATAGAGAAATGCACCAGCCCATGAAAGCTCGTCAGACCATCCGCTCCATGATCTGTAAAAATTCATAGCTTCTTTATAACCTGCATCACTTTTTGTTGTTTCAGCAAAATCATAGAGTTCTTTTGCATGTTTGATACATAATTCAGCATAATCCGGGTTTATATCTTTAAACACAATAGCTGTTGCTGCGAGAGCAGCTGCAGTTTCTGCGCAGACAGTTGAACCGGGTGCAGCAGCAGTTACTTTGTAGGAAGGCCTTGCAGCCTGTAGATCTATACATTCGGCAGGAACCCACCATCTGTGGTCGGCATCACCGTTACCAACCTGATAATAGTAAACATTTTTTTCAGGGTGACATTTAATCAAGTAGTCTGATGTCCATTTGATCTGATCCAAAATATATGGAAGCTGACCGCTTTTTTCAAAGGCATCCTTATACTCTATTACTTCCCATGCAAGCATTGCAGCTGTGTAAGCCATTGGGAGATTGAATTTAACATGATCTCCTGCGTCAAACCAACCACCTGTGAGATCAAGGCCTACATCAGAACCGTCACCCAGACAGGCGTCGCCGCGCCAATTGGTACGCATATTGTCGGGAAGTTTTCCAGCCATCTGGAATTCGTAAAACAATATTGCTTTCTGGAGTGCCTCTCCATAGTTATAACCTGCTGCCGATACAGTTGCCGGAGACACAAGAAGAGTTGACAGAACCGCAGCGATTATAAATGCGCTGATAAGTTTTTTCATAATTTATTTTCCTTTCTATAAATTTATTTAACACCGTATATGAATTGTCATATACAGTATTAGGCTGAATTAAAGCTGCAATTGGCACTCTTGAAAAACTTAATAAAATGGGTTACTAAATGCCAATATTAATAAGTTCTTAAAATATTGTAATAATTACTCTATTAAAATTTAGTTCCGTGTAAAGTTTGCTGCAAAGAAGACTGGATGGGATAGAATGACGACAAGATTCTAATATAATTATATAATAGTTTTTCCTTGATGTAAACTTATACAATTATTTTGGTTAACAGTAGTTAGTTATTGAAATTAGTGGATGTATTGAAAATTGAATTTTTCTGTAAAATATAATTATGTATTGAATGTATGGAGTTAATTAAGAGTGGAAAATGCATTCAATATTAATGACGTGTTTTCGCAAAATCAGAATTAGAAAGACGTTTTAAGAAAACACGGATCAATTATATTTTAACGAGGAGGAAGAATTTATGAAAGCAAACAAAATGAATCATCCTAATGAAGGTATTAAGTGTGAAGTAAATACCTGTTATTTTTATATGAAAGGTGATCATTGTACAGCCAGCATGATTGAAGTGCAGCCAAAAAATGCACATGATTCACAGGAAACAGACTGTGCAACGTTTGTTCCGCAGTCATAACGCAGAGATAAGGAATTAGTGGTATGTAAAAGCATAGACTGGAAAAGGAAGAGCATAAACAGAAGAAGTGCATTTTAACATTTTGCAAGGCTGAAAGTTGAGAATGCTAAAATGTATCGGTTTTTCATCCGGGACTGTTGTTAGTGGCATATAACAATATTTTTTCATATAGTCATAGAAAAATATTGCGGTATGTAATGGTTAAGCCAAATTTAACAGCAGTCCCAGTCCATATTCAAAGTAGCATTTGGACGTATATTTTTCTTTACATTTATTAGGTATACCCGTGGCATTTTTCTTAATTTGATTATAATGGCATTTGCGTTATAATAGGAGTACAGTCAATTGATAAAAGGTTGAGTGCTTATGAGTATGGATAAGAAAGAAATAAAAGTGTCTGTCCGGAATCTGGTGGAGTTTCTTCTGAGGTCAGGTGATATTGACAGCAGTTTTTTTCGGGTCAATAGAGCCGTGGATGGAACCAGGATTCACAAAAAGATTCAAAAAGCTCAGAAGGAAGATTACAGACCGGAAGTTACACTAAAATATAATATTGAATATGAAGAATTTGCGTTGTCTGTTGAAGGACGAGCTGATGGAATTATTGAGAATAGTAGTGGTGTTACGGTTGATGAGATAAAGAGTACAATGATGCCGCTTGACGCCATTGATGAGAACTACAGTGAAGTGCATTGGGCTCAGGCAAAGTGTTATGCTTATATATACGCAACCTTAAACAGTATTGAACAAATCAGCGTGAGACTTACCTATTGCCATTTAGATACTGAAGAGATCAAGTATATGATTAGGTCTTTTGATATATCCAAATTGAAAGAGTTTTTTGATGGGTTGATTCATAATTACTATAACTGGGCTAAACTTATATACCATTGGCAGTCGGACAGAGACCTGTCAATCAGGAATATGAAATTTCCTTTCGAAGTGTATAGAAAAGGACAGAGGGAGCTTGTGGTTGCAGTTTACAAGACAATAACTTCAGGCAAAAATATATTTGTAAAAGCTCCTACGGGAACAGGCAAGACTATTTCAACTCTTTTTCCTTCCGTAAAGGCCATAGGTGAAGGCCATACCTCAAAAATATTCTATCTGACCGCAAAAACCATTACAAGGAGTGTAGCGGAGGAGGCCTTTTCAATTATGCGTACAAAAGGTCTTAAGTTTAAAGCAGTTACACTTACAGCAAAAGAGAAAATATGTGTAAAGGAAAAGTCTAGTTGTAACCCCATAGATTGTGAATATGCAAAAGGACATTTTGATAGGATTAACGACGCAATTATGGACATATTGACTAATGAGGATGAACTGAAAAGAGAAACAATAGAACAATATTCCAAAAAACACAGAGTATGTCCTTTTGAGTATTCTTTGGATCTTACACTGTGGGCCGATGCTGTTATCTGTGATTATAACTATGTTTTTGACCCAAGGGTGAACCTTAAAAGATTTTTTACCGAAAAGGGCGGTGACTTCACATTTTTAGTTGATGAGGCTCACAATCTTATTGACCGCGCAAGGGAAATGTATTCGGCAGAGATCTACAAAAAACCTGTCCTCAAGATGAAAAAGGAAATGAAGAATCTAAGCCCTAAAATATCAAAAGTTCTCGGTAGATTAAATACCTTTATGCTCAATAAGAAAAAGCTGTGCAATGAAAAGGGCTTTTATGTAAGCAGTGAAGGCGATAAAGAGATTTATACAATATTGAGAAAGTTTGTCAGTGAGTGTGAGGAGTATCTTGCCGGAAATGAGGACACAAAAATGGGTGATGAGCTTTTAGAACTTTATTTTGACGCACTGGTATTTATAAAAATCTGTGAACTCTATGACGAAAGATACGTCACATACGTAGAAAAGCAGGATGATGACGTCAGGATAAAATTATTCTGTCTTGACCCTTCATATCTATTGAGCGAGGCCTTAAAAAAGGGAAAAAGTGCGGCATTTTTTTCTGCTACCCTCATCCCGCTTGATTATTACAGGGGTATACTAGGGGGAAGCATTGAGGACTATACAATGAGTATTGAATCACCCTTTTTAGTTGATAATAGGAAACTAATGGTGGCAGATAACATATCTACGAGGTATATAAACAGGGAAAAAAGCTATAAGAAAATAGTTGAAGCAATAAGAAATCTGACTTGTTGTAAATGCGGAAATTATCTTGTTTTCTTTCCTTCCTATCAATATATGAACACTGTTTTTGATATTTTCAGAAGTGAATATCCGGAGATCAAGGTTCATGTCCAGTCAACTTCCATGTCTGAAGAGGAGAGGGAGCAATTCCTGGAATTGTATACACCAGAGCCGTCTGAGACTACTATTGGATTTTGCGTTTTGGGAGGAATCTTTTCGGAGGGCATAGATTTAAAGAGTGACAGATTAATTGGCACGGTTATCGTCGGTGTCGGCTTACCTCAAGTGTGTCTTGAAAGAAATATTATCAGGGATTACTTCCAGGAGAAAAACAGTCAGGGATTCGAATATGCTTATATGTTTCCCGGAATGAACAAAGTTATGCAGGCAGCTGGCAGGGTTATCAGGTCTGAGACCGATAGGGGTGTTATTCTGCTGATAGATGAGAGGTTTACCAACAGGAGTTATCTCAATTTATTTCCAAAGGAATGGTTTCCCTATGCAAGGGTGGTCAGGTCTAATGATATAGTCAGGCATGCATCTGAATTCTGGGAGAAGAATTGAGTGTTTTCAAGAAGTTTTTTTGAAATTAATTATATGTATTAAAAAGCCAAATTATGCTGATAACTTGTTTTAGTGTCAAATGATGGAATTGCTTGGCCTAATGATTTTTTGCGAAGGTCTTGCAGTGAAATCGTTTGACACTAAAACAATAGGGACTACCCCTAAATCATTTCCACAAAATTACACCCTTTCATGAAAACTGGACAAAAAGCCTTCACGCATTTCAATATGCGCAAAGGCTCTTATACATGAAATCAAGATTACCTAAATTAATTATACTACTTATTACCAACCAAGCTTGCTCTTTATTGCTTCTGTAAGCTGGTCAGCCATCAATTCATGAGTTTTTTTGCTTGGATGCCAATCTTCACCGTATCCATTACTTCCGTCTTGTTGTGGGAACTCGATAAAATATACCTTAGAATCCCCGGTTGAAGCAAAGGAATTTATAACTTCTTTAACATTATTACGGTATGTATCCAAGCCCGATCCCCAAAGCATAGGTCCAACAGCGCAGAATATGTGTGCATCAGGGTAGTTGGAGCGGACTTTGGTAATGATGTCTTTATATGCAGTTATAAATTTAGTATTGTCCGGAGTTGAAGGTGAGTAATCGTTTGTACCAAGGTTAACAACAACTACTTGAGGTACATAGTTTTTGAAATCCCATTTAATGTTACTGTATGGAAGTGTATATAAATAGCGTTCACCCATAAGTGAGCCGGCTGAACCACCGTAGTTTTGACAAGCTCCTATTCCTGACCATGCAATTATATTTGAGCTTGCGTTCAAGTTACGTGCGGTAATTGCAGCATAGGATAAATAGCTGTTTTCATTTTTAGGAGTAAAATGTTCCTCCTTGGTTAGACCCTCATTTCCGTAGCCACAGGTGATAGAGTCACCAATAAATTCTATCTTTCTTTCCAAAGGTGTTGGTGCATCAAGGAGTTTTCCGGAGCCGAAATCAAATCCAAGGAACTGTGCTTCACCTTGAGAAGCTTCTGTTCTTTTCCATAAAACAAGTTTGTGATTTCCGTTTGAAAGTCCGCTTGCAAGTTTTACAGTTGATGTGGTGCTGTTAACGCTGAATGGGGTTTGACCGACACCATCAATAAAAGCCTGGAACCAGTTTTCACCTGTAGATTTTATGGTGGTACTTACTTCTGTTCCGGAAAAGTTTAGTTCAACATTAGAACCGGACCATGCACAAATTGGACCTTCCGGGTCTGAAGTGCTGAATCTTCCATTGTATAAAATGCCGGGAGTTGTGTTGGGATTTGGTGTTGGGGTTACAATGACACTTCCGTCAGCAGGGAATTTCTTAATAATTCCCAATAAAAATTGTTTTATATACCCGAAATCAAGCGAGGTTATACTACCACTTCCGTCAACATCAGCAGCTTGCTCACCGTTAGAACCAGAGAAAGTTTTGATCATTCCAAGCAAGTATTGCTTCAAATAAGCGAAGTCAATAGAATTTACAATTGCATTTCCATCAACATCTCCGTATACAACGGAAGATGAGGAAGTTTTTGTAGGAGTTGGTGTATAAACAGGTGTGTTGGCAGGTGTATTTGAAACAGTGTATCCGGAGGCTCTTACAAGTGTCTGAGCAAGGTCAGGATAATACCAAGTAAGTGCACTTCTGTTTAGTAAAGCATAGCTGTCGTTCTTTCCAGGACCATAATATCCGTTGTCCCACCAGATAACAGGAATACCTCTTTTTCTTGCTTCCTGGACATAGTGTTCGGCATGAGCTAATCTTGAAGATAAGTTATTCTTATCAATTGTACCAAATTCGCCAATGACTACAGCTCTTCCGTTTTTGATGAACTTATTGTAGACGGCCTCAAATTCATTTGAAAGTGAAGATTTGTCATAATCTGAGCCCCATGTTGATGTAGCTGTTGATACCATGGCAAAATAATATGGTGAGTACATGTGTAAGGATACAATAACTCTGTCGTCATTATTTGGGATGACCAGATCGTTCATAGCATCTGTTAATGAACATGCAGCATGTGTCGGCACCATAATAAATCTTTTTGCATTATTTCCGCCGGAAGCTCTGATTGTGTTAACAGCAGCCAGATTGAGGCTGTTTATCACAGCACGGTTTTCAGCTGTTCCGCCTGTCCATTCACTTGATGAACCAACAACTCTAGGCTCATTCATAGCTTCGAAAATCAAATAGTCACTGTAATTCTTAAAACGATTTGCAATCTGTTCCCAGAGTTTTGTAATCTGTGCTGTAACCTTTTCCTCATTTGCATAGGTAGGGATAAGCCAGGAGCCTTCTTCATGGTGAAGATTAATAATAGCGTACATATCATTGTCAAGAACATAGTTTACTATTTCTTCCACCCTCTTTAGCCATTCTGAATCAATAGTGTAACTTGGGGCTGAGCCAACATGACCTGCCCAGGTTATAGGGATTCTGACAGTATTAAATCCCATTTCCTTTACTTTGTCAATCATTGCCTTGGTTGTTTTCGGATTTCCCCAGCAGGTCTCTGTAGCCAATCCGGTCGCAGTTAAAGAATATGCATCCATTGTGTTGCCTAAACTCCAACCAATTCTCATCTCTTTTGTTATGTCTAATGCAGAAATGTCTCTCATACCTGTATTGGCAGTTGATGCAAAAACATTAATACTGCAAAATAGTGAAACAATAAGAAAAATTAATGAAAATAAAAATGCTTGTTTTCTAATAAAACACTTGTTATACATTATACAACCTCCCAAAAATTATAGAATTCTTAAGAAAATTCAATTTTTGTTCTTCAAATTGATTTTTACAACATTCCCCCTCTGATAAGCTTGTATTTTACGTGGTTAAAAATTAGAATACTGTTATCGTGAAGATATTTATGAAAGAAATTCCCCCTATCGCTTTAATTTACTTTATAACATAAAGATTAAGTAAAGTTAAAATACCTCATATTTATATATTTCGTTTTGTCTTGATTCTTTGAGTTGGGGTGAAAAAATTATCTGCATATCTTACCGGAAGCTGCAAACAAAGCAGTAAGTTATTGCCGTGATATTCAGAGTAACTGCATTATCTCAGAAAGTCACTTATAGCGCTCAGGCAATAAAAATGCTAGAATCTAAGTCTGCTAAAAACTTATTGAGAAGAATAAGTTTACCTCTACTGAAAAGCTAAAAATTTATCGAAATATATAAGGGAGGGGGAGGATATTCAATTGGAACAATTCGGTATTTTTAAAATGCTAAAATCCGATTATGATACTACTAATGACACAGTATTGAAAATTCAACATGGAGATTGGTTTTTAAAAGACGAATTTATTAGAAACTATACTCCTTTCATTATAAAAACAGTTGCAAAAATAACCGGGAAATATGTTGATATAGAAAACAGCGAAGAATATAGTATCGCTCTTATGGCTTTTGACGAAGCAATAGATTGCTTTGATGGAAGTAAGAACAAGAGTTTTTTAGGGTTTAGCGATCTTGTTATAAATCGAAGGCTCATAGACTATGTAAGAAAAAAAAGAAAGGACAAAAATGTATTTCCGTTTACATACTTTGAGTGTGATACAAATGAAGACTTTAAAGAAAGATATATGCCTGAAGATACTGAAGCCAGATTTGACAATATAGAAATCAAGGAGGAAATTGTTTTTTTAAGGAAAAGCTGTCCAAATTTGGGATAACTCTCGAAAAATTAGCCAAGAGCATGCCAAAACATAAAGACTCAAAAAGGCTATGTCTGAGAATAGCAAAAATAATAGCAAACGATAGTGAAATGTACAATAAATTATTAAAGACAAAGAATATTCCCATGACTGATTTAATGAAATTAGTGGATGTTCATCCTGTAACAGTAGAGAGAAACCGGAAATTTATAATTGCGGCCAGTCTGATTATAAATAGCGGTCTAGAGGTAATAAAGAGTTATCTTCAGTTAGCAGAGGGAGGTGGGGAGCATGATTAATATAGGAACTGTAATGGAGTTATATAAAAATGAAGTTTTAGTTATGACTGTTGAATTTGATCTCATACGTGTAAAAAGGAAACCTGGTATGTTTTTAGGTCAGCAGATCAGGTTCAGAAAAAGTGATGTTATATCCAGTGATACAAGAAAAATGACGCTTATCGGAGTAGCTGCTGTATTGGTGGTTGTTTTAGTAGCTTTTTATTTTATGCAAGATGCAAAGCAGGGGCTGGGAAATGCCGGCTATGCAATTATTGATATGGATATCAACCCCAGTATGGAGTTTTTAATAGACGACACAAATATTGTTCAAAAGGTTTTGCCTCTGAACTCTGATGCTGAAAACCTGATAGAAGGTATTTCACTGGAGGAGCTACCGATTAAAGAAGCTGTTGAGAAAGTAATTTTCTGTTCGCAGAAAGCCGGAATAATTAATCCGGATAAAAGTAATGTTATAATGCTGTCAGCTTCGTTGAACCCGGAATGTAGTGCTTACAAGAAAGAAAGAGGCAGGATTGAACTTGAACTGGATCAACTGTTGGTTTCGTTGAATGACCTTGACCATACTGATAATAAAAAGGAATATGATATAAAAGTAATAAAGGTGGAACCGGAAATAAAAAAACGGGCAGCAAAAAACGGGTTATCGGCAGGCAGACAGTTAATATTTGAAAAAGCCCGGAATCAGGGAATTGATTTGAGCCTGGAGGAGATAAAAACAGGCAGCTTGTCAGCTCTATTGGAAAAGGTAGAGATGGATAAAGAGAATGCGGATAATGAACCTTTAACATCACCGCCTTTACAATCACCAGAAAAAGTAACGTCAGTGGTTAGTCCAACCTCCGAACAGGAAACAGCAACACCTGCGAAGGTAATTACACCGACACCCGAACTTGAATCAACGGGTAATAAGCCTTCCAGTGTTAAAACTCCCGGCATATCCACCGACATATTCCCTGCTAATACCAAAACACCTAATACATCTGGCGATATCAGGCCAAGTAATACTAAAACGCCTAATGTACCTGTGGTTATAGGTCCCACTGATGGAAAAACGCCGGATTTATCTGAAGCTTCAATAAAGATACAGCACTACAATGCTTCTGAGAAAGTTAACGATGTACTTATCCAGATTAATACTGTTTTCAGAATAATCAATACCGGTAATACAGTAATAGACCTGAAGGATGTAAGTTTCAGGTACTATTATACAGTTGACAGTGATAAAACACAGGATTTAGGTTTCTGGGCTGAAGAAGGAGAAACGAGCATAAATTACAAGTTTGTTAAAATGGGTAAACCTGTGGCTAAGGCTGATTATTATCTTGAAGTAGGATTTAAAGGAGGTCAACTGGAGCCGGGAAAATCAACCCAGGTTGTAGTCTGGTTCAACAAAGAAGATTGGTCAGCCTTCAATCAGGAGAATGATTATTCATATAGTTCCTCCGAAGTACAAGAATATCGTGATTGGAAATATGTAACGGGTTATATTTCCGGAGTATTAAAATGGGGCATTGAGCCTTGAAACCGTGTTGTTGTAAAAAGACCAGAGCGTACAGGCTCTGGTCTTTTAATGTTAAGGAAGGAAATTGTATAAATTAAGAATTCCAAATTATTAATTGATAAAATTAAAGGACTGGGTTTCCAACTCTTGATCTTTTTCGTAGTTAATTTGAAATAGCATTTCTGAATTGGGTGTTATCCGTTATAGGTGCCTGACATGCAAAATTTTCACAGACATATGCAGTTGTCTTTCCTTCAACTGTTTTATAGTTTTCGATGAAGGGTGCAAGGTCTTTGAGATCCTCATGATTACTGGAATAGAACATGGATAGTGTAAAAGGCCTGAAGTCTTCTCTGATAATGCTTACCATGCTGTTTGTTTCCGAGGCTTCAGCTCCTACAACCACAACCTCCTTTGATTTGGATTTTGCGAACAGCAGTGCCGAAAGAAAAAATGAATGCCCTCTGGCAAAACGTTCAATACTCCTGCCAAAGGCCTTAAATTGGCTATAGGCTTTAGCTTCCAGCTCTGATTGTCCGGTAAGTCTTGCGAGCCTTAGGAAATTCATGGTTGCAACAGAGTTGCCGGAAGGGGTTGCACCATCATAGATTTCTTTTGGCCTTGTTATTAACTGCTCGACATCATTTCCGTAATAAAACAACCCACCATTAATTTCATCCCAAAAATAATTTAATAGATCATCAGTAAGCTTTAATGACCGTTTTAAGTATATGGGCTTATATGTTGTCTCATAAAGCTCAATAAGCCCCCATATTAAAAAGGCATAATCATCGACATAGGCAGGATAAGCAGAGTTTCCGTCACGATAGCGAGCTAGCAGCCTGCCCTCGCTTGTAAAAAGCTTTGAGAATATGAAATCAACAGCCTTTTCAGCAGCTCTTGTATACCTGTCATCACCTAAAACTCTTCCGCCAATTGCCATAGCAGCAATCATAAGACCATTCCATGACGTCAGAATTTTATCGTCTTTATAGGGATGTACTCTTTTTTCTCTGTATTCAAAAAGCTTTTTTCTACACTCTTCTATAAAAACTTTATCCTCTTCAGGAATACTTGACTTAACCAGGTTAGGGATACTAAATCCTTCAAAATTTCCATGGTGAGTAATATCATAGTATTTACAATACTTTTCGCCATCCTGGTTACCAAGAACCTTTTTTACTTCATTTACAGACCACACATAGAATTTACCCTCTTCGCCTTCAGAATCGGCATCTTCAGCAGAATAAAATCCGCCTTCCATGGAAGTCATATCTCTTGATACATAGGTAAAGATTTCATGTGCTATGTCGGCATATTCACGTTTCTTTGTGACTTGATAGACTTCCAGATACGCGATGGCCAGCAGTGCATTATCATAAAGCATTTTTTCAAAATGGGGAACCAGCCATTTCTTGTCGGTAGAATAACGACTGAAACCAAATCCTATATGGTCATAGATTCCACCCTTATGCATGGCTTCAAGAGTTTTTTCAACCATTGTCAAAGCGTAATCTTCCTTGGTATTATACCAATAGCGGAGCAGGAAAAACAAGTTATGGGGAGTTGGAAACTTTGGCGCGTTCCCAAAGCCGCCAAAAATATTGTCAAAGTCATATTTGAATTCGGAGAATGCTTCATAGAATATGTCGTCGGACAAATCTTCTTCATCATCCGGTTCAAGAATGTCATTACGCTCATTAATTACATTTAGTATCTTTTCGCTGGTACCAAACAGGGTATCCCGGCTGTTGACCCAGGCAGCCTGGACGCTGTCCAGAACCGATAGCAGACCGTGCATTCCCATTCTGTTGTTTTTTGGAAAGTATGTCCCGGCGAAAAAAGGTTTTTTGTCAGGAGTCATAAAGATTGTCAGAGGCCAACCTCCATGTCCTGTAAGTGCCTGACACACATTCATATAAATATGATCAATGTCCGGACGTTCCTCACGGTCAACCTTAATAGATATAAAGTTCTTGTTGAGGATATCTGCAACCTCCTGATCTTCAAAGGATTCTCGTTCCATTACATGGCACCAATGACAGGTGGAGTAGCCGATAGAAAGAAAGATAGGCTTATCTTCTGACTTTGCTTTTTGAAAAGCTTCATCACTCCATGGAAACCAGTCTACAGGATTGTGGGCATGCAGCAAAAGGTATGGGGATTTCTCATGAATTAGTCTATTGGCTTGTTTATTAGTTGACATGTGCAATCACCTTCCTTTCATGATTTTATAGTATGTTGTTTTTTATAGTAAATTTTGATTTATATATACCACCAAACTATTATTTGAAAGAAAGCAATTATGTATTCAAAATAAAATAGAGTATAAAGTAGATTGCCTTTAACAACCAGATTATTAAGAAGTTTAGCTGGGCAATATAAGTTCAAAGGAGTGAAAAGAATGAAAAGCATTTACAAATATTTTTCATGTATTTTTGTTTTATTATTGCCCATAATTCCAATATGTGCATACGCAAATAGAGATATTAATAAAGACCCTGAGATAAACCCAGTAAAATTCCAACAAATAAAAGCACAAGTTTATTTGTTTAAACAGGTGCTAGATGAATTTGGAGCTACCAGCCCTTCTCAAGCAGTTGAATTGTGGGCAAAAAGTGAAAGTAAAAGAAATGGTGTTTATCAATATGCAGTTTCATGTGAAGAACTAAAACAAAAGATAATTGAAAAATGGGGAAAGGCTGAAGAAAATTTTTGGATTATTGGTGGCTCAAGCCCTTCAACATATAAATATGAAATTGTGGAAAATGAAAAAATTAATGAAAATACCTATAAAGTTAAACTCAAATTCTACTGGGCTTCTTCATTAGGAGAAGAGGAGCCCACTTATAACATACTTACAATTGTTAAGGGAGAAAAGTATTGGTGTGTTAAGGACTACAAATAGCTGTAAAATATAGTTAGGTTATTTAAATTATAATGTACTATTATTCTTTGTTTAAATAATGTCTTAAATCTTTTGAACCATGTAAAATTCGATATATTCTAACTATTTTTTCTGTTTCGTCTACATTGTAAAAAACTAGGTAATCTTCAACGACAGCCCGTCTGAAAAATGTGTCATCTTGATATATTTCGTGCATAAATGGATTTTCCTTTATTTGGCTAACTTTATCTTTTAAATTGCTTATAAACTTGTCTACTGTACTTTCGTAATATTGAGACAGATATATTTTTATATCTTGAACATCACTTAAAGCCATAGGAAGAAACTTTACAGTATAACTCATAAATCTTCACTCACAGTTTTCCAAAATTCATTTTCAGAAAGCCATTTAGTTTCTGGTGAATTAGCTTGTTCTTTTGCTTTTTTTAATTCTGATAGAACATATTTTTTATGGACGTATTCTTCATAATCAGCAAATTCTTCGATACCTATTAAAACAGCTTCTCCACGACCGTTATTTGTTATAATTACATGATTATGCTCTTTGACTATTTTAGCAATTTCAGAATAATTATTTCTTAAATCTCTTGATGGCCTAACATAGGTATTTAACATGATAATCAACTCCCATTTTCACTTATAATAAAAGTGTATCACAATATGCCTACACCGTCAATTGCAGTTCTAACTTTTTATGAGATATTTTTCTGTTAATAGCTTACTTGCCACCAATGACAGGTAGAGTAGCCGATGGAAAGGAAGATAGGCTTATCTTCTGACTTGGCTTTCTGAAAAGCTTCATCACTCCAAGGAAACCAGTTTACAGGGTTATGTGCATGTTGCAACAGATAGGGAGATTTCTCATGGATTAGTCTATTGGCTTGTTTATTATTATTTTGCATATGGCATCACCTTCCTTTCATTATTCTTTAGTTTGTTGGCTTTTTATAGTAAAGTATTATTTATATTTACCACCAAACTATTATTTGAAAGAAAGCAATTATGTATTCAAAATAAAATAGGGTATAAAGTCAATTGCCTTTAACAACCAGATTAATAAGAAGTTTAACTGGGCAATATAAACTCAAAGGAGTGAAAAGTATTTACAAATATTTTTCATGTATTTTTGCCTTACTATTACTCATAATTCCAATAGGCACATATGCATATAGAGATGTTAATATAGACATAAAAATGTAAAGGGCTATCTCATCAATGGGACAGCCCTTAAGAAAGCTTAAATGTGCCATTATTTCATGATTAGGGGTGTGTTGTCCCCTCCTGAATCGATTTCAACAACATTATCTACAGTAGCTCTGTATTTCCAGTAATAGAATAGCACCGGCCCTTTGGAATTTGGACCACGAAGGTCTTTTGCATTCCAGTATTGGGTCAGTGTAACTGTATAAGCCCAATCGCTCTCCTTTTCAACCTTTGTTTCGAATTCTGCGGGGATGCTGAGGCCTGGAGCTTTGCCACCGGCATGCAAAATGCCGCTTACTTTTCCAGGGCTATCCGGAAAACCACTGTGGGAATGCAGTTCCAAAACCTTTTTTATCGCATCAGACTGGCTGAAAACACTGTATGAAATTGATTGAAGTTCTTCTCCGGTATTTGCGTCAATAAACACATTGGTGTCTGCAATTACCACTTTTGCCTCCTGTACGCCATATGCATTTTTAGGACCGCCCTGGGTAGTCAGGTGAAGATTGTAAAAAGTTACTATCCATACTGGGTAATCTTTTAAAACTATACTTGAGCCTGCAATGTAGGGGTGTTTTTTGTTGGTCAGGCTTACAAGTATTGCAGTAATTTTTTTTGCATCTTTGTAACTTTTGTCGCCAACCATGGTTTTTGCACTGCTTAGGGCTGTCAATTTATCGGTATTAACCGGTACTGTTAGTTCTTTGAACTCGTATTCATCAGCGGGAAAGTGGGGGTTTTTTCTCAAATCGTCTATTGAAATGCTTTCGATATTGTTTTCGGTTGCATTTGGAGTATTGGTATTAATGGGTTCTTCTGGAGAAGAAGAAGATACCGCAATTTTGTCGTTATACGGCGGTTTTAATGTGGATTTATAAACAATTACGGAAAAGAGGAGAAGATATAAAACAAAAACAGCCGCTGTTAGCTTCAGCACGGGTTTTAACCTGTGGTATTGTAAAGCAATTGAAAGCGAAGTTTTTTTATTTTTATAACGGCTTTTGTCTATTGAAGCCATAATGTTTTTATCTACGGAATTGCCTGCAAAGCATGGTGATTTAATAAATCCTTCTGAAAAAGAAAATAGATAATATGCTTTTTTGCAGTTTTCACATCTCTTTATATGCTCTTTCATTGCATTTTCAGCATCCGGAGACATTTTGCCATCGAGGTAACCAATTAAATCTTCAATATTACATCTGTGCACCATTTTCCATTACACCTCCCCAAGTTCATTAAACTTCTTGTAAAGTATCTTTTTAGCCCGCATGACCTTTATCCGGACATTTTCAGGTGATAGTTTAAGTATTTCGGCTATTTCCCTGTATGAAAAACCCTGTATATGCTTTAAAACCAAAATTGTTTTATCTTCAAATTTCAGAGAGTCGAGAATTTTTAGTATTTCAAGATTGTGTTCCTTTATTTCGTAGACTAGTTCCGGGTCATTAATTAGGTTATCCGGAAGTGAGGACAGCACCTTTTGATAATCTATGTTTCTTTGCTTTTTCTTCTTCGCATAATGGTTTTTGAACACATTCAAAGCTATTCTGTAAAGCCAGGTGGAGAAATGCCATTTATTATCGTATTTATACAGGTTGTTATATACCCTTATAAAGACCTCCTGAAGAATGTCTTCAGCGTCTTCCCTGGAATAAGTCATTTTATATATAAAATTATAAATACCGTCCCTGTATTTTGAAACAAGTAAGGAAAAGGAGTCTGTGTCTCCATTTAATACATTGGAAACCAGAATACTGTCATTGTCCAATTTACTCTTCACCACCTGTTCTCAGAGTATAAACCATGTTTAATAATAACATATATTTATACCAAGGAAATTAGTAAAACGTTACAAAAATTGTACAATAATTATAAATAGTTACTTTGCTGTGAACTTTTCGTTACTTCTGGCATTTGCCTGCTGATTTTAAAAATTGCTGTTAATACATACATTGTACCAGTAAGCCAGTAACCTCTAAATGATTTTCTATGAAGGGTAATAATTTCTACACCCATATAATAGAATATTATAAAGGGGGATTATGCTGAGTATGGTATTAATTAGAATAAATAGAAAGCTACTAAAAGCCAGTGTAATTATATTGTTAGCAATTTCTCTTTCCCTTAACATCTACAACCATTACCACAGCATGGAACTTACTAACAAATATGAGTCACTGGTATGTTTATCAAGCCAATTCTGTCAAACCAGCCTTTTAGCTTTTTTAGCTTCAGCACAAGAACTTGATACTACAAATAAACCTATTGAGATTTTTGACATTACCAAAGGTGAAGTAATAAAAAAAGTGCATTCCACCAGACAAATACAGAAGGAAACAATAAGTTACCTTAATGGAATATCAGGAATGTATGTTAAGGTAAAAGCTTTTCCAGAGAAAGGCTATATAGTAAGAATTCCAATAACTCCCCCAGTTCAGGTAAAGAACCATTGGCTCAATGACTATAACATCAATTCTGTTGAGGAAGTTTTTATTTTGCTACCAGAACAAGGAAATACATATTTGCTGGTACTAGATAACAAACTCAGACCATATTTCTACAACTTTATAGGAAATGTAGATGTACTACTAAAATACTTGGACAGTTAGAGTAGCCTATAGAACGGAAGATAGGATTATCTGTTGCTTACCCCTTTTTTATTGCAACAACCAGCTTTGTAAATGTATAGTGTTCTAGGTATTTATACTCAAAAGCAAACCTACCTAAAAATTGCCTCCAATCAATCTTCAAAAAGCGCTTAAACTCTTTAGGCTCAAATAGGGTTGGGAATATTGAAAATAGTACAGCGGCTAGGGGATGTTTTGGTCTATCCCAGTCTATAATATAAAGTTTACCGTTTGTCTTTAGAACTCTGCTTATTTCAGTAAGTATTAAATCCATTAGTTCCTGGGGCATCTCATGGAGTGCAAGTGAAATTGTGACCACATCAAAGCTTCCGCTTGAAAAATCCATCTTTGATGCATTCATTTTTTTAAATGATGTATTATTAAGCTTGTTTTCAATAGCCTTATTTATTGCCACTTTCAACATATCACTTGACAAGTCTATCCCAATTACCGTATTGTTGATATTTTTTTTACCAATAGCAATTGTACTATTTCCTGTACCACAGCAAACATCTAAAACTCTTATTTGCTCATTTGGTAAATGGTTTGCCAAACCTTTTCTTGGATTAGCTTTTTCATCAGGGAAAACAATTAAATCCATTAGGTCATATACTTTGGATAATACTTTATATAATGTTTTTACTCTATCCTCATATTTTTTCATATCCTTACACCTCACAAAACAAACATAGTTCAAACCCTAAAACATCAAAAAGTACCTTGGAACTTTTCTTTTATACCTCTCATACTCAACACCAAACATAGAGAATAAATGCTTTTCCTCTTGCAGGATTAATAGGTGAAAGGTAAGTACATTAAGGACCAATATATATAAGGTAAGGATGTTAGAATAAGTAATAAAAAGACCAATAAACATCAAGTAGAAACCCAGAAAAGCAGGATTTCTACTGAAATTATAGATACCATCAGTTATAAGAGTTGTCTTTGTGTTTTTATCTATACCTACTCTCCAAGAACTTTTCATAAAAATTGTTGCCAAAATAAATAAGCACACTCCTGCTGCTGTTACAATTATGCCTATATATGTTGTATAGGTATTAATAAACAAGTAACCAACAAGAGAGGATATTTTATTATGAAATATAGTCTCAGATATCCAAACCAGCAACCACAATGAACTTGATATTCTAACAAACATTTCTGCACTATAAATTGAATAATCTTTTTGTCCTTTTGCCAATACATTAGCATTAATTTTCTCCCTTTGCTTCAATAATACCAGTTTGAGAATGTATCCTGTAGCAAAAGTGATTAGTAATACCAAAGAAATAATATTAGTTATGTGCATGTTGACCCCTCCGACTAAAATATGAACACATGAACAATGGTTCATATAATTATAATACATTACAAATTAGAAAAAATCAAGAAAAACTTACCAGAGTATTTAGGCTCACCTATAATAAAACTAAATCCATATAATAATACAACAATTCACCTATTATAGAAGTTACCCCTCATCAAGAAATATGCTGGAGTGTGAAGTTAGTATTGGTAACAGAATATTTAACAGTTAAGCTAACGGAGCTTCAGTTCTTGGAATAATGTGGTGCACGATAATTAAATACGCTCATAGTGAAACAGAGCTGAAGCATAAAAAAAAGATTCAGTAATGACAAGGGAAATAAGATGCCTAAAAAATTTTTTTTCGCAAAATAGGGCTGGACGGACCGGATGCG
>Ga0208826_1000340_pt1 | contig 51133 bp, 43 predicted proteins | sample AD_UKC115_MetaG_FD_184451 | JGI IMG/M metagenome (GOLD analysis project Ga0208826, IMG submission 184451) | Active sludge microbial communities of municipal wastewater-treating anaerobic digesters from Hong Kong - AD_UKC115_MetaG (SPAdes)... | ecosystem: Engineered > Bioreactor > Anaerobic >... | reverse complement strand
CTTTTTTGTTGTTGTCTGCGTTTTCAAGAAATGATGCATTTCTAAAAATAACAGTCTATTTTTAGAACGTAATTTAAAAATTATCGTGTAATTTTGTGGGTTCAAAAGAATAATTTTGCATTGAAGCTACATAATTAATTTCTGCAGGTTTTTTTATATATAAGTTCTCAATTCTAATGAAAAAATATGTAATCGGGCTGATTTTGGTTTTTTCCCTGTCAAACGTGCTCGCGGTTTTGGCTTGCTCGCCGTTTTCATTTGCTCTCTTAACTGATTTACATCTTTCTCCTACGAATCCTCAAGCAGAAGAAGACTTGCAAAATTCAGTAAATGAAGTTAATAAAAATTCTGAAATTGAATTTGTATTGGTAACTGGCGATATTACCGATGCTGGTGATAGACTTTCATTGCTGAATGCAAAAAAATGCCTCGATAATTTGAACAAGCCTTATTACATAGTTCCCGGAAATCACGAGTTAAAGTGGAGTGAATCGGGAGCAACCGACTTCCCTAAAATTTTTGGTGACGATAAATTTTCGTTTTCTCACAAGGGATATTTATTTGTAGGGTTTACTACCGGTCCGGTCATTAAAATGGGAGATGGGCATGTAGTTCCTCAAGATATTAAGTGGATTGGTAACCTGTTAAAACACACCGAAAAGAAAACACCAGTTTTTGTTGTTACCCATTATCCACTTCAAAATGGCGATGTTGACAACTGGTATCAAATTACGGATGTCATTCGCAAATACAATGTTCAGGCTGTATTGGGCGGACATTATCATCGCAATGTTTTTCTGAATTACGATGGTATTCCAGGCATTATTCATCGTTCCAATCTGAGAGGGAATAATGATGTTGGCGGATATTCGATACTTTCTGTATCGGATTCGCTAAGGGTTTATGAGAAACTTATTGGTAAATCAAAACGTATTTGGATAACTCTTCCACTGGAAAATAAACATTATCCTTCTCCCAATTCAGGATTAAAACCTTCCTTTTCAGTCAATCAACAATACACAAATGTTCAAGAAATTTGGCGAATAAACACCGGAACGGCTATTTATACGCAGCCTGCAGCAAACGAAAAATCGGCTTTTTTTGGAGATGACAATGGCTTTTTGCAGAGTATTTCACTGAAAAATGGTTCTTCCAAATGGAAGTTTAAAACCGCTGGCAGAATTATTTCTTCTCCTGCATTGAAAAATAATAAAGTGGTTTTTGGTTCGACAGATGGAAATATTTACTGTTTGAATGCCGACAATGGAAAATTACTATGGAAGTTTCAAACAAAAAAAGCTGTTTTAGGAAGTCCGCTTATTGAAAACGATACGGTTTTTATTGGTGGTAGCGATGGTTGTTTTAGAGCTTTTTCGCTTAAAAACGGACAACTCCTTTGGCAATATTGTGGCATTGGAAATTATGTAGAAACGCGTCCGGTTAGCAAAGGGAATAAGATTTTTTTTGGAGCTTGGGATAGTTTTTTCTATGCTTTGAACAAAACGGATGGAAGTTTGGTATGGAAGTGGAACAATGGATCGGAACGTATGCATTTATCGCCCGCTGCTGTAATTCCCGTTATTTCGGGAAATAAAGTTTTTATCACTGCTCCCGACAGATATTGGACGGCACTGGATACCGAAACCGGAAAAATATTGTGGCGTACCAATTTACACGAAGTTCGCGAAACGCTGGGAATTTCTATTGATGGGAAAACAATTTTTAGCCGCTGTATGCACGACAGTGTCGTTGCGCTGAATGCCCAAGCCAATGCTCCCGAAAAGCTCTGGAAAACTAATGCCGGTTATGGTTACGATCATAACCCAAGCATGTTGGTGGAGCAAGACGGAACAATTGTTTTTGGTACCAAAAACGGTTTATTGGTAGGCATAGATGCTTTAAATGGTGTTGTTTTGTGGAAACACAAGGTTGGAAATTCCATTATCAATACTGTAACTTTTGTTACTTCTCACGAATTTTTGATTACCACTACCGAAGGCGTTGTTGCCAAATTAAAATTTTCCAAAAAATGAAATTAAAAGAAATTGCCCAAATACTTGGGAATTCTCATTTAAAGGTTCCTGAGGCCGAAATCAATTGGTTGTTGACCGATAGTCGTGCTCTTTCATTTTCGACACAGAGTTTGTTTTTTGCTTTGCGTACGAGGCGGAATGACGGGCATCGCTACATTCGAGAACTTTATGACCAACATTTGAGATATTTTGTTGTTAGTGAAACACTTCCTGAATTTGAAAAAATGCACGATGCCATTTTCATTCGGGTTAACGATACGCTGGAAGCTTTGCAGCTTTTAGCTGCAGCACACAGAGCTGCTTTTCAAATTCCAATTGTGGGAATAACCGGAAGCAACGGGAAAACGATTGTCAAAGAGTGGCTCTATCAGTTGCTTCATTCCGATTTTATCATTACCCGTTCACCACGAAGTTACAATTCTCAAATCGGTGTGCCGCTGTCGGTTTGGGGATTGAACAACAATACTGAACTCGGAATTTTTGAAGCCGGCATTTCTCAACCGCACGAAATGGAACGTTTGGAACCAATTATACGACCGACTATCGGAATTTTTACCAATCTTGGTGATGCTCATCAGGAAAATTTTTCCAGTTTGAAGCAAAAATGTGAAGAAAAACTGAAACTTTTTGCTCATGCCCAAGTGTTGATTTATTGTTCCGATAATCGTCTGGTAGATATTGCAGTGGCGCAATCGGATTTCAAAGGCAAATTGTTTTCGTGGGGAAGGAATGAAAATGCTGTATTACAACTTATTAAAACAGAGAAACTATCCGATTCCACAAAAGTGGTTTATAAATTTTCCGGAAAGGAATCGGTTATTTCTATTCCATTTACCGACGATGCTTCAGTGGAAAATGCCATGCATTGTGTAGCGTTGATGTTGCATCTTGGCTTTGATTCGGAAAAAATCCGTCAGCGCTTGGCGAAGCTCGAAAGTGTGGAAATGCGATTGGAAGTGAAGGAAGGGATTCATGGTTGCATGTTGATTAATGACAGTTATAATTCTGATCTGAATTCGTTAGGAATTGCGTTGGATTTTCTGAATCAGCAAGCAGCTGCCAAAAATTTGCCGAGAACGTTAATCCTTTCTGATATTTTGGAAAGCGGTAAACAGTTGGATGATTTGTATCAGGCAGTAGCACAATTAGTTAAAAGTAAAAATATACAGCGGTTTGTTGGTATAGGACCTGAAATTGTTAAACATGCCGATAAATTTGAAGTAGCTCAACAAAATTTTTTCGAATTTACGGAAGATTTTTTGAAGTCGCCGCTTATCCATGAATTACAACGAGAAATCATTTTATTAAAAGGTTCACGTAAGTTTCATTTCGAAAAAATTTCTGAAAAGTTGGAATTGGTTGCTTACGAAACTACATTGGAAGTAAATCTGAATGCTTTGATCAACAACTTCAACTATTTTCGTTCCAAGCTCCGTCCCGAAACCAAAGTTATGTCTATGGTGAAAGCTTTTGCTTACGGAAGCGGATCAGTGGAAGTTGCACGAACGCTGCAGCTCCATCATTGCGATTATCTGGCTGTGGCCGTAGCCGACGAAGGAGCCGAATTGCGCAGGGAAGGAATTCGCATTCCGATAGTGGTGATGAATCCGGAAAAAGGTAGTTTCGGAATGATTTTCGAGCATCAACTCGAACCTGAAATCTACAGTTTTAGAATTTTGGAATCTTTTATGGCAGCTGCCGAGAAATTAGGTGTAACCGATTATCCGGTTCATATAAAAATTGACAGCGGCATGCATCGTTTGGGATTTGAACCTCATGAAATTGCTCTTTTGATTGAACGTCTGAAAGTGCAGAACAACCTGAAAGTGCGCTCGGTATTTTCACATTTGGCAGGAGCCGACGAAAAACGTTTCGATGATTTTACACGACATCAGGTAAAAGTTTTTACCGAATGTGCCGATTTGTTCGCCCAATCGTTTGAACATCCTATTATGAGGCATATTCTCAATTCTGCAGGGATTGAACGTTTTCCCGAGTTTCAATTTGATATGGTACGTTTGGGAATTGGACATTATGGCATCAGTGCGTTGCCCGATGTTAAATTGGAACCTGTTTGTGCGCTGAAATCTATTATTTTACAGATTAAAAATGTAAAAAAAGGGGAAACGGTTGGTTATAGTAGAAAAGGAATTGTTAATGAAGACAAACAAATTGCCGTTATTCCTGTTGGTTATGCCGATGGCTTCGATAGAAAATTGGGAAATGGCGTTGGCGAAGTCCTCATCAACGGGAGGCGTGCGAAAGTGATTGGTAATGTATGTATGGATTTGACAATGGTTGATATTACCGGAATTGACGCAAAAGAAGGAGATTCGGTTGAAATATTCGGCAACAACCTTTCTGTTAACGAAGTTGCCGAAAAATTAAAAACCATTCCCTACGAAGTGTTGACAAGCGTTTCCAAACGAGTGAAAAGAGTTTATTTTCAGGAATAAAGGTCAACTTTTTTGTGGGTTTAAGCTGAAATTTAATTTTATTTTAAAAAATCGATGATCATTATTTTTGTACAAGATACTACTGTTTCTGTTTTACTTTTGCAAAGTGTTGTTGCATTATCCAAACAGTTAAAAAAACAATGTGGTATTCTTTGTATGGCGAATAATGCCGATATGGTTTCAGTTTACGAAAATCATTATAGCGAATTTTTAAAACAAAACGGATTTGCGGATGTATCAGTATTTGTAAAACAAGCGCATCCCGGACAGCTTGCAGAATTTTGCGAACAGTTGGAAGCTTCTTTTCTTTTTTTTCAGTTGAACAAAGAATCTTTCCGTCATCTTCGTCAGTCATTGACTTTTTGTCGTGATTTGCGCATTCCGTATCTGTTTTTCAAAAATTCCTTTTCGGCGCTTAATTTAGACAAAGTTGTTGTTCCTGTTGGTTTTCTGGAAGAAGAAATTGAAAAAGCACAATTTGTTTCTGCTTTCGGCAGATTCTGCGGGTCTGAAATTATGTTGCTGCCTGCCAACGATTATGGTTCTAAAGCAGCCTCAACAACCGATAAAATGAAAACGATTCTTGACAAGTTTCAATTGACCTATACAGTCGAAAAGGCGCAATCGGACAGCTTCAAAGTAGACAGAGAAGCGATAGAAAAAGCAGTTAAAATTGAAGCAGATTTAGTCATTATTTCAGCTTCCAGAGAGTATGGATTGGATGATATCCTTTTTGGCCCCAAAGAATTGCATTTGATAAAAAAATCTCCTGTGCCGATTTTGCTGGTTAATCCGCGAAGCGATCTGTATGCGCTATGCGACTGAAAAAGACACAGAATTTATCTTAAAAAAAGTTCACCAAAAAATTCGGGGCGGTGGAAATCGGGTTTTTCGGTTTGTATGGGATTCCAGCTTAAATAATGTGGCGATTCCGTTCCATCAGCACATTTATAAAAATTTCCCAGCATTTTTTCAGGTAAATCATTTGGGTCGATGCCCATCAGTTTGAAGGGAATTTTTACAGTCAATTCCCATTCGAAATTTCCTTTTATTTCCTCAAAAGGCTGAGGCACGATGGAAGGAAATCTTTCTATGGATTTCATTTCTGCTACTGAGAAAGGTTCAACTTCTTCATTTCTCCCTTTTCGGCGTGAAGCCGAGCAAGTTCCAATGCAGTTGAATTCAAAGTTTGTATATTTTGCACTTTCAACAGGCTTGCAAAAGAATTCCACACAACTGTCTTCGTAAACAGGTTCCTGGTCGTGTGAGTAAATAGCACGCAGTGCATTGCAAAAGACAAAGAATTTGATAAAAACAGCTTCTTTTGATCGCGCCATGTGGAAATAGGCAATGGGTTTATAAGGAAAGTCTTTTGCCCAGTTTTGCGATTCAATGGCTGCTTTCGTTCCGTTCCTTTCCAGTATTTCGCTTGCCGTTGTTATGTCTGCTTTATCTAAATCCGGAATATATCCGATATGCAATGATTTCATAAAATTGTTTTTTCAAAAAATTTTTTCTTTGCAAAGATAACTTTCTTTTTAAACAAATCAATTTCAAAAATTGTTTCGGAAATTGAGATCTCATTTTCTTTTGCATAAAGCAAATTGATATGCTGGAAGTTCAGTCATCGGCATTCTAAAATGTCAGAAAATTGTATTACTTTTGTGAAAAATTTCGGAATGAAAGAAAATTGGTTCATTTCATTGGAAATGAGTATTTTTTGTTGTGAAAATTGACATTTATAAACCACAACTGTTCTTTGTAAAAATTTTTTTCTGAATAACATGAGCAAATTATCCGTTACTTGTTTAATAATGGATAAAGGTTTTTTATAGAATGATAAGTTGGTAAAAAAAATTAGAAAAAATTTTAATTATATATTTGTTTTTCTGTGTATTACCAACATTTTTAATATAAAATCAGACAATTATGAAAGTATTGAAATTTGGCGGGACTTCGGTAGGTTCGGCACAGCGCATGAAAAACGTTGCAAAACTGATTTGCAATGGCGAGAAAAAAATTGTGGTTTTGTCGGCTATGTCCGGGACCACCAACAGCTTGCTTGAAATTGCGGATTATTTTTACAAAAGTAATCTTGACGGAGCTTTGGAACATATCATTACGCTCGAAAACAAATATAGGGATGTGGTGGAAGAATTGTTGACAACCGAAGAAAAACGGCAGGAAGCCCGTTCTATTCTTTCGTCACATTTCGATTATCTGCGGTCGTTTGCCAAATCGGTTTTTACCATTTTCGAGGAAAAAGCCATTGTTGCACAGGGAGAACTACTTTCTACCTCACTTTTTCAACTTTATCTCGAAGAAATTGGTGAAAATTCCATACTACTGCCGGCGCTTGAATTTATGCGTATCGACAAAAACGCAGAACCTGACAATGCTTATATCAAACAACATTTAAATGATTTGTTGGAAGCTCATCCCGGTCATGAAATTTATCTTACGCAAGGATTTATTTGCCGGAATGCCTATGGAGAAATAGACAATCTGCAAAGAGGTGGAAGCGACTATACAGCTTCTCTGATTGGCGCTGCGGTAAATGCCGAAGAAATTCAAATCTGGACGGATATTGATGGCATGCACAACAACGATCCGCGTTTTGTGGAAGGAACCAAACCTATTCCCATGCTTCATTTTGAAGAAGCTGCCGAATTGGCTTACTTTGGTGCAAAAATTCTTCATCCCACTTGTATTTTGCCCGCTAAGTTGGCTAATATTCCCGTTCGGTTGCTGAATACGATGGAACCTGAAGCCTCCGGTACGCTCATTTCGACACGGATGAACAAGGGAAAAATTGAAGCTGTGGCTGCGAAGGATGGAATTACGGCAATAAAAATTCAATCAGGCAGAATGTTGTTGGCTTATGGTTTTCTTCGTAAGGTGTTCGAAATTTTTGAATCCTACAAAACGCCTATCGATATGATTACTACTTCGGAAGTAGGCGTTTCGGTTACAATTGACAACACGAAAAAGCTCGACGAAATTGTCAACGATTTGAAAAAACTTGGAACGGTAACCGTTGACCACGATATGGTGATTATATGTGTAGTAGGCGATCTCCCTTTTGAAAACGTCGGTTTTCAGTCAAAGGTTGTTGGTGCATTAAAAGATATACCCTTGCGAATGATTTCTTATGGAGGCAGCAATTACAATATTTCATTTTTGATAAAGGCTGAAGACAAGAAACACGCTTTAAACGCATTGAGCCAGGCTCTTTTCAGTGAAGAATAACAATTTCCAGATTCGAAAAGAGAACGAGTTCTATATTTTTATTTGATTATGATAAAAGCAAAATATCCGGTCGAAAAATTTTTACAACTGCAAACGCCTTTTTATTATTACGATATGGACATCCTGCGGCAAACGCTTCAGGAAGTGAATCGACAAGTTCAGAAAAGAAACTACGTGGTACATTATGCCGTGAAGGCCAATGCAAATCCCGTGTTGCTTCGTGAAATTAAAAATGCCGGTTTTGGGGCCGATTGTGTGAGTGGAGGAGAAATAAATGCTGCCATTAAAGCCGGATTTCCGAAAGAAAAAATAGTTTTTGCCGGAGTTGGAAAAGCCGACTGGGAAATTAATCTGGCATTGGATCAAGATATTTTCTGTTTTAACGTTGAGTCGATTCCCGAAATGGAAGTGATCAACCAATTGGCTGCCGCCAAAAACAAAACGGCATCCATTGCGTTGCGCATCAATCCCAATGTAAATGCCCATACTCACCAATATATTACAACCGGGCTTAACGAAAACAAATTCGGTATTAATCTTTCTGATTTGGATACAGTTCTGGATTTGCTGCCGCAGTTGAAGAATTTAAAATTAATTGGTATTCATGCACATATTGGTTCTCAAATTACCGATATGACCTCTTTTCAGAGTTTATGCGTGCGAATCAACGAAATTCAGCAGTATTTTTTCCAACGTCACATTATGTTGGAACATATCAATGTGGGTGGCGGTTTGGGTATTAATTACGAACATCCCAATCATTTCCCGATTCCCGATTTTGAAAATTATTTCAATGTTTTCAGCGAACATTTGAATCTTCAGCCGCATCAGACGCTTCATTTCGAACTGGGACGTGCCATTGTTGCACATTGTGGAAGTTTGATTTCGAAAGTGCTTTATGTAAAACAAGGAGCTACCAAAAAGTTTGTTATTCTTGATGCCGGTTTCACAGACCTTATTCGTCCGGCTTTGTATCAGGCTTATCATCGCATTGAAAATTTGACTTCCGATTTGCCGGAAGAAGAATATGATGTTGTGGGACCTATTTGTGAATCATCCGATACTTTTGCAAAGAACTATTCTTTGAATGGAACACGCAGAGGCGATTTGGTTGCGTTGCGTTCTGCCGGAGCCTACGGTGAAATAATGGCTTCACAATATAATTTACGCTCTTTACCGAAAGCTTACACGTCTGATGAAATCAGTGCATTGTAAATTTTTCAGGGTCCATGTCTTTTTATGGGTTGATTAATTTTTTCACAAAAAAATAAAAGAAAACCAATCGGCATTCAATTTTGAAAATACGCTTACCCAAATGACAGAAATATTCGGATTCTCCCTTCCTTTGCTGACACTCGTTTTATTATGCGGACTGTTTCTGGTTTTTTGTTATCAGATGTATTTTTATTGCCGTTATATCAATGGCATTATTCGTTACAGGAACAAAATCAGAAAGGGGAAAGTTACTTTTCTGGATGAAAAACCTGGCGTTTCCATTATTATTTGTTCTAAAAATGAAGCCGATAAATTAAAAGAATTTCTGCCGGCAGTTCTTGAACAGGATTATCCCAATTTTGAGGTGATAGTGGTGAACGATGGATCAACCGACGAAACCGACATGTTGCTGATTGATTTGTTGAAAAAATATCCTCGCTTGCGTACCACTTTTGTACCAATGGAAGCAACCAATTTAAGTACAAAAAAATTAGGGATTTCTTTGGGTATCAAGGCGGCTAAAAATGATTTTCTTCTTTTTACGGATGCCGATTGTCAACCCAAAAGCCAAGACTGGATTTCGTTAATGGTGAGAAATTTTGTTCCTAAAGTTGAATTTGTTCTCGGATATGGAGCTTATTTTCACCGGAAAGGACTGCTGAACAGACTTATAAATTACGACACTTTTTTCATTGCTTTGCAGTACATGGGAATGGCGGTAGCGGGCAAACCATACATGGGAGTGGGAAGAAATTTGGCCTATCGTAAAACTACCTTTTTGCATCACAACGGATTTTCTGAAAGTTTGGGATTGATTTCGGGCGATGATGATTTATTTGTGAACAAAACTGCCACCAAAAACAATACAAGGGTTGAAATTTCGCCCGAAAGTATCACTTTTTCCGAGCCAAAAACTACATGGAAAAGCTGGTATTCGCAAAAAGCCAGGCATTTATCCGTTTCTCCTTCTTATACATGGCAAAGTAAGCTGATACTTTTTATGGAACCTTTTACACGTGGTTTGTTTTATCTCATTTGCCTCGTTTTGTTGCTGCAAGGTAATTGGCTGCTTTCTTTGACGGTTGTCGCCATTTTTTTAATTCGTTATCTTACGCAACTTTTTATTGTCAATCGCACGGCAAAGCATTTTAAGGAACGAAGGTTTGTCCTGCTTTTACTAATTTTTGACATTTTTCTTCCCTTCATCACGCTTAGTATTTTTATCACGGGCAATGCTTCCCGAAAAAAGAACAAAAAGTGGTGATTTATTCAAAAAAAAATTTTTTTCAGGCTTTGAAAAGAGTAAAATGAACCTTGCCGTACTTTCGTGTTTCCATGAAATGGGGATGCTGCGAAAAGTTGTATTTGGCTGAATGTTCGAGAATGAAAATTCCTTCCGATTTCAGCAATTGTTGTGCGAAAATCATGTCAGGAATTTCTTTCAAATTATCCAGCATATAAGGTGGATCGGCAAAAATCAAATCAAATCGGGAAGCTGTATGAGTGAGATATTTAAAAACATCGGTTTTCAGTAAAATCAGGTTGTCGATTTCAAGTTTTTCGATAATTTTTTTAATAAAAAGGCATTGTTTTGCGTTGTTCTCAATACTTATGACTTGACGGCAACCTCTCGAAACAAATTCAAAACCAATGCTGCCCGTTCCGGCAAATAAATCGAGCACGTCAATGTCTTCAAAATCGATTTTGTTGTTCAATACATCAAACAATCCTTCCTTGGCAAAGTCGGTGGTGGGGCGAGCCGAAATGTCAACCGGTGCATAGATATTTCTTCCTTTGAGTTTTCCGCTGATAATTCTCATTCTTTTTACTTAATCAATTGTTTCACATTGTTTTACAAACTTTCTGACAAATCCATGCAGTTTTGCGTGCTGTTCCATGTTGTAAAGATAAACCTTACAATTCTGCAAATCGAAATTCAGTTCTTCTATGATTCTTAAAAGATAATACACAAAATCTTCGTGTGTTTGAAAGTCGAAGCTGTTTACCAGCAAAAGGCGGTTATGTTGAAGAGCAACTACATCCATTATTTTCTGGCGTGCCCAGATAAAAATACATTCTTGCAACGAATGTTTGCTGATGTGATTTTCCATAAAATGAGAAATAGAATGCTCTATTTTGTAAGCTGGAAAAAGCTGTCTGAAAACTTCCAAAATATCCTCAGGCAAAGAAAAAATGTTAATTACATCAAAAGCCGGTATTTCGTTGTACAGTAAAGAAACATTTTTTTCTTTCTGATGAGAAAAGTAAAGAAGTTTGTCCATTTCCTCTTCTTTAAAAATCACTTTTGGTACAATGCTGTAGGTTTTAGTTTCGGCAATCAACCGAATTTTGTCGTATAACAGTTGAGTTTCAGGTTCCTGAAGCAGTAAAGGAAAAATTTGTTCCTTTGTAAGGGCATACAGAGGCATTTTAATTTTTTTCGACGAAATGAGTGACGAATCTTGATAAATGGATAAAGCAATCCCATCGGAAGCAAATCGCAAGACCAAGCTGTAAGGGCTTTTCTGCATCGTTGCAGCCGAAAGGTCAGAATTTAATTGTAAGGATTTGTTTTCCGAATCTTGCTTCATTATAGTCAATTTATTCATTCCCAATTACCTGCATTGTTGTTTGGCTCAATAATAGAACCTACTTTAAGACCGGGGAATTTGTTCTCGTTTTCTGCCTTGTCTATCAGATTGAGCAACTCATGCCTGTCCAAATCGTAAAGATAAGATTCATATGGTGCAGCAGCTTCAAACAGCGGAATACGAATGCCTGAAGCGTTGGTGTAATTGTTGTTCACTTTCAGCTCGAATTTTTCATTTCTGGAATACGGAATAATGCACATTTTTTCGATATTCTCTTCAGAATAATTGGGAAATAGTTCTTTCAGCAAACTTACCTCCACAGTATCCCGACGAAAATGTGCCAATCCTTTTTCCAAAATTTCCATCTTGTTCCCCTTACGCACTATTTCTGCTGCTTTTTCCTCGGTTAATCCGGATTTCAATTGTTTGTCGGTTAGAGTTCCTTCCTTTATTACCCGTTTCTTTTTGGCAGTTTTTATAAATTGAAACAATGTATCGAAACTGGCCGTATATTTTCCGTTTTGATTTTTATATTCAACTTCGGCTTTACGAATTTCCACCAATCGTTGGATAACGGCTTTTTCTCTTTGTTCCCTGATTTTTTCGAAGCGCACAGGACCAAGTATGCTTGTTATGCAAAGATACGTAAGCAGCACAATGGAAAGCCAAAGCAGAATATCGATTACTTTTTTAATTATTTTGTTGGAGATTTAAAGGATTATACAATTTTTTCCGACAATAATAAAGTTTTTAAAGTTGTCGTTTTTATCTTTCACAAATTTATGAAAGAAAATTCAATGTGCCACATACCAATAGAAAATTTTTTGGTGCGTATTTGAGCTGTTTTTAATTTTTTCTTTCAAATTTTTATTCCTTATTTGTCTTTTCAGTAGATTTTGTGTTGTATATTTGCAATAACGAAAAATTTTCACCGAGGTGGTGATAAAAACCGGTTTCATTTGTTTTATGAAGAGTACTTTTAAAATATGACTACCTATCCTTCACAGTCTGTTTTTAGCTTATACCGTCGCTTGGTAACTTCGGAGAAGAATATGTTTTCTTTTCAGGAAAGGAAAGACATCAAACAGATGCTGAAAGAATATTATCGGTCTCATCCACAACAATTTACATCGTCCGGCCATTCTATTGAAGACAAACTGCACATTATTCAGATTTTGCTTGATGAAATAGGATTAGGGAAAGCTTCTGTTTTGAGTGTGCTTTTTATGGAACCAATTAAGAACAATTATTTGACTGTTCCCGAAATCGAACAAAAATTCGGTACTTCGCTGGATTCGATAATTAGTGGAATGCAGCGCGTAGAAGAACTTTACGAACGCAGTTTTTCGCTCGAAACGGAAAATTTCAGGAAACTTTTATTGACTTTTGCTCAAGATGTTCGTGTCATTTTAATGATGATTGCCGAACGACTTTATTTTATGCGAATATTGGATAAGTTTCCCACTGATATGCAGCAAAGTATGGCTCGTGAATGTTCGTTTCTTTATGCTCCGCTGGCTCACCGTATGGGACTTTATTCCATTAAAAGTGAAATGGAAGATTTGTCTCTAAAATATACCAATCGGGAAATTTATCGGGAGATAGCACAGAAATTGAACGAAACGAAGCGTTCTCGCGATAAATATATCGAAGAATTTATCGCACCTTTGAAAGAAAAACTTGGTAGGGAAATAAAATATTCTTTCGAAATCAAAGGGCGAACAAAGTCAATTTATTCGATTTATTCTAAAATTCTGAAGCAAAATACTCCTTTTGAAAATATCTATGATCTTTTTGCCATTCGTATCATTCTGGATGTGCCACTGGATAAAGAAAAAATGGTATGTTGGCAAGTGTATTCCATTGTGACGGATATGTACCAACCCAATCCGAAACGTTTGCGCGACTGGCTTTCCATACCGAAGTCCAATGGCTACGAAAGTCTTCATATCACAGTATTGGGACCCCAAAATAAATGGGTGGAAATTCAGATACGTACTACGCGAATGGACCAAATAGCCGAAAAAGGATTGGCGGCACATTGGAAATATAAAGGAATAAAAGGCGAAACAGGCATGGATGAATGGCTGAAAAACATTCGCGATATTTTGGAAAATCCCGACTTGAATGCCGTGGATTTTATGGACGAATTCAAGCTGAATCTTTACGATCAGGAGGTATTTGTTTTCACCCCTGCGGGAGATTTGCATAAACTGCCAAAAGGAGCAACGGTATTGGATTTTGCTTATCTGATTCACAGTAATTTGGGTAGTAAGTGTATTGGTGCCAAAATCAACAAGGAAAGAAATGTTCCGATAAAATATGTGCTGAAAAACGGCGACCAAGTAGAGATTCTTACTTCTCCTTCTCAAAAGCCAAATCCTTCGTGGCTGAATATAGTGATAACCTCGAAGGCGAAGTCTAAAATTCGTCAGGCGTTGAAAGATATTGAGTTTAAGGACGCCGAAATTGGACGGGAAATTATTTTGCGCCGTTTCAAAAACTGGAAAATTGAATTGGAGGAAGGGAAGCTTTCGCGTTTGGCCAAGAAAAAAGGTTATAAAACAGTCAGTGATCTTTATCAGGACATTGCGCACGAAAAAATAGACATGTTGTTTATTCGCGATGCCTATCTCGATCTCGACAAGCATGAAACAAGCACAGAACAGGCAGAACCGCGAAGTGCCGAAACTTTTTCCAAAGAAACGCCGGCCGAAGAACTTTCTGCAAAAGAAGATGTGTTGATTATCGGGCAAAATCTTAAAAATGTGGATTATACGCTTGCCAAATGCTGTCAGCCCATTTATGGAGATGATATTTTTGGGTTTGTTTCTGTAGGCGGCGGTATCAAAATTCATCGAACCAGCTGCCCCAATGCACCACAATTGATTTCCAAATATGGTTATCGGATTATTAAAGCCCAGTGGGCCGGACGCTCAGGCGGTACACAATATCCGATTACACTTTATATTGTAGGGAAAGATGATATTGGCATTGTAACCAACATAACTTCACTTATTTCAAAGGAGAAAAATATTTTGTTGCGTTCTATATCAGTTGATTCAAGTGCCGGAGTTTTTCAGGGAAACCTGACGATAATGGTAAACGATGCCAATGATCTGAACAGTATTATCAAAAAAATCAAACAGATAAAAGGTGTTCTGAATGTTTCAAGGACGAAAAGTTTAACCCAAAACAACCAGTAAAATTTAAAACAATGTTTTCAGGAATTATCGAAGAAGCTGCGCCGGTAGTGGCTTTAAAAAAAGAAGCCGGCAATTTGCATATTACCATGACTTGCTCATTTGTAGATGAATTGTCAGTCGATCAGAGTGTTTCGCACAATGGAGTTTGTCTCACTGTTGTTTCCAAAACTTCCGATACCTACACGGTAACTGCTATCCGTGAAACACTGGAAAAAAGTAATTTGGGACTGCTGGAAACTGGAAGTAAAGTCAATCTGGAAAGAAGTTTGCTTCTGACCGAACGCCTTGATGGACATATTGTTCAGGGACATGTTGATACAACGGCTGTTTGTACTGATATTGCAGAAGCTGACGGCAGTTGGTATTTTACTTTTCAGTATGAAGTGTATAAAGAATTGGCAAAAAGAGGTTATGTTACAGTAGATAAAGGTTCGGTGGCTGTGAATGGAGTCAGTCTTACTGTTTGTAACCCGACGGAAAACACTTTTCAGGTTGCCATAATTCCCTATACTTACGAACATACCAATTTTCATCAAATTCAGGTGGGAACAGTGGTCAACATTGAGTTTGATATAATTGGAAAATATATCAGCCGGTTGATAAAGATTTAAAAGATTCTCTGATTTTTTGTTTTATCAAACTAAAATCGATAGCAATTGTTATATAACATTGCAAAGTCGAATTAGAATTTGATAATGGAAAACTTCAGTAAACAGATAAAAATTTCATTTTTCAATCCCATTATACATTTTCTTCCGCTTCTTCTGTTTTTGGTAACAGGAGTTTATGCTGGAAGAACGGTGGCGAATTATGTTTCCATTTTCGTCCTTCTTGCATTAGCTTTATATGTTTTTATAGCTTATAATCATATTTTTATCTGGTTTTTCCTTTCGTGTGTCATTTTCTTGGCTGTCAACATTGTTGGTAGTTTAATTCGTGTGCCAATAATTTTTCTGAATTTTCGTCCTTTGCTTGATGAAGTGTTGACTTTGGTATTTTTAGGAGGAATGATGTTGTTGCAAAAACCCATAAAAAAAGGGGTGATAGCGCTCATTCCAAAAACGTTGCCAATGAATAACAATCTTGACGAATATTTCGGTTTTATACGTACGATTTTTTTGATTATTTCGGGGTACGCTTTAGCAACCGGTTTTATTTATGCTTTCCCCACGCAGCGAGGAACGGCTTATTTGGAGCTGGTGCAGGCAATTTATGTCGGTGTACTCTTCTTCACTTTGGTTTTCGAATCGCTTCGGGTTCAAATTATTCGTTCCCGGTTGATGAAAGAAGAGTGGTTGCCGATAGTCAATTCACAAGGAAAAATTATTGGGAGTGAGCAACACCAAGCCAGTTTGGGTGAAGAACGAAAATTCATGCATCCGATCATTCGGGTACATATTATTCAGAATGGCATGATCTTACTCAGGAAACGTCCTGCTGACGATTTGTTTTACCCTTGTCATTGGGATACGGCTATCTCAAATCATATCCGTTTGGGAGAAACTGTTGAAAACTGTATCAAAAGAACGGCTCAAGATTTATATGATTTGACGGAGTTCAAATCTTTCTTCCTTTCCAATTATACTACCCGTACAGATTTTGAGCAACATTATGCTTTTCTTTTTATTGCCTGCAAAATGAATAAATTAGACCTCCAGTCGGAAAAAGTAAAACAGGCAAAGTGGTGGACACTGCAGCAAATTGAGGAAAATTTACAGGAAGGTATTTTTACAGACAACTTTTTGATAGAATATGACTTGTTGAAAAAGAGTGGCGTGTTGGATAATAATATTTGCGATTGTGCATGCAAATTGAAAGAAACCATTTACAAAGCACCTAACTTGTTTCGGTAGACAAAACGAATGAATTTTATTGAACTTTTTGCAATCTTTCGTTGGCTATTTCACAATAATGTGGATTGATTTCAAAACCGATAAAGTTTCTTTTCAGCATTTTGCAAGCCACAGCCGTTGTCCCGGAGCCCATAAACGGGTCGAGTACCAAATCGCCTTCATTGCTACTGATTTCGATGTACGGGATACACACTTTCAATGGTTTCTGTGTCCGGTGAATAGTTCTTTCTTTTCCCATGCAAATAGGCGCTTCAATAAAATTGTGCATTTCGTTGGTGGACTTGTAATTCCATGTTTTAGGAGTTCCCTTTGAAAAATGAACAATCAGTTCCATGCTGTTGGCAAACATTTTTCGGGGATGTACAGCCGGAAAAGGATTGGTTTTGTGCCAGTGAATTACTTTCCTGAATTGAAATCCTGCCTGTTCAACCAAACGGTTGAGAAAAGATACAAAATCGTCGCCACACCATAAATATCCGCTGGCGCCGGGTTTGCTCACGCGAAAACATTCTTTTAATACTTCTTCCAAAAATTGCAGATAATCATCTTCAGATTTAAAATCATCAAATTCAAATTCAGTTACCACATCCTTGTGATTTCTAAGTCCTTTTATGTTTTGAGCACGGTATTGATAATACGGAGGATCGGTAAATATTAGATCAATGCTATTGTCGGGTAATTTTTTTAAACCTTCCAGACACGACAGGGCATAAATTTGATTGATTTCCATCAGAGGAATAAGTTTTTTAAATATTCGTCAATTGTTTTTGTTAATTTTTTCAAAATACTTTTCGAGTAGTTTTTTTGCTGCGACGAATGAAGTCAGTTCATTGGAAAGGATTTTGTTTTCGATTTCCGGAAGCAATTTCTGAATTTCTTCATCTTGATAGAAATGGGCTTTCAACTGTTCGTTGATGGTTTCGTACATCCAGTATTTTGCCTGGTCGTTTCGTTTGTATTCGAAAAATCCGTTTGCTTTGGTATATTCCACATATTTTTCCACCATATTCCAGACTTCTTCAATTCCGGTTTTTTCGATAGCCGAACAGGTGAGTACTTCGGGTTTCCATCCTGATTCTGCCGGAGGAAACAATTGAAGAGCATTTTGATGCTGTATTCTTGCCAACTGTGCTTTTTCGACGTTGTTCCCGTCGCATTTGTTGATAACAATACCATCGGCCATTTCCATGATGCCGCGTTTGATACCTTGCAATTCGTCTCCGGCACCGGCAATTTGAAGCAGCAGAAAGAAGTCGACCATCGAATGAACAGCAGTTTCAGATTGTCCCACGCCGACTGTTTCCACAAAAACCCTATCGAAACCGGCAGCTTCGCAGAGAATGATGCTTTCGCGCGTTTTGCGGGCAACGCCGCCCAAAGTTCCTGCTGAAGGAGAAGGACGGATAAAAGCGTTTTTTGAGACGGAAAGTTCTTCCATTCGTGTTTTGTCTCCCAAAATGCTACCTTTGGTTCTTTCGCTGCTGGGGTCGATGGCCAGAACAGCCAATTTGTGTCCTTTTTGAACCAAATACATGCCTAATGCTTCGATAAAAGTACTTTTTCCGGCTCCCGGAACTCCCGTTATTCCCAATCTGACTGACTTTCCGGAATATGGCAGACATTTTTCAATCACTTCCTGAGCAATTTTTTGATGTTCGGGCAACGAACTTTCTACCAGCGTTACGGCCTGGCTCAACAAGGAAATATCACCCGATAAAATGCCTCTTACATATTCTGAAGCCGAATAAATTTTTCTTTTTTGTTTGACCTTCTGATACGGATTGACAATAGGTGGCTCATTTACGCCATCATTGACACTTAAATTTTTGAATGAAGGGTCATTCTCGGGATGTTTTCGATGAAAATGCATAGTTGAATCTTTAGAATAAAATAGCCAGAATGTAGTCCGTTTTTACATCCTGGCTCGTATTTTTTAAAAAAAGTTTTTATTTGTCAGCTGACTGTCCAATTTACGACCAGGATAACAAAACTGTTGTTCGGATCGTTAGTTTGCAAGGTAATGGTTTTTTTGTAGTTGCCGGCAGCCAAGTTAGCCGTGTTGACAGTAATTTTCAGTTCTCCTTTGCTTCCGCCTTTTATGGTTTGAACTGAAGAAACGGTCAATTCTTTATTGTTGTTTACAATGCGGTGAATTTTTAATTCGTTTTTCCCGATATTTTTAATTAAGACTTTACCAGTGACTTTTGATCCTGCTTTAAATGTGCCTAACGTTAGAGTGGTGGACGGGATATCCAAAATTGGAGCATTTTGTCTTTCGCTGACTGTAAGTTTACTGAAGTCTTCTACTATATTGGCATAAAGAGTCAGTTTATTGTCTTCTGAAAATTTCTTTTGACCGTTAACAATCAGATAAAAATCGTCGGAAATGGGGCCCCATTGCTGACAATTTTTTGAATTAAGATAAAAAGTAATTTTCCCTTCTTCATTCGGCTTTGTAATATCCGGAATAACTTCTGAAGTAACATACGAAGGCAAGTTTTCAAAAGTAATTCTCACATTTTGGGAAGTGGTATTTTTAAAAGCAATGCTTCTGCTTTGAATAGTTCCCTTATTGACATTGTTCATTTGAACAATTTTTGTTTTTAACCGAATTCCACTCATGGATATTGGGTAATCAGCATTTTCTTCGGTTTTCGGGATGACTTCTCCCTTAATTTGAAGTTGCACTTGTTCTTCTGATGCATTGCTGAAAACCGTGATGGTTTTATTAAACATTCCGGGTCGTCCCAGCGGATTGTAGGTAACCATTATAGAACCGGATTTACCTGGTTCAATAGGTTCTTTTGTCCAATTTGGCGTGGTGCATCCGCAAGATGCCTGTACTCTGCTGATTACCAAAGGCCCTGTTCCTGTGTTGGTGAATTTGAACTGATAGCTCACCTTCCCGTCTTCTTCCTTAATCTGACCAAAATCATGGGTTTTTTCTTGAAATTGAATCACTGCTTTTTGAGCATTGGAAGCAGAAACAAAAAGAAGCACCATAAAAATAATGGAAATAGTTTTTTTCATATATCTATTCATAATGTGAAAATTTTAATCTGAAAATTGTTCGATAATTTCTGTATTCAGACTACAAAAATAAGTAAAATGCGCTTTGGGTGCACTTGAATTTTGTCAATATCTGATTAATAATAGTTAAAAATACAATTTTTTCAACAGAAACTCTTTAACCTAATGAAGTTAACTACAATTATTGTCTTGCAGATATTGGGGAAAATAAATCAAAATAGCTCAATCTTGTTGATTAAAATGATACACTTCCAAATATATTGTTTGCTTGACAGTTTCGAAATTGTTTTTCACAAACTCGTAATCGTTGGTCATCAACTGCATGGGAATAGGGAATTCGCCACTTTCGTAAGGTGGCTGAACGTAATAATTCTGCAATTCGATAAAACCAAGACGGTGATAAAATTCGATTCTTCTTTTTGCAGCTTCAGTATTGGGCAGCTCGACTTCCAACACCACAGGCAAATTGACTTTTTCAAGAAAAGATTTCAACACTTCTGAGCCCAAATGCTGGCTTCTTAATTTTTCTTCAATGGCAAAATGCTCGATATAAATAAATTTTTCAAAATTCCAATAATTGAAAATTCCCACAAACCTGTTCCTGTCCATCAACACAAAAGCATGATATGCCGGATTGAACAGTTCATTTTCCAGATTTTGCAAGCTTCTGCGTTCATTCTCGGGAAAAGCAGTGGAATAAAGCTGGTAAAAATTCTGGAAAAAAGCATCAGAAGAGGATTGTATCCTTTTAAAATCAATCATAACTTCAATGGTATCAAATTAACATGTCAGTATGGCTTGTAGGTAAATTTCAAATCCAGTTTGTTGCTCCAATTTCTCAAGGTAAAATATTGAAACTTTCAGGGTTCAAGTAGTCTTTTTCGATATCCAGAAAATACTTATAAGTTCCTACTTTCAATTCAATGCAAGCGTCGTAATCGCAAACAATAATACTTTTTTGGTGCAGTTGCAGCGCGCTGACCGTCCACATTTGACTGATAGGTTCTTCTACAGCATGACGCAAAGCACGGGCCTTGTTGTGTCCATTGACGAGAATCAAAACTTCCCGTGCATCCATTATGGTACCTACCCCAACAGTCAAAGCTGTTTTGGGAACCTGATTGATGTCATTGTTGAAAAATCGTGAATTGGCAAGTATGGTATCGGTAGTCAAAGTTTTTTGTCGGGTACGCGATGAAAGAGATGAACCAGGCTCATTGAATGCAATGTGTCCGTCCGGTCCGATTCCTCCTACAAAAAGGTCAATTCCTCCTACCGATTTCATTTTTTCTTCATAAGCTGCGCACTCTGCAAGCAAATCTTCAGCATTTCCATTCAGAATATTTACATTTTCGGGTTTGATATCAATATGGCTGAAAAAGTTTTTCCACATGAAACTGTAATAGCTTTCTTCATGTTCGCGAGGCAACCCAACATATTCGTCCATGTTGAAGGTAATCACGTTTTCAAAAGAAATGATTCCCTTTTTGTTCAATTCAATTAAATAGTGATACATGCCCAGAGGAGAAGAGCCGGTTGGCAGACCCAAAACAAACGGTTTTTTTGTTGTTGGTTGTGCATGAAGAATTTTTGCTGCCACGTAATTGGCTGCCCATTGTGATAAAGTGGGGTAATCAGGTTGAATAATGAGTCTCATGATGAAAAAGGTTTTAAAAGGTTTTTTTAGTTTTATAGTTTTTACAAAAGTACGATTATTTCTTTCGTTTTAAAAAGAATATTTTAAAAATATTAGCTACTGAAAAATTTCTTCTTGTGATAAACAAATATCATCTCTTACATTTTTGTTGGAATGATTTGCTATTTTTGTGTATAAAATTTAATTTTCAGATTTTTATGAAAAATCAGTTATTGCCTTTTTTATTGTTGGTTGTCAGTTTTCAAAGTATTTATGCTTCTTCTCCGTCTTTTATTAAACATTCTGAAGCACTTATTCAACGCGTATTGTCCGGGAAGGCAAATTCTTTTGTTATTGAACAAATTCCTTCTGAAATTGGGAAAGATGTTTTTGAAATTGGCACTGCAGAAAATGGAAAAATTCTGTTGTGCGGGAACAGCGAACTGTCCGTTGCGATGGCTTTTAATCTTTATTTGAGGGATATTGCAAAGGTATCTTACGACTGGTATGCCGAATCACCCTTGCCAATAAAAGGAGAACTGCCTTTACCGATTTCAACAATAAGAATGGAATGCAGTGCGCAGGAACGATTTTTTAACAATACCTGTACTTTTGGCTATACTTTTCCTTTCTGGAACTGGGAGCGATGGGAAAAATATATCGACTGGTTGGCTATGAATGGGATCAATCGGCCGCTAATGCTGGCAGGTCAGGAAAAAGTCTGGTTAAATGTGTGGCAATCGTTTGGATTGAAAAAAGAAGATATTCAGGCTTATTTTTCCGGCCCAGCACATTTGCCGTGGCATCGAATGGCAAATTTAGATAAATGGGGCGGTCCGTTGCCGATTTCATATATCGAAGGTCAGTATCGGCTTCAGAAAAAAATTCTGGCCAGGTGTAGAGAATTGGCTATGGAACCGGTTTTGCCGGCTTTTGCCGGACATGTACCCGAACAACTAAAACAAGTTTATCCGGAGGCTAACATTCATCAAATTTCACCCGGATGGGGTGGCATGGACGCCGATTATACAACCTATTTTCTCGACCCTTCCGAAGAATTATTCTCCGAAATTCAGTTTCGTTTTCTTAAAGAGCAGGATAAACTTTATGGTTCTTCACACCGATATTCGGCCGATCCTTTCAACGAAATTGACCCGCCGAGTTGGGAACCTGAATATATTGCAGCTGTGGCCAAAACGATTTATCAATCGATGAAGAATGCAGATTCAAAAGCCCGATGGTACCAAATGTCGTGGACTTTTTACTACGACAGCGAACACTGGACACAGGAAAGGCTGAAAGCTATGGTGGAAAGTGTTCCAAAGGGGAAACTGATTTTTTTGGACTATGCAGCAGAGGAAGAAGAATTTTACAAACGGACAGAAAGTTTTTACGGAGCTCCTTTTATTTGGTGTTATTTAGGAAATTTTGGTGGAAATACTCATTTGGTTGCACCATTGAATAAGGTTTCCAAAAGAATCGCAGACGCACTGAAAGTGGAAAATTGTCTTGGCGTTGGTGCTACGCTGGAAGGGCTGAATGTGAATCCCGCGATTTATGAAATGACATTCGAAATCCCATGGAATCACCCTGTCTCTGCTTTCGATTTGAACAAATGGATAAAAAAATATGCCGTAAGAAGGGCAGGGCAGGATGATGCGGCTGCTATAGAGGCATGGAAAATACTAAAAGAAAAGGTGTTGCTCGACGAAGCGCAAGGCATTGGAAATCATAGTGTTGTTTTTCAAGTTTTGCCGGTGATGAATTTAAAGGAAAGCTCGTGGACCACCAATACTTTTGTTCCTTATAACAATTCCGATTTGGCGAAGGCGTTACAAATCTTGCTTGAAGCAAACGAAGATTCTCGAAAAAATGATGCCTATTGTTTTGATGTTGTCAATCTGGCGAGACAAACACTCGGAAATTACGGCAGCACTCTTCACGAAAAAATGATAAAAGCTTTTCAGGAGAAAAATATTTCTGATTTTGAGAAATATTCTCATCAGTTTATTACGCTGGGATTGGAAATTGACACTTTGCTGGGAACGAGAAAGGAATTTTTGCTGGGCAGTTGGCTTTCGGATGCGCGTCGGTGGGGAAAAACGGAAACTGAAAAAGCTTATTACGAGAAAAATGCACGAGAAATTATTACCACATGGCACAAACCCGGAGGTGAATTGGTCGATTATGCCAATCGTCAGTGGAATGGCCTGATGCGAAGTTATTATTTGCCTCGTTGGGAAAAATTTATTGAACTCATGCAAAAGTCTCTGATAAGCGGCACTTCTTTTGAACAGGAGGCTTTTTCTGCATGGTGTGTCGATTTTGAAAGGAAATGGGTAAATGGACAAATTCAGGAAAATTTTTCAGAAAAGCCAAAAGGAAACGCCGTTGAAACGGCTCGACGTTTGTTTGACAAGTATAAGCACGAGTTGCTGAAATAAAACAAAAAAGCGCTTTTGGAAGATAAATTCTTAAAGCGCTTTTTTGTTTTATTTTTTCTTTGAAAACCTTCAAATCAGTATGCCGATTCGAATTGTCGAAGAAAGCGGATGTCATTTTCAGAGAACATGCGCAAATCCTTGACCTGATATTTTAAATTGGCAATTCGTTCAACTCCCATCCCAAAAGCATAGCCGGAATATATTTTTGAATCGATGCCACAATTTTCGAGTACGTTGGGATCCACCATTCCGCAACCCAAAATTTCTACCCAACCTGTATATTTGCAAAACGGACAACCTTTTCCGCCACAAAGATTGCAGGAAATGTCCATTTCGGCGCTTGGCTCGGTAAATGGAAAATAGGAAGGGCGCAGCCTGATTTGTGTATCCATGCCGAACATTTCTTTAGCAAAATAAATGAGTGCCTGCTTCAAATCGGCAAACGAAACATTTTTGTCGATATACAGACCTTCAACCTGATGAAAAAAACAGTGTGCGCGATAGGAGATGGCTTCATTTCTGTAAACACGACCCGGAAAAATCATTCTGATCGGCGGCTTTTGTTGTGTCATTACTCGGGTTTGAACCGATGAAGTATGCGTGCGCAAGAGAATATCAGGATTTTTTTCGATAAAAAATGTGTCCTGCATATCTCTGGCCGGATGATCGGGCGGGAAATTCAATGCTTCAAAAACATGCCAGTCGTCTTCAATTTCCGGTCCTTCGGCAATTGTAAAACCTATACCTGAAAAAATGTTTGCAATTTCGTTTTTGATAATAGAAAGAGGATGACGCGTTCCAATCTGAATGGGTTCAGCACTGCGGGTAAGATCAATTTTTTCAGCATTTCCCTGATTGGCTTCCAATTTTTCCTTCAGATCATTAATTTTATTCTGTGCGTTGTTTTTCAGTTCGTTGAGCAGTTGGCCAATTTCACGTTTTTCTTCATTGCTCACATTCCTGAAATCGTTGAAAAGTTGGGAAATCTCTCCTTTTTTACTTAGATATTTTATTCTTAATGCTTCAACTTCTTCGAGCGTTTGGGCTGAAAGTTGGCTGATTTCTTCCTGCAACTGTTGAATACGGTCTTTCATTTTATATTGAAATTTGCACAAAAATTGAAAAAGTCGAGAGAACAGATTAACATGACTCCGTTTTAAATTAATTGCAAAAGTAATTATTTTTTCCAGAATAGGAGGATATTCTATTGGAAAAAAGGAGTTGAATCAAAAAAATGGCGACAAATCGCAAAGATTGAATAAATTTTACACTATATTTGTCGTGCTTAAAATTTAAATTTATGACTATTCAAAATATATTGGATTTTCTGATAGCTTTGAGCGAAAACAATAACCGTGAATGGTTTACTCAAAATAGAAGCTGGTATGATGAAGTACGCACTGCTTACTTGAATATGAGTAATTCGTTGATACTGAAAATATCGGAATTTGATCCCGAAATCAAGCACGTTGACCTGAAAGATTGTATTTTTCGAATTTACAGGGATATTCGTTTTTCTCCTGATAAATCACCATACAAAACTCATTTTGGAGCTTACATTGCTTCTGGCGGTGGTCGAAAAAGTCAGCGGGGTGGTTATTATTTCCATCTACAACCGGGAGGATCTTTTGTCTCAGTGGGAATTTGGAGCCCTGAGTCTAACGTGCTGAAAGCATTACGGAAAAGTGTTTATGAAAATATCGACGAGTTTAACGAAATTATTTCTCATCCCAAATTCAAACGGTATTTTGACGGATTTTTTGAAGACGGAAAATTAAAAAAAGTTCCGGCAGGTTTTCCTAATGATTTTCCTCATGCCGATTTGCTCAAATTAAAGCATTATGCAACTTCTTCACCATTGCACGAATCTATTTTGACGGATGAAAATCCAGTTCCTCGCATTGCAGAAATTTTGGAAGCCGGATATCCGCTCAACAGATTTTTAAACTATACTTTAGACGAATTAATGTAATACAACATAAAGTCATGATTCTCGATACCTTAAAAAATGCCGAGTTGTACCAATCGGTACATCCGCTTTTCAAAAAAGCTTTCGATTTTCTGAAAACCACCGATTTGAAAAGTTTACCTCTCGGAAAAATTGAATTGGAAGGCAGTGATTTGGTTGTCAGTGTGGTAGAAATTTCCGGTAAAACGGCTCAAAATGCCCGAATGGAAACACATCGGAAGTTTATCGACATTCAACTTCCGCTTGACGACGAGGAAACGATGGGATGGATTGCTGCCGAAAAGTTGACAAAAGTTACGCAGCCTTACGATGCAGAAAAAGACATTGCATTTTTTGCTGATGAAGCAGAAAATTTGCTCAAAGTGGGAGCAATGGAATTTGCCGTTTTTTTCCCTTCCGATGGACATCAACCGGGTATTGGCTCCGGAAATCATAGAAAAATTATAGTTAAAGTTCGTGTTTAATTTGACAAGATTTCTATAAAAAACAGAAAATTGAATTTGTTTTGGATAAAAACATATTAAGCTTATAAATTATGGAAATTCTTCCAATTGTTAAGATTGATCCGTGGCTTGAACCTTATGCAGGTTCTATTTATGGAAGATATGAATACTTTCTTCAGACAGAAAAAAAACTGACAGGTGGTAAACAGAGTTTATCTGATTTTGCAACCGGATATTTATATTTTGGTCTTCACAGAGTGGCGGATGGTTGGGTCTTTCGAGAATGGGCACCCAATGCTACGGCTATTTTTTTAATCGGAGATTTCAACAATTGGCAACGTCATCCCGATTATCAGTTAAAAAAGCTGCAAAACGGAATTTGGGAAATACATTTGCCTGAATACGCTATGGCTCACACGCAACTTTACAAACTTTTGGTAGAGTGGGAGGGCGGAAGCGGCGAAAGAATTCCGGCTTGGGCTCAGCGTGTGGTGCAGGATTCGCAAACCAAAATTTTCAGTGCACAAGTGTGGAATCCTTTTCAACCATATGTGTTTAAAAATCTACATTTCAAACCGCAAAGAGATCCGCTGTTGATTTACGAATGCCATATCGGAATGTCAAGTCCGGAAGAAAAAATTGCTTCTTACGACGAATTTCGTCGAAATGTTCTTCCTCGTATTGCTGCTCTCGGTTACAATGCCATTCAGATTATGGCTATTCAGGAGCATCCTTATTACGGTTCGTTTGGTTATCATGTTTCCAGTTTTTTTGCGCCATCTTCGCGTTTTGGGACCCCGGAAGAACTTAAACAATTGATTGATGAAGCTCATGGAATGGGAATTGCTGTTATCATGGATATTGTTCATTCTCATGCAGTAAGAAATGAAGTAGAAGGTTTGGGAAGATTTGATGGAACACCTTATCAGTATTTTCACGGCGGCCCGCGGCGCGAGCATCCGGCTTGGGATTCTTTGTGTTTCGACTATGGTAAACCGGAAGTTTTACATTTTCTTTTGTCCAATTGCAAATACTGGCTGGATGTTTTTCATTTCGATGGTTTCCGTTTCGATGGTGTAACGTCGATGATTTATCTCAGTCATGGGCTTGGAGAAGATTTTACAAGTTACGATTGCTATTACAATCTGAATCAGGATGGAGATGCCATTTGTTATCTTACGCTTGCCAACAAGTTGGTTCATCAAGTAAATCCCAATGCCATCTCCATTGCAGAAGAAGTAAGCGGAATGCCCGGATTGGCTGCAAAAATAGATGATGGCGGAATTGGTTTCGATTACCGAATGGCGATGAATATTCCCGATTTCTGGATTAAAATCATTAAGGAAGAAAAGGATGAAGACTGGAAGGTTGGCCGGATTTTTTGGGAAATGACCAATCATCGTGCCGAAGAAATGACCATCAGTTATGCCGAATCGCACGATCAGGCTTTGGTTGGCGATAAAACGATTATTTTCAGGTTGATAGATGCCGATATGTATTGGCATATGCGACGTGGCGACAACACTTTGACAGTTGATCGCGGAGTGGCGCTTCACAAGATGATTCGCCTTGTTACAGCTTCAACCATGAATGGCGGTTATCTGAATTTTATGGGAAACGAGTTCGGACATCCCGAATGGATCGATTTTCCGCGCGAAGGCAACGGTTGGTCGTATAAATATGCCCGACGTCAGTGGGATTTGGTTGACAACAAAAATTATCTCTATTATTGTTTGAACGAATTTGACAGAGCCATGATTTTGTTGATTCGTTCCGTTGCAAGATTCAATAAACTTCCCATCAATCAGTTGTGGATAAAAGAAGACGATCAGGTGCTGGTTTTTCAAAGGGGAAAACTGATTTTTGTATTTAATTTCAATCCTTTTAAATCGTTTACCGATTATGGAATTTTGGCAGAAAAAGGCGCTTACAGAATTGTTCTAAATACCGATAATTCTGTTTTTGGTGGTTATGATCTGATAGATGAAAGTGTGGTGCATATAACCTTACCCGAGCCAAAAGACCCGAGCGGTAAAGAATGGCTGAAACTGTACATTCCTGCGCGAACAGCTTTTGTATTGAGGAAAGATTGAAAAATTTAGATAGGAAAATCCTTTTACACACTACACCCCAAAAGTCGGAAACAACTTTTGGGGTGTAGTGTGTAAGGTTGAAAAGCAGAAATTCACTCCAGATGTTTTCTGATGGAAGCTGCAATTTCGTTCATTTCTTCGGGAGACAATTCCAGTTTCGGATTTCTGAAATTCATGTCGTTTTCCTGTTGAATGGGAATAAGATGAACGTGAGCATGAGGTACTTCCAGCCCAATGACCGCCATCCCCACTCGTTTGCAGGGGACTGCTTTTTCGATGGCAAAGGCAATTTTTTTTGCAAAAAGCATCAATCCCTGATAAGTTTCATCGTCCAACCGGAAAATATAATCTTCTTCTTTTTTTGGAATCACCAAAGTATGTCCTTTGGTCAAGGGATGAATGTCGAGAAAAGCAAAAAAATGCTCGTCTTCTGCAATTTTATAACTCGGAATTTCTCCGGCTGCTATTTTACTGAAAATGGTTGCCATGATTGTAAAAATTTTAGTGCCGTTTTTTATAATGAAATATCGAGAATTTCAAATTCCTGTACACCATTTGGTACTGAAATTGATGTTTTTTCGCCTACTTTTTTCCCCAGCAAACCTTTGGCTATGGGAGTAGTTACCGATAATTTACCTTCTCTGATATTGGCCTCACTCTCTGAAACAATGGTGTAGGACATTACCTGATTGGTTCTGGTATTTTTTATGGTAACTTTAGTTAAAATTTGAACTTCACTGGTATCGATTTTCGATTCGTCAATCAAGCGTGCTGATGCAATGGTGTCCTTGAGAATGGCAATTTTCATTTCGAGCATTCCCTGAGCTTCTTTTGCTGCATCGTATTCTGCATTTTCCGACAAATCTCCTTTGTCGCGAGCTTCGGCAATCTGCCTCGAGATGGCCGGGCGCTGGACGTTTTCCAATTGATTCAATTCATCCACCAGTTTTTTGTAACCTTCAGCAGTCATGTATGTTACTGTTGCCATAGTTTTATTTTTTAGGTATAAATAAAAAATATAAAAACAAAAAGAATTCCAATCATCTAAAAGATCGGAACTCTCCTTGTTGTGTTTTTCAATGTTTATTTGACTACAAATATAGTGTTTTTTTATGATAACAAAAAAAATTGACTCTAATATTTCCTTTCAAAAATTACCGAATAGATGAAAGCTTTTTTTGCAGCTTCCGGCGAATCCAGTTCCAGTTGAATTGTACCAGATTCTTCGGGTCTTTCTTCCTCTATCAGATGATGACTGTTTTCTATGGTAACTTTAACAGGATTCTTAATTCTGAGTTCTGAAGTATCGTTTCCGGCTGCATCGAAAGTAGGATAGGTATTTTCCTTTTTCTCGAAAGTCGGTTTTTGTGTGAATTTTTTTTCAACTTCGGCAAATTCCTTTCTTTCTTCTACGGGCTTAAATTCTTGCCATGTCGTTTGCTCGTAATGTTTTTTCTCATCAAGTGTCTTTGTTTCGCTTTTTTTCTTCTTTCTCATATTACTGAGCATCACCACCGCGATGAGAATAAGAAATATGTAATTACCAAAGTCTTCCATAACCATAGTGTTTGAACGTTGGCAAAGTTATATTTTTTCTTGACAAAGAACAAATTTTTACAATAAAACAACAATGGGTAACTTCCCAGCCACCCATTGTACCTTTTAACCTAAACCTTAACTATGAAAAATTTATCTGTTTGTTTACAGTTGCAAAGATGAAACTTAATTTTGAATATTGCAAACGTTTGCAAGAAATTTTTTATTTCTTTTTTCTTGTCTCTATTCCTTAAAAGTTTGTAAGTAAAAAGAAATCAATGAAATAATGTGATTTTTAACATATAGTTAAATAAAGCTAAAAGGTTTTTAACCATAAATTCACCTATTATGTCGTACCTTTGTGCACATTTTTTAAAGCATGAATCATGGAATTGAAAGAAAAAATAAATTCTTCCGTCACGGAAAATCTACCTAAGAAACTTTATATAGAAACATACGGCTGCCAAATGAATGTGGCCGACAGTGAAGTGGTGGCTTCTATTATGCAAATGGATGGTTTTGTGCTTACCGAAAAAGTCTCGGAAGCCGATGCCGTGTTGATTAATACTTGCTCCATACGTGACAATGCCGAGCAACGGGTTTTCGAGCGGCTAAAATACTTACATTCTTTGAAACGAAAAAACAAACAGTTGATTTTAGGAATTATTGGCTGCATGGCCGAAAGAATGAAAGATGAATTAATTGAAAAACAGGGTGTGGATCTGGTTGTAGGGCCGGATGCATATCTCGATTTACCCAATTTAATGGGTGCAGTTGAAAAAGGTGAAAAAGCCATCAATATTCAGTTTTCGCGTACGGAAACTTATCAGGAGGTGATTCCTGCACGGCTGGGCGGACAAATTTCCGGATTTATTTCCATTACGCGTGGCTGTAACAATTTTTGTTCCTATTGCATTGTGCCCTATACGCGGGGTAGAGAAAGAAGTCGCGATGTGGAAAGTATACTGAACGAATTGAAAGATTTGCAGCAGAAAAATTTTAAGGAAGTGACACTTTTGGGTCAAAACGTTAATTCTTATCGTGTGGAACAAGACGGAAAAATAATTGGATTTCCCGAATTGCTGGAAATTGTGGCTCAGGCTGCCCCCAAAATGCGTTTTCGTTTTACCACTTCTCATCCGAAGGACATGAGTGACCGTACGCTCGAAACTATTGCACGCTATCCCAATTTATGCAGGTTTATTCATCTTCCTGTACAATCGGGAAGCAATAAAATTTTGCAGTTGATGAACCGCAAATATACGAGAGAATGGTATTTGGAACGCATTGCCGCCATCAGAAGAATTTTACCCGATGCTGCCATTGGAACAGATGTTTTTTGCGGGTTTCATAACGAAACGGAAGAAGATCATCAACAAACACTATCATTGATGCGCGAAGTTGGTTTCGATATGGCTTTTACGTTTAAATATTCTGAACGTCCAGGAACTTATGCTGCGCGTCATTTGCCTGATAACGTGAGTGAAGAAGTGAAATTGCGACGGTTAAATGAGATTATCGCTTTACAGAATGAACTTTCTCTTGAAAGCAACTTGCGGGATGTCGGAAAAACTTTTGAAGTATTGGTTGAAGGCTATTCCAAACGTTCCAAAGAACAATTTTTCGGACGTACTTCACAAAACAAGGTAGTGATTTTTCCTCGTCAGGGAAGGCGAATAGGCGAAACGGTGAAGGTGAGAATAAATTCGGCTTCGTCGGCAACCTTATTTGGCGAGGTAGAGAATCTGTAATTTCAAAGTTTATCTTTTTAAACCTTTAATCGAGTTTGTTTATTCAATCCGAGATATTATCGCCTTTCGAAGAAATAAAACATTTTTTCACAACTCGCCGCGGTGGTGTAAGCCGTGGAGAATATGCTTCGTTCAATCTGAGTCCTTATGTGGGGGATGAAGAAGAAAAAGTGCATAAAAATTTGGAAATTTTGTCCCGGCATTTGGGAATCGTTTCTTCAGACGTGATATTTCCTTATCAGGTGCATGGCTGCGAAGTCCGTGAAATTGATCATTCATTTTTAGAATTATCGCGTGAACAAAAGCAACATTTTCTGAACGGTATTGATGCATTGTTTACCCGATTGCCCGGTGTAGTTATCGGTGTCACTACTGCCGATTGTGTGCCGTTGTTATTCTATGCTCCCGAGAAAAAAGTGATAGCTGCAGTTCATGCCGGTTGGAGGGGAACTTGTGCCGGAATAGCTGCAAAAATTGTGAAAACGCTGGTTGAAAAATTTGACCTTTCGCCCGAGAATATTTTTGTGGCTGCAGGGCCTTCCATTTCTCCTTCAGTATATGAAGTGGGCGATAATGTTGTGGAAGAATTTCAGAACAACCATTGGAATTTGTCGGAAGTTTTCTCTGAAAATGATGGTAAAATTTTTCTCAACTTATGGAAAGCCAACGAAATATCACTATTGGAAAGCGGATTGAAAAAAGAAAATATTCAATTTATACGTCGCTGTACATTCACCGAATCGGAAAACTTTTTTTCTGCCCGACGTCAAGGTATTCAATGCGGACGAATGTTGAGCGGTATTATGCTAAAACAAGTGTAACCCAATGGACATCATCATTAGTGAACTTATTCGTCGGGCTTGCCCTCAGTTGACTTTAAGCATAATCACCTGCGAGGTTGAAAATTCTGAAACACCCCTCGATTTGTGGCAAGAAATAGAAGAGGAAATGGAGAAAATTTCTTCAACTTTCACGTTGGAAAATATAAAAACGCGTCCCGAAATTTCCGCTACGCGCCAAGTTTACAAAAAGTTGGGTAAGGATCCAAATCGCTATCGTCCTTCGGCCGAAGCTTTGTGCAGAAGGATTTGCAAAGGAGAGGGCATTCAGCGCGTAAACACATTGGTGGATATAATCAATCTGATTTCCATCCGAAGCGGATTCTCCATTGGAGGGTTTGATGCAGAAAAAATTCAGGGAGACCTTCAACTCGAAGTGGGAACTGCAAACGATATTTTTCAAGCAATTGGTCGCGGCATTTTGAATGTGGAAGGATTACCGCTTTTCAAAGATGCTGCCGGAGGCATTGGAATACCTACCAGCGACAATGAACGAACCAAATTAACGATGGAAACTCGTCGTTTGTTAATGATTATAAACGGTTATAGCGGAGAAAAAGGGTTGCAAGAAGCGTCCGAGCAGGCCAAAATGTTGCTCGAAAAATATGCTGAAGCAAAAGAAGTGAATATTACATTTGTCAAATAATTATTCTTCCAGTTCAGAAAGCAGTTTCTCCAAATTTTCATCCAGTACGTGCAGCTGTTTCTTACATATTTCCAATAATTCGGAAGCCCGTTTCACTTTCTGAGCTATTTCTTCCATGTTGATGTCCGAGTTATTTTCCAGTTCAGCAAGAATATTATCCAGTTCAGCAATGGCTTCGTCGTAAGATAGTTTATTGTTGGTCATATTATTGTTAAAAAATTGTTTTTTGCAGGCAAAACATAAACCCAGATTACGTATTCAAAAATATTAAATATCATTTCTACAACTCAATGAACTATGTAATTTAACGTGAATTCGGTATAACGATTTACCTGTTTTAATCATATAAAAATTTGATAATTAGTAAGATAATAAGGTTTATTCTGGTTGTTGATTAACGTTACTAAGGTTTTTATTAAAAAAAAGGTTCGTTTTCTGAATATAAAAACCTTATTTGAAACAACTAACCTTCGTAACAGGTGAATACTTCCTTTTCATCAACCTTATTACCTTATTTATAATTGCTTGTATTATATTCATATTTATCTATCGAACTCACGTTAACTTATTCATTATAAACAATTAGGCTAAATTCTGAACTTTATAAACTGATTTAATATTAGTTTTAACCGTGTTTTTTCTAGTGCTGAATCTGGGATAAAAATTATTCGGTTACTCATCGGAAAAATGAACCAGCACGTGCCGATAAGAATTGAAAATGGTCGATTTTGAAACAAATCCGATATAATGTTTTTCGTCATCCACTACGGGAAGATTCCATGCCCCCGTATCTTCAAAAATCTGCATGACCTTTTCCATAGGCATATTTACATTGAGAATGGCCGGAGGTGAAATCATAAGCTGACGTACCGTAAAACGCTGGTACAATTCAGGTCTGAACATGATATTTCTTATTTCGTCGAGTGTTAAAACACCCAAAAGAACTCCATTATTCGGATCTACTACCGGAAACACATTTCGTTTCGAGTGCGAAATTATTTTCACCACTTCACCCAGTTTCATATCCGGCTCCAATACGTTCAGGTTAGTTTCTATTACATTTTCCATTTTCAGCAAAGTCAAAACCGCCTTGTCTTTGTTATGTGTTATCAATTCGCCTTTTTGAGCCAGTCGCATGGCATACAGGCTGTGAGGTTCGAAAAGAATAATGGTGAGATACGAAATGGTGGAAACAATAATCAGCGTCATAAACAAATAATAACTGCCCGTGAGCTCGGCAATTAAAAAAATGCCGGTAAGCGGAGCATGCATGACGCCCGACATCAGTCCTGCCATGCCGGCCAATGCAAAATTTTCTATCGGCATATCTAAACCTATCAGGTTGAGAATTTCGGCCGTAACAAATCCGGTGATACAGCCCACAAAGAGCGAAGGAGCAAAAATACCGCCTACACCGCCGGCACTTGTGGTGGAAGCCGTTGCAAAAATTTTAAATATAATAATCAGCACCAGATAGGTAAGCAAAACAACAGGTTTGTTTTCCGAACCGAGAAAAAAACTTTGTTTGACTACAGAAGAAATATCGCCATTCAATAAAGAAGCAATGGTATCGTAACCTTCGCCATACAGAGGAGGAAAAAGGAAAATCAAAATGCTCAGCATACTTCCACCAATAGCCCATTTGGTGTAGGGATTTTCAAACTTTTGATAAAAATTCTCCAACCAGTTCATACCTCGAGTAAAGTATAACGATACGAGCCCGCAAACTACACCCAAAATCAACAAATAGGGAATTCTGTCAACTGCAAAAGGTTCGTAATGTGTAAACTGAAACATGAATTCGTTTCCTGTCAAAATGTATGTAACCGATGTAGCCGTAACCGACGAAATAAGCAAGGGAACAATGGAAGTCATGGTCATGTCGAGCATCAGAACTTCCAGTGTAAAAACCAATCCGGCAATGGGAGCTTTAAAAATGCCTGCAATAGCTCCGGCAGCACCGCAACCGATAAGCAGCATCATGGTTTTTTGATCCATCTTGAAAAACTTTCCCAGATTGGAACCAATTGCCGAGCCGGTCAAAACAATGGGCGCTTCTGCTCCCACCGAACCTCCAAATCCAATGGTAATGGAACTGCCAACCATCGACGTCCACACATTGTGCAGTTTTATGATGCTTTTGCGTTGTGAGATGGCATACAAAATTCGGGTTACACCATGACTGATATCATCTTTCACCAGATGTCTGACAAACAACGAAGTAATAATAATCCCGACTGCCGGTGTGATTAAATAAAGATAATTGAGGCTTTCTCTGTTGAAGCTTTCTGTTACCAACGACTGAACAGAATGAATAGCAAACTTCAGAAGAAATGCGGCCAAAGCAGCAAAAATTCCTGTCAGGAAGCTTAAAATCAGGATAAACTGGCGCTCTTTGATATGTTTTTCGCGCCATGCTATCACTTTTAAATAAATTTCATTCCACTTCATAATATTCGTGAAAAACTTCGGACAAATTTACGTGATAATTTTTAATTTTCACAAAATCAATATCACTTACAGGGGAAAATAACTTGTTTTTCACGAAAAACCGATTTTAAAAACTTGAGTTTTTCTTAGAAAATAGAACGGTATGAAAAACGAGAGTTTTTAAAATAAAAATGTTTGAAGCAAGGCTTTAAACTTGAAATGTAATTTTTTCAATTAAGAAGGATAATTCACGTTGCTGCCAAATTTTTAATTCACAACTATTTCAATAACAAGGAACTGTCTCCATAGCTAAGGAAGCGAAAATCGTGAGAGAGGGCAAAATCGTAAATCTCTCGCCAGTTGCCATCAACAAAAGCAGAGACCAACAAAAGTAAGGTACTTTTAGGTTGGTGAAAATTGGTAATCATTCCGTTTATCATCCGAAATGTGTAACCGGGTTGAATCATCAGCTGCGTTTGAGCATGAAGCAAGGAGATATTTCTTTTGTTCATCTCGTTCAATATCAATTTCAATGATGCTTCGGTAGTCAGTGCACATTCAGTCTGGTAAGGCATCCATTGCGGGATGAAAAAGTAAGGATGATTTTCGTCGGGGAATTGTTGTTTTTCTATAAGCAAGCCAATGTAATACAAACTTTCCAGTGTCCGCACAGAAGTAGTTCCCACTGCAATGATTTTTCCTATGTTTTTTAACAGTTTTTCTATCGTTCTTTTTTGAATTTCAATAACTTCAGTGTGCATTTGGTGATCGGCAATCTGTTGGGTTTTTACCGGTTGAAAAGTTCCGGCGCCCACGTGCAAAGTCAATTCGGCAGTTTCTATATTACGGGATTTCAAACTTTCAAAAACTTCAGGCGTAAAATGCAAACCCGCCGTTGGAGCGGCAACCGAACCTTTAATTTTTGCATATACCGTTTGATAGGTAATCAAATCGCTTTCTTCCGTAGGCCTGTGTAAGTAAGGAGGAATAGGCAATTCTCCCGCCTTTTCCAAAATTTCGGCAAAGTGAATATTTTCATTGTTCCATTGAAAGCGAACAAAATTCACATTTCCTTTTCTTTCGAGCAATTCGGCTGAAAAAGTAAATGATGTTCCGTTTATTTCGAGTTCTTTGTTCAAAATGCCGCTTTTCCATTTTTTTTGATTTCCGACAAAACATTTCCAAACACATTCTTTTGTAGACGAAAGGGATAATGCATAATCTGCCGGATGAGCTGGCTCAAGACAAAAAACTTCTATCAGTGCTCCGGTTTCTTTCCTGAAATGAATGCGGGCTTCTATTACTTTTGTGTTGTTGTAGACCAGTAAAGCATTTTCGGGCAAGAAAGAAGCAATATTGCTAAAAACATTTTCGGTAATTGTTCTGTCCCTGTAAACCAGTAATTTGGAAGCATCGCGCTTTTTTAATGGATATTTAGCAATACGTTCTTCGGGCAGGGGATAATCGAAATCATCAATGGAAAAGTTAGGTTTTTCTTTTAATTTGTTCACGGGAGATACAAAAATATTGTTGTAATTTTGCGCAAAGATACGAAAAATCAAAAAATTTTCCGAACCATTCGTATTTCGCTGCTACAAAAGCAGTTCAGAAGATAAAGATTTAAAAATATTTTTCGAAAAACCGAGCAACATGATAAAAGTAGGAGATAAAGTACGTTTTCTCAATTCTACAGGAGGGGGAATTGTTACCAGAGTTGATGAAAAAGAAAAAATCGTGTACGTTTCCGATGCCGACGGATTTGAAATTCCCATGTTGGAAAGAGAATGCGTGGTTATACCGGAAGTAAATGAAAATACCAATTTTCCCAAAAAAGATTTTAAATCGGCTCCAGCAGCTTTTATAAGTGAGAACGAATCGCCGGCCGCTAAATCCATCAACATACAACCAAAACCTGAAATTACGAAAGAAGAAATTTTTGAAACGCCCGAAGGAGAAAATCTGAAAGTTTTGCTGGCTTTTGTGCCAGAAGATATCAAGCAACTTCAGACCACTTCCAACGACTTTTATTTGGTGAACGACAGCAATTATTTCCTGTTTTACAACATTGCACTGTTTGAAAACGAATGGTGTAAAAGCGTTGCAAACGGCTTAATAGAACCTAACATGCAGGAATGGATAGCAGAAATTAAAAAAGAAGAACTGAATGCATGGGAAAAAATTCGGGTTCAAATCATTCCCTTTAAAAAAGATAAAACTTATCGGCCGCAACAAGTTATCGATATCGACCTCAAAGTGAACCTGATGAAGTTTTACAAACTTCACAGTTTCGGTGAAAATGATTATTTCGATGTTCCTGCCATGATGCTGAATCCTTTGGAAGAAATGGAGATCCATCAATTGCAGAATATTTCAACGGAAGAAATTAAACAAGCTATTTCACAAAAAGAAAAGCCTGAACGGCGACCACGCATCAGCAAACCGGCAAATAAATTGGAAATTGTTGAAGTTGATTTGCATATCCATCAGCTGGTCGATACTACAGTCGGCATGAATAATACCGATATGCTGAAATTGCAGTTGGAAAAATTTGAATCCGTTTTGAACGAATATAAAAATCGGAAAGGACAAAAAATTGTTTTTATTCACGGAAAAGGAGAAGGAGTGTTGCGAAATGAAATTGAAAAATTGCTCCGCACCAAATACAAAAACTATTATTTTCAGGATGCTTCCTTTCAACAATATGGTTTTGGCGCCACAATGGTTACTATTCGATAACCACCTGACACAATTATTTTTGAACGTCCGAAATTTTTGAATTTCTAAAATTATTCCATTCAACCCAATAATCCGGGTTGGACTTTTTTTTCAAAACCTGTCAATTTTTTTATTCAATCTTAAAGTATAGATTATCTGAAACTATCAATTATAATTATTTGAAAATCAGACTCAATACTTTGTACTCTGCAGTCAAAACTTAAACCTTTATTTCAATACAAAAACAACTTTATTAACAAAATAAGTATTATGGATCAATTATCTTTTAAACGGTATTTTCTTTTTATTTTCATTCTTATTGTAGCGGTGTCGTTTTTTTCGTGTAGCGAAAAAGACGAAAACGTGTCGGATATTTCCAACTCTATTTATGTTGCGCAAGTTTTTGAATATGTTTATGCTCCTGGGCAACACGCCCAATTGGCAAAATCGGCCGATATCGAACATTTCATTAGTGAGCCTTCGGATGAAAAGGGATTTTTGTATTTAGGTGGTTTTGGAGGATATGTAATTGCCGGATTCGACCACGATATTCAAAACAAAGATGGATACGATCTGGAAATATTTGCTTTGCCCGGAGCCTCGCCCGAACCGGCAATTGTTTATGTAATGTCAGATGACAACGGAGATGGGCAACCCAATGAAATTTGGTATGAATTAAAAGGGAATCAGTTTGAAAATGAAAAAAGAAATTATTGGGTTCGCTATTACAAGCCGTCATCATCCAATGACAACATTCGGTGGAAAGACAGCGAAGGAGAAAGTGGGGAATTGATTTCGGGATTTGGAGCGTTGAACACTTCTTCATGGTGGTGGCCAACTTGCTCGGAAGACAGCATTACCCTTGAAGGCTCGCGATTGCCGGATGCTTATGACAACAACTCCTCCCAAGAAACGCAAAGTTGGAAAGTTCCCGAAGACCGTTTTGTTTGGGGCTACGCCGAAAATAATTTCGGAACCGATTATGATACCAGTCGTCATTCCAATAAACTGGATATTTCCAATGCTGTTGATTCTTTTGGCAATGCCGTTCCTTTGGAGAAAATTCGTTTTATCAAAATACAGACAGCTGTTTTTCAGCGTGCAGGATGGGTGAACGAGGTTTCGGCCGAAATTCGCGGAGCAGCAGAGTTGAAGTAATCAATTTATTTCTGGGTGACTGCTATTTTCAATAACTTGCATAAAAATTCAAAATTACCGTCAGTTCCCTTCTTCCGATACAAAAATTTTAAATATCTTTGTAAGTTTAATTTTCCTCAACGCATAAAAGTTAATTTATGGAAAATCTGGAACCTTCAGTTGTTTGGAAATTTTTCGGGGAAATCACACAAATTCCCAGACCTTCTAAAAAAGAAGAAAAAATAAGGAATTATTTGTTGGGCGTTGCCCGACAATATGGCCTTGAAGCCAAAACAGACAAAGCAGGAAATGTGTTGATTTGTAAACCGGCAACAATTGGTTACGAAAATCACAAAAAAATCATTCTTCAGTCGCACATGGATATGGTTTGTGAAAAAGACGGCGATGTGCAGCATAATTTTGAGACCGATCCCATTCACACGTTTATTGATGGCGACTGGATAAAGGCAAAGGGTACTACTTTAGGCGCCGACAACGGCATTGGCATGGCTATGATGCTTGCTGTACTTACTTCCAACGATATTCAGCATCCAGCATTGGAGTGTCTTTTTACAGTTGACGAAGAAACCGGACTAACCGGAGCTTCGGCCATTGAAGAAGGCTTTTTGAGCGGACAAATCCTTATCAATCTCGATTCGGAAGATGACGGTGTAATTTTCATCGGCTGTGCCGGCGGTATTGATACGACAGTCAATTTTCCTTTTATTGCCGAAAAATCACCTGAAGATTACTTTTCCTTCTCGCTGACTGTGAAAGGACTGAAAGGAGGACATTCCGGCGACGACATTGATAAAAGACATGGAAATGCCATAAAGATTCTGAATCGGTTTTTGTGGAATGTCAACAAAAAACTCGATTTGCGGATTCATAATTTTCGAGGGGGAAATTTACACAATGCTATTCCGCGTGAAGCCGAAGCCGTAGCTTCTGTGCCTTTTCAGGAAAAGGAAACGCTTCGTGTTTTACTCAACGAGTACATTTCTGAGATAGAAAGCGAGCTCAAAGAAGACGAACCTGGTTTGCAAATCATACTTTCTTCCGAAAAACTCCCTGAAAGGGTACTCGATAAAAAATCTTCCGACAAGCTTTTGAATGCGTTGTATGCATGTCCACACGGAGTTAAGGCTTTTAGCAGAGATATGCCCAATTTGGTGGAAACCTCTACCAATCTGGCTTCTGTCCGAATACAGGAGAATGATTCTTTCCTTATTATAACCAGTCAGCGCAGTTCCGTTGAATCGGCTAAGTTCGATATTGCCCATCAGGTGGAATCTGTGTTTACTCTGGCGCAAGCTGAAGTTACACATGGTGAAGGATATCCGGGATGGAAACCCAATTTGAACTCCGAAATATTGCAGAAAGCCAAAGTCTGTTACAAAAATATTACCGGCGAAGAACCGAAAGTTCGCGCTATTCATGCCGGACTCGAATGCGGCCTTTTTCTGAAAAAATATCCTTATCTGGATATGATTTCCATTGGTCCACAAATGTATGGTGTTCACTCTCCCAACGAGCGATTAAGTATATCTTCCACTCGAAAATGTTGGCAATGGCTGCTTAAAATTCTCGAAAAAAGCTAAAATGACGAATACATCGGAAAAGAATGCCATTGGAGAAAGCCGGCTGCAACCAAACAAACTAAAAATTATCAATGATCCGGTTTTTGGTTTTATCAACATACCGGATGATTTTTTGTACGAAATCATTCAGCATCCTTTTTTTCAAAGATTAAACCGCATCAAGCAGTTGGGGGTTTCATTCTATGTTTATCCTGGAGCGCAACATACCCGCTTGCAGCATTCGCTGGGAGCCATGCATTTAATGGGTGAAGCCATTGAGGAACTACGCCAGAAAGGTCATGCTGTTTCTACCGAAGAAGAGCAGGCAGCGCGGGCTTGCATGTTGCTGCACGACATTGGCCACGGTCCATTTTCACATGCAATGGAAAACAGTTTGGTAACCGGAATTCATCATGAGGAAATTTCCATGATGCTCATGCATCGACTCAACGAAGAAATGAATAATAAGTTGGCTTTGACCCAGGAAATCTTCAGCGGACTTTATTCCAAAAAATTTTTGCATCAGTTGGTTTCGGGACAACTCGACATGGACCGCATGGATTACTTAAGTAGAGATAGTTTTTTCTGCGGTGTCAGTGAAGGGATTATCGGTTCTGCACGTATTATAAAAATGTTGAATATTTTTCAAGGCGAACTGGTCGTAGAACTAAAAGGTATTTATTCCATCGAAAAATTTCTGGTGGCACGTCGTTTGATGTACTGGCAGGTGTATTTGCACAAGACGCTGGTCGCTACCGAGAAAATGCTGACAAACATCCTTAAACGTGCTAAGGAACTCGCCTCTAAGGGTGAAACATTATTTGCTTCTCCGGCTTTGCACTATTTTCTTTACCATCATCTTGACAAGCAGAATTTTATTCATTCATCCGAAGCATTGGATTATTTTGTTCAACTCGATGATTCGGATGTGATTTGTGCCATTAAGGTTTGGGCGCAGCATTCCGATAAAGTACTTTCTTTTCTTTGCAATGCTTTCATCAACAGAAAATTGTTTAAGGTGGAAATGCTACAGGAGCCTTTGGACGAAACTCAAAAAATGGAATATCTGAAAAAATACAGCCAGCATTTTGGTGTTTCAGAACAGGAAGCAGAATATTTTATGGGAGAAGAAATTGTCAGTACAGATACCTATGATCCTGCTGATGAGAGAATAAATATTTTGTATAAGGATGGAACAGTGAAAGATATTGCCGAAGCTTCCGATATGCTCAACATAAATGTATTGACCAAGAAAGTTTTCAAGAATTATTTTTGTTATTGGCGACTTTAACTGTTGAAACAAACTTTTTCAGTGAAATGAAGTTGAAGAATTAAAATAACAAGTGTTACAAAGTGAATAATTAAAAATTCTTTCGTACTTTTGTACCCAAAATTTTTTAAAACTATGGAGTTTACAGCTCAACAAATTGCAGATTTTTTAGGTGGCCAGGTGGAAGGAGATCCAACGGTAAAGGTCGGTAATTTTTCTAAAATAGAGGAAGGAAAGCCTGGAACCATAACTTTTTTATCAAATCCAAAATACAGTCATTATATTTACGATTGTGAAGCAAGTATTGTATTGGTAAACAAGGATTTTAAGCCGGAAAAGGAAATTCCTGCCACACTTATACGCGTCAACAATGCTTATGAATGTTTGGCACAACTTTTTTCAATGGTAGAACAGAGCAAACCCAAAAAAAATGGTGTTTCTCCATTGGCTTTCATAGCTCCCACTGCCGAAATCGGTGAAGATGTTTACATTGCTCCTTTTGTTTATGTGGGCGAAAATGTAAAAATTGGCAAGAATACGCAAATTTATTCTCATTGCAACATTGAAGATAATTCTTCGGTAGGAGAAAATACCGTTTTGTTTTCCGGTGTACATGTTTATCCCGAGTGCAGCATTGGTAGCAATTGCATCCTGCATTCCGGCGTGGTGATTGGAGCCGATGGTTTCGGTTTTGCTCAGTCGGAAGACGGTACTTACAAAAAAATTACCCAAATTGGGAACGTCATTTTGGAAGACGATATTGAAGTTGGTGCCAACACCACTATCGATCGTGCAACATTGGGAAGTACCATTGTCCACAAAGGTGTGAAAATCGATAATTTGGTGCAGATTGCTCATAACGATGAAATTGGTGAGAATACTGTAATTGTTGCACAAACCGGTATTGCCGGTTCAACCAAAATAGGAAAAAATTGTGTGATAGGCGGACAGGTTGGTATTGTAGGACATTTGCAAATTGCCGACAATACACAAATCGGAGCTCAGTCGGGTGTAACCAATTCGGTAAAAACTCCTGGCCAGGTTATCATCGGTTCTCCTGCCATTCCCATTCAGAATTTTCGCCGTTCTTCCATAGTATTTAAAAATCTCTCCGAATTGCAAAAAATGGTGACTGAGTTAAAAAATAAAGTTGAAGAGCTGGAAAAAAATAAAACTCCAGAAAAATAATTATTCTGGAATTTTTTTTGACTGCTTCAATAGCTTAAAAAATGGAAAACAAAAACAAATGACGAGACAGCAAACATTAAAGGAATCGTTTACATTAGAAGGAAAAGGCTTACACACAGGTTTGGATATTGTGATTACCTTTTTGCCGGCTCCTGAGAATCATGGAATAAAAATAGAACGTATTGATCTGCAAGAACCTGTTATTATTGAAGCATTGGCTGAAAATGTAACACATACGGTTCGTGGCACTGTTTTACAGAAAGGCGACGTTCAAGTGAGCACGGTAGAACATGCGCTGGCGGCGCTCTATGCTTTCGGTATCGACAATTGCATGATAGAAGTTAATGCGCCTGAATTTCCTATTTTGGATGGAAGCGCTCACTTTTATGTTGAAAAAATAAAAGAGGTCGGGATTGTTGAGCAGAAAGCCGAAAAAGACTACTATGTTGTAAGGAAGAAAATAGAATATGCGCTTCCCGATTCAAATTCCAGAATCACTTTGTTGCCTGATGATACTTTCAGTGTAGATGTTCACATAGGATTCGATTCTGCAGTACTTTCCAACCAATATGCGAGCCTCGATTCGCTCGATAAATTTGCCGATGAAATTGCTTCAGCACGTACTTTTGTGTTTGTTCATGAAATAGAGCCGCTTTTGAGTATGAATCTTATCAAAGGTGGCGATTTGAAAAATGCATTGGTCATTTACGATAAGGAATTGTCGCAGGAAACTATGGACCGCCTTACCGACAAACTTCATCAACCACGTATTGATGCTACCAAACTTGGATATATCAACGGAGAACTGAATTATCCCAATGAACCTGCTCGACATAAGTTGCTGGATGTCATCGGAGACCTTTCGCTGATTGGGAAACCACTGAAAGCAAAAGTTATTGTTCAGTATCCCGGTCATAAAATTAATACCGATCTGGCCAAAATCATTCGCAAAGAAATAAAAAAACAGGAAGTTTCAGCTCCGATATATGATGATGCGGTTCCCCCTGTATTTGATATTAATGCTATCAGAAAACTTTTGCCACATCGCTGGCCTTTCCTGCTGGTCGATAAAATTATCGATATCAACGATAGAGTCATTGTGGGTGTAAAAAATGTTTCCGGCAACGAAACATTTTTTATGGGACATTTTCCCAGTGAACCCGTAATGCCGGGTGTCCTTTTGGTGGAAGCAATGGCACAAACTGCCGGAATTTTGGTGTTGAACAAAGTGGAGGAACCCGAAAAATATTCTACTTATTTCATGAAAATCGACAATGTAAAATTCCGTCAAAAAGTTGTGCCGGGTGATACGGTTATTTTCCGTGTGGAAATGATTGATGAAATTCGTCATGGATGCACCGATATGAAAGGATACGCTTTCGTTGGCGGAAAAATTGTTGCTGAGGCTCAGTTTATGGCACAAATTATCAAAAACAAATAAAATTAAAAGATTCACAAACCCATACAATGAAACAACCGCTGGCATATATTCATCCGGATGCAAAAATTGCTCCGTCGGTAGTCATTGAACCCTTTGTTACCATCGACAAGAATGTAGAAATAGGTGAGGGGACCCGTATTGGACCCAATGTTACTATTTTGGAAGGAGCCCGAATCGGGAAAAACTGTACTATTTTTCCCGGTGCCGTAATTGCAGCCATTCCACAGGATTTGAAATTTAAGGGAGAAGATACTTTGGCCATTATTGGAGATAATACCACCATTCGCGAATGTGTTACCGTAAATAGAGGAACTGCTTCAAAAGGAAAAACCCAAATTGGCGACAATTGTCTGATCATGGCTTATTGCCACATTGCGCATGATTGCCTTGTTGGCAGTAATGTCATTATGTCCAATGCAACACAGCTTGCCGGCGAAGTGGTAATTGATGATTATGCAGTTATCAGCGGAGGCGTTTTGGTACATCAATTTTCTCACATTGGTTCTCATGTTATTATTCAAGGTGGAACAAAAGTAAACAAAGATGTGCCTCCCTATGTAAAAGCAGGACGTGAGCCGTTGTCATTCGAAGGAATCAATTCGGTGGGTTTGCGGCGACGCGGATTTTCCAACGAACAAATTGGTTATATTCAGGAAATTTATCGTTATATCTTCTTGTCGAAAATGAATGTGAGCAATGCTATCGATCGTATTGAAGCCGAATTACCGGCTACCAAAGAACGTGATGATATTCTCCTTTTCATAAAAAATTCACAAAGAGGAATTATCAAAAGTTTTCTGGAATAAGTAAGGTTTCATTTCTCTGGTTTTGAGAATTTTTTTATATTGTTCAGAAGCTATGAAAATTAACGAAGAAGAAACTCCAAAAAAAAATCTGAATTTTATTGAAGTCATTGTAGATCAGGACGTAAAGGAGGGGAAAAATGGTGGACGTGTTCAGACAAGATTTCCTCCCGAGCCAAATGGTTATTTACATATAGGACATGCCAAGGCTATTTGTCTAAATTTCGATATTGCAAAAAGATATGGAGGAATCTGTAATCTTCGTTTTGATGATACCAATCCCGTCAAAGAAGATGTTGAATATGTCGATTCCATTATGGAAGACATTCAATGGCTGGGTTATCAGTGGAAAAATGTTTACTACGCTTCCGATTATTTTCAGAAACTTTGGGATTTGGCAGTTCAGTTTATCAAAAAAGGTTTGGCTTATGTAGACGAACAAAGTGCAGAAACCATTGCCAAACAAAAAGGTACACCAACTGTTCCGGGCATTGAAAGTCCTTATCGTAACCGTCCGGTTGAAGAAAATCTTGCGCTTTTTCAAAAAATGACCGATGGAGAAATTCCAGAAGGCAGCATGGTATTGAGGGCAAAAATCGATATGGCTTCTCCCAACATGCATTTTCGCGATCCCATTATGTATAGGATTATCACTTCTCATCCGCATCACCGCACAGGTTGGCAATGGAAAGTTTATCCGATGTATGATTTTGCTCATGGTCAATGCGATTATTTTGAAGGAGTTACCCATTCTTTGTGTACCCTCGAGTTTGAGGTGCATCGGCCACTTTACGACTGGTTTATCGACCAGTATCAAGATTCCGATTACCGTCCGCGACAGATAGAATTTAATCGTCTAAATCTTACTTATACTGTTATGAGCAAGCGCAAACTGTTGCAACTTGTTCAGGAAAAGTTTGTCAGTGGCTGGGACGATCCACGCATGCCGACACTTTGTGGTTTGCGGCGACGTGGTTTTACGCCGGAATCCATTCATAACTTTATCGATAAAATTGGCTATACAAAATTTGAAGCGTTGAACGATATTGGATTGCTCGAACATGCAGCTCGCGAAAGCCTCAACAAAACGGCAACACGAGTAAATGCCGTGCTCCATCCCGTTAAGCTGATTGTTACCAATTATCCAGAAGGAAAAGTAGAAATGATGACGACGCAAAATAATCCTGAAGACCCTGAAGCCGGAACCAGAGAAGTTGCCTTTTCAAGAGAACTTTTCATTGAGCGGGATGATTTTATGGAAAATCCGCCTAAAAATTATTTTCGTCTGACACCCGGTCAGGAAGTTCGGTTGAAAAGCGCTTATATAGTTAAATGTACGGGTTGCAAGAAAGATGACAATGGCGAAATTATGGAAGTTTATTGCGAGTATGATCCCTTGACAAAAAGTGGTATGCCTGAAAGCAATCGCAAAGTGAAGGGAACGCTTCATTGGGTTTCAGCGGCTCATTGTGTGGATGCTGAGGTGCGACTTTACGACCGTTTATTCAATGTTGAAAATCCTTCTGCTGATGAACGTGATTTCCGTGAATTGCTCAATCCCGATTCTCTACAAATACTTACTGGTTGTAAACTGGAAAATTCACTAAAAAATGTTCATCCACTCGAACATTTTCAGTTTCAGCGTATTGGATATTTCACAGTCGATTTGGATTCAACTCCGAACAAGTTGATATTCAACCGCACTGTCTCCCTCAAGGACAGCTGGAGCAAAGAACTCAATAAGTAAAATCATTATAAATTCATGCTAAAAATGTTGCAAAGAAAATTTGTAACATTTTTGGTGCGTGTTGTAGTATCAATTGGCCATTAATATGAGAATTTGCACAACGTTCAAATTCTCATAAAAAATTTTTCTCCCGTTGAAATATGAATTGTCCTCGCAAAAGTTTAACTTTGTATGATAATTATTCGGATATGACTTCGTGGACGCAACGTACAGAGTTATTGATTGGGGAATCGGGCATGGCTGCCTTGCAACAGGCTGCGGTGCTTATTGTCGGTCTGGGTGGCGTGGGTGGTATGGCTGCGGAAATGATTTGCCGTGCCGGTATAGGTAAAATGACTATTGTGGATCACGATACCATCAATTCCACCAATTTAAACAGACAAATACTGGCGTCTGTAAATACGATTTCGCGATACAAAGCCGATGTGATGGCCGAAAGATTGTTGCAAATCAATCCTGATTTAAAATTAAAAACTTTTAAACAATGGGCAGAAGTATCGAACATCGAAGAATTGTTGGAAACAGAGAAATATGATTTTGTAGTGGATGCCATTGATACGGTTACTCCTAAAGTTTACCTTATCAAGAGCTGTATGGAGCGTGGAATCAATATTATTTCCTCAATGGGTTCGGGAGGCAGAATGGATCCTTCAAAAGTCAGGATTACGGATATTTCCAATACGCATACTTGTCCACTGGCAAAAGCCGTACGACAGCGGCTGTCGAAAATGGGCATAACAAAAGGACTTTCAGTAGTTTTTTCGGATGAACTGCCCAACAAAAAAGCCGTATTGACTGTTGAAGACGAAAAATATAAAAAATCGACCGTGGGAACCATTTCTTATATGCCTGCTATCTTTGGCTGTATGATGGCTTCTCATGTCATTCGTGAAATTATAAGTAAAAGTCAGTTTCAGGATAATTTTAATAAAACTTTGGAATAATTGGAGTGAAAAATATATGGACGAAAGAGAGGATAAAGAAGAAATAACCGGCGCGGAAAATGAGGAAGATTTTGTTGAACAAGCTGATGATGAAGAAAATTCAGAGACGAAACCTTCCGGTCATTCTTCTTACAAAATACCAAAAATAGAAAGCAGCGAAGTTAAGCATCATCTTTCCGGCATGTATCAGAACTGGTTTTTGGATTATGCTTCTTACGTAATTCTTGAACGTGCCGTACCCGACATTTACGATGGTCTGAAACCGGTGCAACGACGCATTCTTCATTCCATGAGAAGACTCGAAGATGGTCGTTACAACAAGGTGGCCAATATTGTGGGACACACTATGCAATTTCATCCGCATGGAGATGCATCCATTGGAGATGCGCTTATTCAGCTGGGACAGAAAGATTTGCTGATTGACTGTCAGGGAAACTGGGGAAATATTCTTACGGGAGATTCTGCAGCTGCACCTCGATACATCGAAGCACGTCTTTCAAAATTTGCTCTCGAAACCGTTTTCAATCCTAAAACAACGGAATGGAAACTTTCTTACGACGGCCGAAACAAAGAACCGGTGAACTTGCCGGTAAAATTTCCTTTGCTGCTGGCTCAAGGCGTAGAAGGTATTGCTGTGGGATTGAATTCTAAAATATTGCCTCACAATTTTAACGAATTGATTGATGCCTGCATTGCTTATCTGAAAGGTGAAGATTTTGAACTTTTTCCCGATTTTCAAACCGGAGGACTGATCGATGTCAGTCATTACAACGATGGCGAACGCGGCGGTGTAGTTAAAATCAGAGCAAAAATCAATAAGGTCGACAATAAAACTCTGTCTATTACCGAAATACCTTACGGAACAAATACATCGAAACTGATTGATTCCATATTAAAAGCCAACGACAAGGGAAAAATAAAAATCAGAAAAGTGGACGACAATACAGCTTCCAGCGTAGAAATACTCGTTCATTTGCAACCCGGTACTTCGCCCGATAAAACCATTGATGCGTTGTATGCCTTTACTGATTGCGAAATCAGCATTTCGCCCAACTGTTGCGTAATTCATGACCGAAAACCCCGTTTTATGAATGTCAGTGAAATGCTTCGCGTCAGCTGTAATCATACCAAAGACTTGTTGGAAGCCGAACTTGATATACAGAAACAGGAACTTTACGAACAGCTTTTTTTCACGTCGCTTGAAAAAATTTTTATAGAAAACAGGATTTATAAGGATAAAGGTTTTGAAGACAGTTCAAGTCAGGACGCTGTGATCAATTATATCGACCAGCGTTTGGAACCTTTTAAGGAAAATTTTATCAGGTCTGTAACGCGGGAAGATATACAGAAACTGCTGGATATTAAAATGGTTCGTATTACCAAATTCGATTCCGATAAGGCAAACGACACCCTGATGGCAATTCAGAAAAAAATTGATGAAGTGAATTTTCACTTAAATCATTTGATCGAGTACACTATTTCATGGTATCAAGGATTAAAAGAGCGTTATGGGAAAAATTATCCACGTCGCACGGAGATTCGTAACTTTGAAACCATTATTGCAACCAAAGTGGTTGAAGCCAACGAAAAACTTTATGTAAACCGTGAAGAAGGTTTTATTGGTACATCACTGAAAAAGGACGAATTTGTATGCAATTGTTCCGATATTGACGATATTATTGTATTTTTCAAGGATGGAAGGTACAAGGTTACCAAAGTAGCCGAAAAAATGTTTGTCGGGAAAAATATTCTTTATGTCAATGTGTTCAAAAAAAATGACAAACGAACGGTTTACAATGTAGTATATAGGGACGGAAAAGCCGGACCATATTATATCAAGCGTTTTGCCGTGAATGGCATTACACGCGACAAGGAATACGATTTGACACAAGGTGCTGCCGGTTCAAAAATCCTTTATTTCTCGGCCAATCCCAATGCCGAAGCTGAAATTATTCGTGTTACTTTGAAACCGAAGCCGCGCATGACTAAACTTGTATTGGAAAAAGATTTTGGTGAAATAGCCATTAAAGGTCGTCAAGCGTTGGGAAACATTTTGACCAAAAATGAAATTCATAAAATTACCCTCAAGCAGAAGGGAGGTTCTACACTCGGAGGCCGGCAAGTCTGGTTTGATCATGATGTTTTACGTTTGAATTACGACAAGCACGGAGAGTATCTGGGCGAATTTCAAAGTGAGGATCTGATTTTGATTATTTCTAAAAATGGCGAGTATTATACTACAAATTTTGATGCCACCAATCATTACGAAAACAATATCCAGATAATAGAAAAATTTGACGAGAATAAAGTTTGGTCGGCTGTGGTATACGATGGAGAATTAAATAATTATTATCTGAAACGTTTTCAACTTACCCCATCACAAAAGAAAGTCAGTTTTGTTGGAGAGCATCCCGAATCTCGACTGATTTTGCTTTCCAGTGTCGATTTTCCAAGATTTGAAATTGTTTTTGGTGGACACGATGCTCACAGAAACCCGTTGATAGTGGATGCTGAAGAATTTATCGGTGTAAAAAGTTACAAAGCCAAAGGCAAACGTTTGACAACTTTTGAAGTGGAAACCGTCAACGAATTGGACCCTCTTCGCTTCAAAGAAAAGAATGATGAAGAAAGTACAGTAATCAACAGTGATGAGGACGAAGATAACGAAAACAGTTCGGAAAACGATCAAATAACAAATTCTTCTGATACACAAGAGTCGCCGGAAAAGGCAATTGATGTCGAAAGGAAAATCGGTGAAAATCCTCAAACAAAAGAAGATGCCGTTTCAAGTACCGAAAACGAAAACAGGACGGAGACTCATTTGACTGACGAAGATGGCAGTCAGTTGACTTTATTTTGATTTGTTTCTTTTCTTTGCAAAAAATTAG
>Ga0208826_1000339_pt1 | contig 51151 bp, 41 predicted proteins | sample AD_UKC115_MetaG_FD_184451 | JGI IMG/M metagenome (GOLD analysis project Ga0208826, IMG submission 184451) | Active sludge microbial communities of municipal wastewater-treating anaerobic digesters from Hong Kong - AD_UKC115_MetaG (SPAdes)... | ecosystem: Engineered > Bioreactor > Anaerobic >... | reverse complement strand
GACCCTGGCCGTGGTGGAGAACGGCCAGCCCATCGGGCTCATCAACCGCCACATCTTCATGGAGCAGTACGCACGCCCGTTTGCGCGCGATGTGTTCGGGCGCAAGAGCTGCATTGCCTTCATGGACAAGAGCCCGGTGATCGTGGATCGGGGCCTGCCGATTGAAACGCTGGTCAGGACCGCCGTCGAAGCGGGCACGCGCGTGCTCAAGGACGGCTTCATCACCACCGCCGAGGGCCAGTACCTGGGCCTGGGCACGGGCTATGCGCTGATGAAGGCCATGTCCGACATCGAGGCCGAGAAGACACGCCAACTGCTCTCCAGCATTGGCTATGCCAGCCTGATCCAGCGCTCGCACCTGGCCGAATCCGACCTGGCCCTGCGCGACGGGCTGCCCGACCACGCCCTGCTGTGGCAGCCGCGCGATGTGGTGGGCGGGGACGCCTACTTCTTCCGCCACACGGCGGCGGGCCTGGTGGGCTGCGTGTTCGACTGCACCGGCCATGGCGTGCCCGGGGCGTTCATGACGCTGATCGCACTGTCCTTTCTGGAGCAGACCATCGCGCCGGAATGCAGCACCATCGACCCCGGCGCCACACTGGGCGCCATGAACCGCTACATCAAGCGCGTGCTGCAGCAACGCCAGCGCGAGGGCGACAGCAGCTACGGCAGCGGCAGCCGCCCGTCCAACGATGGCTTGGACGCGGCGCTGTTCCTGCTGGCGCCCGATGGTGCGTCGCTGCACTTCGCCTCGGCCCGGCTGCACCTGCTGATTGCCCCCGACGATGGCGGCGCACTGCGCACCATCGACGGCGACCGCAACGGCATTGGCTACGCCGACACGGCCGACGACCAGACATGGACCACGCAGCAGGTGGCGCTTTGCGGCCCCAGCCTGCTGGTGATTCCCACCGACGGTGTGATCGACCAGATCGGCGGGCCGCGCCAGATCGCCCACGGCAGACGGCGCCTGGTGCAGTTCATGGAACAGCGCCGCGGCGTGAGCGCCCGCGCGCTGTGCGCCGAGTTTGCCGAGCATTTCAGCCAGTGGCAGGGCCAGGAGCGGCGCCGCGACGACGTGTCGCTGCTGGCCTTTCGCTGCGGCACCCCCGTGAAGCCATGACACCACAGGACTTCGAACGCTTTCAGACCAGCACCCAGGACTGCGGCGTGCTGTTCTATTACGCCGGTGAATTCACGCCCACCATGATCGCCGCCGCGGCCGACACACTCAAAGGCCGCCTGGCCAGCGAGGAGGCGGGCTCCGCCGCCAAGCGCAAGGTGTTTTCCACCTTCATTGAAATGGCGCAGAACGTGCTGCACTACGCCGCTGCCCACGCTGAGCCCGGCCAGCCGCAGCCACCGGCCAGCGGCGCCATTGCGGTGGGACGCGACGCCAGCGAGGGCGATGCCGGCCATTACTGGCTGGTGTGCAGCAACCCGGTGCATGTGGAGCACATCGCCCGCCTGACCGAGAAGCTCAGCGCCCTGCGCGCCATGAGCCTGGCCGAGATCAAGGAAAGCTACCGCACGCAGTTGCGCAACAACGAGCACGCGGACAACGACGCCCTCAGCAAAGGCGCAGGCCTGGGGCTGCTGACCATCGCGCGCGACGCCAGCGCACCGCTCGAATAAAGCTTCGCCTCCACGCCCGATCCGCAGGCACGCACCGCGCTCTTCCATGTGAAGGCGCGCATCTGAACCCCTTGTCGAACGTCCCCTTTTGAGAGGAGCACTCCATGCACAACCTGCACATCGAACGCAGCAACGTCACGCCTGAAATCCTGTTCCTGCCTGCATCGCAGCGCATGGAAATCGCGGGCGAGTGCTACCCCGAGAACCCCCTGCCCTTCTTCCAGCCGCTGCTGCACACGCTGCAGCAGTATTTCGAGCAGCAGCGCCCTCCCCGCTTTGAAGCCCACATGCAGTTGCAGTACATCAACAGCGCCTCGACCATGGGCCTGCGGGCACTGTTTGCGCTGCTCGACCGCGCAGGCCACCAGGGCACGGACATTCGCGTGGTCTGGGCCTACGACGCCGAGGACGACGCCATCGAAGAACTGGGCATGGACCTGGTGGAGGACTACCACCACGTTCAACTGGAGCGCCAGCCGCTCTCCATGGTCTGAGAGCCTGAGGCCCCCGCGCTCATTCCTGGCGCAGCGCGTCCACCACCTGGTGCAGGTGCTGCGCCCAGGCGCGGCGGTCACGCGCGCCCGCCAGCTCGGGGCGGCCAAAGTGCACCACTGCATCGATGGCCGGGCACGAGAGGGTGCGCCAGACCGAACCGACCAGCGTTTCATCGCCCTGGTAACTGGGGTAGAAGCAGACTTCCCCGGTGGCACGCTCCACAAAGCGCAGGCCCACAGGCTGCACCGGGGCCTGGGCCTCCAGCGCCGCCTGCAACAGGTTGGCGTGAAAGGGCAGCAGCGTGCGACCGTCGCCCGTCGTGCCCTCGGGAAACACGGCCAGCACCTCGCCGTCCTCCAGGGACTTTTGCATGGCGCGCACCATGCGCATGGCGTCGCGCCGCGAGCTGCGCTCGATGTACAGCGTGCCCGCCGCCGTGGCCAGCGCGCCAATGAGGGGCCAACCCTGCACGTCGGACTTGGAGATGAAGCGGCAGTAGCGCGCCGCGTGCAGCACCGGTATGTCGAGCCAGGAGATGTGGTTGGCCACCAGCATCACCGGCCCCTGCACCGCAGGCTGGCCCTGCACCACCAGCCGAATGCCCGCATGGCGCAGCAGCGCCAGCGACCAGGCCTGCACACGCGCCTGCTGCTGCGTGGGCGCGAGTGTGGGAAAGCGCAGCGCCACGACCATGAGGCCGTGGAGCAGATGAACCATCAGGCGCACAACGCGCCAGCAGGCGACAAGGCTTCGCATGGTGAAAATTGGCAAGGCGCCCGGCGCTGGCGGGCGCCAGGCTGCGCATCAGTTATCCATTCCGCGAACGCGGCACCCGCAACCTATGAAACGGGCGCGATCCAGGCCAGGGCCACCGCGCAAGGGCCGCCCCGCCGCGCTGGTGGCGTCCCCCTGCCCGAATCGCGCAGCGATTCGAGAGCGGGGGGAAGGCGCCGAAGGCGACTCAGGGGGGTGCTTCACTTCATTCCCGCTCAAAAGCCACCTGTCCGCCCACCAGCGTGCAACGCACCCGCGCTGGCAGTTCGTAGCCCGAGAACGGCGTGTGCTTGCCCTGGCTGCGCAGCGCGGCGGGCTCGGCCAGCCAGTGCGCACCGGGATCGACGATGCACACATCGCCCACCCCGCCCTCGACCAGGCGGCCCACGCTGGCCTGCAAGGTGCCGAGCGCGGTGCCCAGCACCGCAGCGGGTGCACTGGTGACAACGGCCAGCGCGCGCTGCAGCGGCACGCTGTCGTCCTGTGCCCACTTGAGCGCCAGGCTCAGCAGCAGCTCCAGCCCGGTGGCTCCGGGTTCGGCCTCGGCAAAAGGCAGGGTCTTGGCGTCCTGCTCCACCGGGGTGTGGTCGGACACCAGCGCGTCGATGGTGCCGTCGCGCAATGCGGCACGCAGGGCATCGCGGTCGCGCTGCTGGCGCAGCGGCGGAGTGAGGCGAGCACGGCTGTCGAAGAAGCCGATGTCGAGGTCCGTGAGGTGCAGCGAGTTGATGCTCACATCGCAGCTCACCTTGAGCCCTTCGGCCTTGGCCTGACGCACCAGCTCGACCCCGGCAGCACTGGAGAGGCGGCACAGGTGCACGCGGGCGTCGGTGGCCTTGAGCAGTTCAAAAATGGTGTGCAAGGCAATGGTCTCGGCCGCCACGGGCACGCCGCTCAGGCCCAGGCGCGTGGCCAGCGGGCCGCTGGCGGCCACGCCCTTGCCCAGGTACAGCTCCTGCGGGCGCAGCCACACGGTGTAGCCGTAGGTGGCGGCGTACTGCAGCGCACGCTGCAACACCTGGGTGCTGGTCAGCGCCACATCGGCCTGGCTGAAGCCCACGCAGCCCGATTCGGTGAGCTCGGCCATTTCGGTGAGCACCTCGCCCGCCAGGCCGCGCGTGAGGGCGCCCAGGGGGAACAGGCGTGCCTGGTGGAGTTTTTCCGCGCGGAACTTGAGCATCTCCACCAGACCGGGCTCATCGAGCACCGGGTCGGTGTCCGGCGGGCAGACCAGGCTGGTGACGCCACCGGCCACGGCAGCGGCCATTTCGGATTCGAGCATGCCTTCGTGCTCATGCCCCGGCTCGCGCAGGCGCGCTGCCAGGTCCACCAGGCCCGGCAGCACGAGACAACCCGATGCGTCGATGCTGCGGTGGGGCGCAAAGTCGGGCGGCACACGGTTGACGCCCACAATGCGCCCCGCCGCCAGGGCAATGTCGCAGATCTGGTCAAGGCCCGAGGCGGGGTCGATCACCCGGCCGTTCTGGATCAGAATTTTCATGATTTCAAGCCAAATTGGCCGCTATCGCTTATGGAATAAGCGCTAGTAGCTATTAAATTTATAGCATACAAACTGGCTGCATGGGCATGCCGCATGAACCCGGCACAACCCACGCCAGGGACGCCGTGCAAGGACCGCCCCGCCGAACGGGCGGCGTCCCCCTGCCCGCAGCGCGCAGCGCTGCGAGAGCGGGGGGAAGGCGCGCAGCGCCACAGGGGGGTCATGCTTCATTCCCGGCGACGATGGACATGACGGCCATGCGCACGGCAATGCCGAAGGTCACCTGCGGCAGGATCACGCTTTGCGGCCCATCGACCACGGCGGAGTCGATCTCCACCCCCCGGTTGATGGGGCCGGGATGCATGACGATGGCGTCCGGTTTGGCCCAGCGCAGCCGCTCGGGCGTGAGACCGAAGCTCTTGAAATACTCCTGGCTCGACGGCAGTAGCGCGCCGCTCATGCGCTCGTTCTGCAGGCGCAGCGCGATGACCACGTCGGCGTCCTTGATGCCTTCTTCGAGCGTATGGAATACGCGCACACCCATGTCGGCCAGGTTGGATGGCACCAGCGTGCGCGGCCCCACCACGCGCACTTCGGCGCAGCCCAGGGTGGTCAGGCCGTGGATGTCCGAGCGCGCCACGCGCGAGTGCAGCACGTCGCCCACGATGGCCACGGTGAGGTTGGAAAAGTCCTTCTTGTAGTGCCGGATGGTGTACATGTCCAGCAGGCCCTGCGTGGGGTGGGCGTGGCGCCCGTCGCCGGCATTGATCACGTGAACATGCGGCGCCACATGCTGGGCGATGAGGTAGGGCGCACCCGATTCGCTGTGCCGCACCACGAACAGGTCGGCCGCCATGGCCGAGAGGTTGGCAATGGTGTCCAGCAGCGACTCGCCCTTGCTCGCCGAGCTGCGCGCGATGTCGAGGTTGAACACGTCGGCCGACAGGCGCTTGGCCGCGATCTCGAATGTGGTGCGCGTGCGCGTACTGTTCTCGAAGAACAGGTTGAACACGCTCTTGCCGCGCAGCAGCGGCACCTTCTTGACTTCGCGCTCGTGCACGCTGACGAAGTTGGCCGCCGTGTCGAGGATGTGCGTGACGATGTCGCGCGGCAGGCCCTCGACGGACAGCAGGTGGATCAGTTCGCCGTTGCGGTTGAGTTGGGGGTTGCGGTGGTGTCGCACGGGATTCACGCCTCCTTGACCTGGAACACAAAGCTGCCGCCGTCGTTGCGCGCCAGCGCCAGCGACTGGCTCGCGGGCAGCGTGACGCGCGCGGCGGCAAAGTCGGGTTGCACGGGCAGCTCACGCCCGCCGCGGTCCACCAACACGGCCAGGCGCACGCGCGCGGGGCGACCGTAGTCGTACAGCTCGTTGAGCACGGCGCGCACGGTGCGGCCGGTGTAGAGCACATCGTCCAGCACCAGGATGTCGGCGCCGTTCACATCGAAGGGCAGCGCGGTGTGTGCACTCGACGCCAGGCCGCGCTGGGCAAAATCGTCGCGGTGCATGGCCGAAGAGAGCACGCCCGGCGCACCCTCCAGACCCAGGTCCTGCTGCAGGCGCTGCGCCAGCCAGGCACCGCCGGAGGCAATACCCGCCAGGCGCGTGTGCGGCTCGCGCAGGCTGCGCACGCCGCGCAGCAGTTCGCGGTACAGGGCCTCGGCGTCGAGCACCAGGCTGCCCTGCGCGCCCGAAGAAGCTGTAGTCATGAAAGACTCCTCAAAAATTGTTCGAGAATGATGCAAGCCGATGCAGCATCGGCATCGCGCGCGTTGGCGGCCAGTGCCTCGGTGGTGCTGTAGCGCTCGTCCACCTCATACACCGGCAAACCAAAACGCCCGCGCAACTGGCGCGCAAAGCGCTGCGCGCGGCGGGTGTTGTCGTGGCTCGCGCCGTCGGGGTGGTAGGGCACGCCCACCACCAGGGCATCGGGTTGCCACTCGGCAATGGCCCGCGCCACCGGGGCAAAGCGCGCGTCGCCCTCGGCCTGGATGGTGGGCCGGGGCGAGGCCGTGCCCAGCATGCGCGTACCAAAGGCCACGCCGGTGCGGCGCAGCCCAAAATCGAAAGCAAGAAAGGTCTGGAAATGCGCGGGAACGGCAGCGGAGGCGGACGGGGCCGGTGCGCTCACTGTGGAACCTCCGTGCTGCGCACTGCGGTGCGAGCTTGCTTGGGAGCGGCCCGGCGCGCGCTCATTGGAAAACCTCCGTGCTGCGCACTGCGGTGCGAGCTTGCTTGGGAGCGGCCCGGCGCGCGCTCATGCGTGTCCCGCCCCTGGAGAAAGTTGCCACGCCTGCAGGCCCAGCAAGCCGAGTGCGCTGTCGTAGCGCTTGTCGATGGGGGTGTCGAAAATCACCGCCAGGTCGGCGCCCACGGTCAGCCAGCTGTTCTCGGCCAATTCGGATTCCAGTTGGCCTTCACCCCAGGCCGAATAGCCGAGCGTGACCAGAACGCGCCGGGGGCCTGCGCCCGTGGCCAGGGCTTCCAATACGTCCTTGGAGGTGGTCATCTCCAGCCCGCCGCCCGGTATGACCATGGTCGAGGCATAGGCGGATTCCTCGCCCTGCTCTCCCAGGGCCTGCATGGGTTCGTGCAGCACAAAGCCGCGCTCGGTCTGCACCGGCCCGCCCAGAAACACCGGCGCGTCGCTCAGGTCGGACCGCCCCAGCGGAAGATCGACTTTCTCGAACAAGCCCGGGAGCTTGATGTCGGTGGGCTTGTTGATGATCAGCCCCAGCGCACCGCGCTCGCTGTGTTCGCACAGGTACACCACGCTGCCCGCAAAAGACACATCCTCCAATCCGGGCATGGCAATGAGGAAATGGTGTGTCAGATTCATGGGCGCAGAATGGGCGGGCATCATCGAATTTTACGGTCAACATGTCTGCTCCCTACCGCACGGGGCTGGTCTGGTTCCGCCGCGACCTTCGCGCCGAGGACCACGCCGCCCTGCACCACGCCCTGCAGCAATGCCAGCAGGTGCACTGCGTGTTCGTCTTCGACAGCACCATCCTCGACCCCCTGCCACGCAAGGACCGGCGCGTGGAATTCATCCGCGAGTCGCTGGTCGAGCTGGACGGCCGCCTGCGCGCCCTGGCGGAGCACCCCCAGGCGGGCCTGATCGTGCTGCACGGGCAGGCCGACAGCCTTATCCCCAACCTGGCCCAGGCGCTGGGCGCAGACGCCGTGTTCACCCACCATGACGACGAACCGGCGGCGCTGGCACGTGATGCGCGGGTGCGCACGCAACTGGCGCTGCAGCGGCAAGCCCTGCATACTTACCAGGACCACACGGTGTTCGAGCGCAGCGAGCTGCTCACCCGTACCGGCAACCCCTACACGGTGTTCACCCCCTACAAAAAGGCCTGGCTGGCACGCATTGACGATGCCCGGCTGGCCCCCTGGCCGGTGCAGCCACACGCCGCGAGGCTGGCCCCACGGCCTGCCGAACACTGCCGCCCGGTGCCGACGCTGCAGGACCTGGGCTTTGAACCCAGCGACCTGGACCTGCGCGTGCTGCCCGCAGGCAGCCAGGGCGCGCAGCAGCTGTTGCAGGACTTTGCAGGCCGCATCGACCGCTATGACCAAGCGCGTGATTTCCCCGCCGTCAAGGGCCCCAGCTACCTCAGCACCCACCTGCGTTTTGGCACGGTGTCGGTGCGCAGCCTGGCGCGCATGGCGCTGCAACGCTCCCGTCAGGGCAGTGCCGGGGCCGATGTATGGCTCAGCGAGCTGGTCTGGCGCGATTTCTATTTCCAGATCCTGCACCACCATCCGCATGTGGTGGAGCGCAGTTTCAAGCCCGCCTACGACGCCATCGCCTGGGAATCCGGCGCACAGGCCCAGGCGCATTTTGCCGCCTGGTGCGAGGGGCGCACCGGCTACCCGCTGGTGGATGCGGCCATGGCCCAGATCCTGCGCACGGGCTACATGCACAACCGCCTGCGCATGGTGGTGGCGAGTTTTCTGACCAAGGACCTGGGCATCGACTGGCGCTGGGGCGAGCGCTTTTTTGCCCAGCACCTCAACGACTACGACCTGGCGGCGAACAATGGTGGCTGGCAGTGGGCCAGCTCCAGTGGCTGCGATGCACAGCCCTATTTCCGCATCTTCCACCCTGTCACGCAAAGCCGCCGCTTCGATCCGCAGGGACGCTTCATCCGCCGCTATCTGCCTGGGTTGGCCGCGCTGCCCGATGCCGCACTGCATGCCCCCTGGGAAGCATCCCCCCTGGAGCTGCAGGCCGCGGGCGTGGTGCTGGGGCGCGACTACCCCCTGCCTATCGTGGACCATGCCACCGCGCGAGAGCGCACGCTGCAGCGCTATGCGGTGGTCAAGGCGGTGGAGCGTTAGGAGTGATGCCCGGCACTGGCTCCACACCGTCCTGCGCTTCTGGCGCCATCTGCATGCCTTCCACCCCGAGGGAGTCGCCCGAGGCCAGGCGCATGCGCAGGCCCATGTCGGTGCGGTTGTCGGCGTGGGCCACGGCTTCGGCCTGGGTGATGGCGCCGCGTTCAAACAGCGCGTAGAGCGCCTGATCGAAAGTGCACATGCCGACCTCGCCGCTGCGCTCCATGGCGGTGCGCAAGCCCTCGATCTGGCCTTTTTGGATCAGGTCGGAGACATAGTGCGACAGCAGCATGACCTCCACCGCTGGCACCCAGCCGCCGTGCGCGCCTGGCACCAGGCGCTGCCCCACCACCGCCTTGAGGTTGAGCGACAGGTCCATGAGCAGTTGCCGGTGCGCCTCTTCGGGAAAGAAGTTCAGCACCCGCTGCACGGCCTGGCTGGCGTTGTTGGCGCGCAGTGTGGACACACACAGGTGGCCTGCTTCGGCATAGTGCAGTGCGTGCTGCATGGACGTGCGATCGCGGATCCCCCCGATCATGATCACATTGGGCGCCTCGCGCATGGCATGGCGCAGGGCTTCGTCGTAGGACAGGGTGTCCAGCCCCACTTCGCGCTGCGTCACCAACGATTTCTTGTGCGCATGCAGGTATTCGATGGGGTCTTCCACCGTCAGGATATGGCCCGCCGTGTGCTCGTTGCGGTAGTCCAGCTTGGAAGCCAGTGTGGTGGTCTTGCCCGAGCCCGCTGCGCCCACCACGAGGATCAGCCCGTTCTTGAGAAACGCCAACTGTTTGAGCACCGACGGCAGATGCAAGTCATCGATCGACGGAATCTGCGGTGATACATAGCGGCACCACCATGCCGACCTGTCCGCGCTGCTGGTGCACGTTCACCCGGAAGCGCTCCGTGGGGCTGGTCTGGTAGGCCAGGTCGCACTCCATGCGCGCCTCGAATTCAGCGATCTGCGATGCACGCATGACCGAGTACACCGCCTCACGCGTCTGCCGGGGCGTGAGCGGGTCGAACGGCAGCGGCACGAAGGCGCCTTGGCGCTTGAGCGTGGGCGGCGCCCCTGCCGTCAGGAACAGGTCGGAGTCACCTTCCTGCGCCATGCGTGCCAAGCAGGCCTGCAGCCAGGAACAGGCAGCGGCAGACGGCGCATCCATGGGATTTGTCGCCTACACCCGCTGATGCGCCTCAGGCTGGAGCAGCCGCCTGCGCCTGTTGGGCGTAGTGCTGGATCAGGCTCAGCAACTCGTCGTCCGAGTAGGGCTTGCCCAGGTAGTGGTTCACACCCAGCTCCATGGCGTGCTCGCGGTGCTTTTGGGCAATGCGCGAGGTGATCATGATGATGGGCAGATCGTGCAGATTGGCATCTGCGCGGATGTTGCGGGCCAGATCGAAGCCGTCCATGCGCGGCATTTCGATGTCCGACAGCACCACCGTGGGCCGCTCTTCCTGGAGTTTCTCCAGGGCCTGCAAGCCATCGGCAGCCAGCGCCACACGGTAGCCTTCGCGCTGCAGCAGGCGCTGCGTGACGCGGCGCACGGTGATGGAGTCGTCCACCACCAGCACCAGCGGCACCTGCCCTGCAGCGGGAGTGGCCGGTGTGGGAGCCGCGGTGCCTGCATCCGACATGACCGTGACCGACACGGCCCCCAGAGGCAGGCTGCTGGCCGTTGCACGGATCTGATCGCCGTACACCGTGGCCAGCGCCACCGGGTTGTAGATGAGCACCACGGCACCGGACGCCAGCACCGACATGCCCGCCAAGCCCGGCAGACGCGAGAGCTGCGGCCCCAGGTTCTTGACCACCACTTCACGGTTGCCCAGCACTTCATCCACATGCATGGCGATGCGCTGTGCCGCGCTGCGCAGGATGACCACGGGACGGGTCTTGCCCACTGCGGGTTCGATGCTGTGCTGGGACGCCTGCAAGAGCGCCCCGCACCAGAAGAAGGGCAGGCTTTCACCAGCCATCTCGAACACGCCGCTGCGATAGGCCGATTCGAGCTCGACCGAGGGCACACGGCGCACGATTTCCACCAGGTTGGCAGGGATACCGATGGCCAGATCACCTGCGCGCAGCATCACCACCTGCGTCACGGCCGTGGTCAGGGGCAGCACCATGCGGAAGGACGTGCCCTTGTCCGCTTCGGTCTGGGTCTCGATGCGTCCACCCAGGGCGTTCACTTCGGACCGCACCACATCCATGCCAATACCGCGCCCAGCCAGGGTAGATACTTCGGATGCCGTGGAGAAACCCGGCGTGAAGATCATGTTGGCCGCTTCGGCATCACTGAGGGTGGCGTCGGCTGCTACCAGCCCCTGGGCCACCGCCTTGGCACGGATGGCCGGGAGGTTGAGGCCAGCACCATCGTCGCGGAATGCGACCGACACGTCGTTGCCTTCGTGCTGCAGATCGATGGTGATGGTTCCCGAAGCGGGCTTGCCTTTGGCCGCGCGCTGGTCGGGCATTTCAATGCCGTGCGCCACGCAGTTGCGCAGCAGGTGCTCGAACGCCGGGGTCATGCGGTCCAGCACCCCCCGGTCCATCTCGATGGAGCCACCGGTGATGTCCAGCTTGATCTGCTTGCCCGTTTCCTTGGCAGCCTGGCGCACCACGGCGTACAGGCGCTCGGAAATGCCTTCAAACTCCACCATGCGGGTGCGCAACAAATCGCGCTGCAACTCGCGTGCCTGGCGACCTTGTGCAATGAGGTCGTCTTCGGTGCCTTCCATGGCGCGCAGCAAGTTGCGCTGAATCGTGGCCACGTCGTTGACCGACTCAGCCATCATGCGGGTCAGTTCCTGCACGCGTGTGAAACGGTCGAATTCGAGCGGGTCGAAGCCCGCTGCAGTGTCCTTGGACTGTGCCAAGCGGGACTGCATCTGCGATTCGGACTGGAGTTCGATATCGCGCAGCTGCTGGCGCAAGCGTTCGAGGTTGCCCGACAGGTCGGCCATGGAGCCACGCAGCTGCGCCAACCGTGCCTCCATGCGCGAACGGGTGATCATCACTTCGCCGGCCTGGTTGACCAAGCGGTCCAGCAACTGGGCACGCACCCGGACCGAATGCGCAGCCGCGGGACGCGCCGGTGCGATGTCCAGTCCCTGCGGCCCTGCCAGCAACGGACGAACCGGTGCAGGGGCTGCCGGGGCCGTTGCAACAGAAGCCGTTTCGCCCACAGACACTGCTGGTTCGGGCGCTGCAGGCGCTTCGTCGCCACGGGCTGGAGAAACCACCACGGCCTCGGTCGGCGCCTGGGCACTGATGGCCCGCAACGCGCCAAAGTTGGCCTGCAAACCGTCAAAGCTGCCGAGCAACGGCTCCACATCGGCCGACTGCACGGCTTCCACATCGATCTGCTCGATGGCGGATTCCAGTCGGTGGGCCATTTCGCCCAAGCGCATGGCTCCTGCCAGTCGCGCGCTGCCCTTGAGCGTGTGCAAGGCACGCAGGACCTCGGTGCGGGCACCCATGTTGTCTGGTCGAGCCGCCCATTGGCGCAACGCACCGCCCAAGACCGGCAGCAGTTCTGCCGCCTCTTCCTCGAAAATGGGGAACAGATCGGGATCGATCACGTCCACCGCATCGATGTCGTCGTCGATGTCCAGCGTTGTACCAGCAAGCTCCGGCGCAGGTGCAAGCGCCTGCGCTGGCGCCATCACAGACAAAGGCGGTGCCACGGGCGCATGGGCCACCTGCGGTGGCACTTCGGGAGTGCTTTCCTCCAGCACGGGGGCTGTAGCTTCGGCCACTGTCTCTTCGGCCATTGAGGCATCTTGCGCCAGCATGGCTTGGGCGTTTTCGATGCGCCAGGCTTCCATGGCCTGCTCGGCATCTTCCACCGGCGGCGACTGGGTGCTGACCACTTCGGTTTCGAGAATGCGGCGCAGAGCGTCGAGTACCTCGGATTGCGCCTCCTTGAGGAAGCCTGCAGCGAATTGGTGCAACAGACGGCGGATATCTTCTGCCGCATCCAGGAAGGCTTGCGCGTCTTCGGCAGTGCCGCGCGCCTGTAGCTGCACATGCTCCAACGCATGCTCCAACAGACGGGCCGTCTCGGACAGTGCGCTGAAGCCCACCGTCGCTGAACTGCCTGCCAGTGAATGGGCCAGTGCCACGGCCGTATCCGGCAGAGGCTCTTGCAGCTCCATTGACCATTCCTGCAGGCTGGTGACCAGGCGACGGGACCATTCGTCGGCTTCGTTGAGATAGACGTTGTAGAGCGGAATGCTGATGCGCAGGTCCCCGATGACCTTGACGGTTTCGTCCATGGGCATGGGTGCAGAGGGCATCGCCTCCGCGACGGCATCCTGCGCCTCTACTGGGGTGGACATCGGGCCTTCGTGCACCTCGGATTCCTGCTCCAGCACCGGCGGCAGGGTCTCGGGCTCTTCGGACTCCTGTGCCGCGGACGCAGGCGCCGCTTCCAGCGGGGGCAGATCTTCAGCCACAGGCTGGTCAGGAACCGCTATGGGCTCAGGCATCGACTCCGGAACATCGAGCAAGAGATCGATGGCTTGACCGGAGGCAGTCGCCTCGGGCGCTGCATCGGCCTGTGCGCCCAGCGCTGCAGAAAATTCCGAGAAATCGATATCCTCTGCCAAAGCCACAGGCGCCGGCTCTTCGGCAGGAGCCGCCTCCCCAAGCTCGGGAAACTCCAGGGGTGCGGTGTCCGAAAAATCGGGCGTTGGCCCAGAGTCTTCTTCGAGAGCGACCTCCAACGCTGAAACATCCGGCGCTTGTGCCACCTCCAGTGGCTGCGTCGCTTCCATGGAGACATCCAACGGAGGGCTCTGCACCTGCCCAGGAAGCACCAACGCGATCTGCTCCCCCCGCAGTCGCAATGCGTCAGCGGCAGCGGAAAACGCCGATGCCTGCCATGCACCCGCCTGACCCTGTGCGATGTCGTCGGCCCAACGTGCAAAGGCTTGAAGCGCTTTGTCCGAAAGATCCATGATCGGGGGCTGCATGGGCTTTTGCTCCGCCAACCAGGCATTGAGCAATTGCTCCATCGACCATGCGGCTTCGCCAAACTCGTTCAGGCCCACCATGCGTGAGCTGCCCTTGAGCGTGTGGAACGCACGGCGCAAGGTAGTCTGCTCGCTCAGGTCTCCGGGCTCGGAACGCAGTGTCTGGATAGCGGCCAGGCCATTGGTCACGACTTCGCGGGCTTCCTCCAGGAAGATACCCAGCAGTTCATCGTCCTCTTCATCGACCAGGGTCGATGCAGGAGCAGCCACCGGCACCGACACGGGTATGGTGGCCAACGCGTCAAAGGCGGGCGCCTCGGAGGGGGCGGCAACGTCGGTAGCCACCTCTGCAGCAGACAGCTGCGCAGAGACAGATGTCTCCTCCGCCTCCGGCGCAGAGGGCAACAACTCGTCCATGAGCGCTGCCGCAGGCGATGCGGCCAAATCGGCGACCACCTCGGGGCTGCTGGGCTGCGCGGGTGGCACGTACAGACTGGCCCGTGGCACCACGTCGGGCAATGGCACCGCTGCCCGCTCCTCGATCTTGTGCGCCAACTCATCGGGGCTTTCATCCCGATCGGTGGCGCGCGGACGCGCCCGGCCCATCAGCAAGCGCAGCTCTCCCAGCTCTTCGTCATAGACAAAGAGCTTGCGCGCCATGGCGCGCTGGTAACTCAGCATGTCAATCAGAAAACCCAGAGCGCCCAGGCTATTGCCCAGTTTCTCGAAAGTCTGCTTGCGCTCGGCTTCGTCTGCGGGCTCGTTGACCATCAAGCGCTCGACCGTTTCGCGCATACGCAGCACCGCAATGGATGCCTGGTCCAGGCCCAGCACCGATAGCACCCCGCGCATCTGCGCCAACCGCCCGGGCACGCTGGCCAGGGGAGAGGCATCGGCAGGATTGCGGAAGAACTGATCCATCGACCGCTCAGCCTCACCCAGTGTGGCGCGCAACTCGTCCACCACGCTGCCCATGGTCTGGTTGTCGCTGACCCGACGGTACAAGTCCTCCATCCAAGGCTCAAGCGGCTCGGGCTCCGCCCCACCACACACTGCGTCCAACCGCTGGGCCAAGTGGGTGGAGCGCTCCAGCAGCTGCTCTTCAGGGGTGTCGGTCTCCTCCAGGGCGGCCTGAAGGTAGAGCACCGAGGTGGCCACTTCCATGGCCAGCGCTGGCGCGGGCGGCTCACCACTGCGCGCGGTCTGTTCCACCGCACGGGTCAGTGCCTGTGCCAAAGGCTCGCTGCTGCGGTGGAGCTTGCGCAGCGAATCACATACCAGCGAAAACTGGTCGGCCGATGGCTTGAGCTTGTTGCGGTCTCCACCGGCAAACGCCGACCAGGTCTCGGCAGCGGCCGAGATACGCTTGCGGGCCTGCGCCAGCACAGCCGGATCAAACCGACCAAATCGCCGGGCTTCGTAATCGACGGGAGTGGAGCGATCCAGACCAAAGGCCTTGCGCACCGCAGCCAGACACGGGAGGTCCATTCCTTCCGGCGGCTTGGCCTGCGCGCAGAAGAACAGCAAGTCCTGCACCAGACGGTCTGCCACACCTGCATCCCCGCGCGCCAAGGTGGCGTACTGGATCAGGATGCGGGAAGCAACCCGCTTGGCATACACATCGGCGACGATCAATCCGCGGCTGAAGCCCTCGAAGAAACCTGCACAGATCTTCCAGAAAGCGCGTACCTGCCGATCCGTCTGGCCGGCTGCAATACCCAGGGACAGCTCGCGCAGATCACGCGCGGCCTCGGTTTTTCCATCCTTGACAATGCGCAGCACCGATTGGTCCAGGCGCGCACGCGCCGCAGGCCCATAGGCGATGGATGCAGAAGGCAAGGCAATGTCAGGCTCCCGAAACCGACGCTCCACGGGCCAGAGATCGGCCGGGTGAACGCGCTCCACACCCGTAAGGGCCTGGACATCGCGATACTGAGGAAACAGAGCCACCGGCGATACCGGCTTGCCCGCCAGCACGCTCTCCAAAAATTCGCTCAGCGCGAAACTGGCGCGCTCGATGGCGCCTGATGCGTCGTCGGTGCAGAGCTCAGGGCGCTGCACAAAACGCTGCACCGCAGACTCCATGGCCCGCAACAAAAGCGCCGGAGAAGCCATGCCCACCATCTCCAGGGCACCGCCCGACTGGTGGAGCAACTGACGGGCCATGCGCAAGCTGGAAACGTCCAGGCTCGCCAAGTCCGATTCGCGGGCCAATTCGGCTTCGTGGACAAACCGGCGCAGGGCTTTGACAGCGCCATCCAGGGATTTGCGCAGTTCTTCCAGCACCCAAGCCAAGGGCCCCAGATCCTGCTCGGACGGAGATCCTTCTGCCTGCGGAGCGTTGACGGCGTCGAGAGATGACATGGATTGTTTCCCGGCTGCACAGAGCCCGAAGTTGGTTTGTCGTCAGGCAATCTTGAATCGTGACACGGACTGGCGCAGTTCCTCGGCCATGGTGGAGAGCTCTCGCACCTGCTGCGCCGTGGCCCGCGTACCTTCACCGGTTTGCTCGGTCACTGCGAAGATGTGCTGAATGTTGTCAGCCACTTCGTTGGCGAGCGATGCTTCACGGGAGGTCGAGGACGAAATCTGCTCAATCAGGTCTGCCAGACGACGCGACACGCGGTCGATTTCAGTCAGCGCCGTACCGGCACTGTCAGACAGTCGCGCCCCCTCAACCACACCCTGCGTGGAGCGCTCCATGGCGGCCACGGCATCTTGCGTGTCGGTCTGAATGGCTTTCACCAGGGCAGAAATCTGACGCGTGGCGTCTGCAGAACGTTCAGCCAGTCGCTGCACTTCCTCGGCCACCACCGAGAAGCCTCGGCCGGCTTCACCGGCGGACGCGGCCTGGATGGCGGCGTTCAGGGCCAGCACGTTCGTCTGCTCGGTAATGTCGGAAATCAGTTCCGTGATTTCACCGATCTCCTGCGAGGATTCGCCCAGCCGCTTGATACGCTTGGAGGTTTCCTGGATCTGGTCGCGGATGGAGTTCATACCACCGATGGCGTTCTGCACAGCCTGCAGACCCGAATCCGCAGCCTGCAGCGATTGGCGCGCCACCTGGGCAGACTCTTCGGCTTGCACGGACACATCGTTGATGCGACCTGCCATGTCCAGAACGGACTGACCGGTTTCACGAATTTCTCGCAGCTGCTCGGTGGACGCTGCGAGCAGCTCCGTGGAGGTGTTGTCCACCATGGCCGTCGTCTGCGCCACCCGGGTTGCCGTCTTCTGCACGCTGCCCACCAGTTGGCGCAGTTCTTCCACCGTGTAGTTCACCGAGTCGGCAATGGCACCTGTGATGTCTTCGGTCACGGTGGCTTCCTGGGTCAGGTCCCCTTCGGCAACCTGCTGCAGTTCGTTCATCAAACGCAAAATGGCGGCCTGGTTGGCGTCGTTGATACGTTTGGCTTCCTGCTCCTGGCGACGTGCATCACGCTGTTGCATTTCGGCCATCTGCTGGCGGTGGCGGCTGTCCAGCAGCTGCACCCGCGAGATTCCCACACCGCACAACAGCACGAACAAACCTGCAAGCACCAGCGCACCCAACTGGCCCACACCCACGCCCGTCTGGGCAGACAGCTTGTTCTGCAGGGTTTCCATCTGGCGACGCAGGGGCTCACTGTCACCGATGATCGCCGTCTGCGCCTCACGCGCAGACACCAGACCCTGCAGGTTGCCCAGAATGGCACCGGCTTGGTTGCGTGTGTCTTCGTACAGCTTGATCAGTGCTTCCAGCTGCTCGCGCGTCTGGGCATCCTTGGTGGCGGCCAAGCGCAACTCGGGACTGCCATCCAGCAGACCCTGAGCGATCTCCTTGAACGAGTTCAAGTCCTTACCCAACAGGAACACCGCCTCGGGACTCACGCCTTCAGAAGTCTGGAACTCGTTCGCCGACTTGCCGATACGCTGGGTCAACATCACCAACTGCCCTGCCGCAGAGATCTCGGCCGCAGGAGCGTTCTGCTGCAGCTTGAGCGACGAAATGGTTTCGGCAATTTCCAGCAGGTCGGACGACTGGCGGTTGATGGTTCGCAGAGCGTCACCCACCTGCGTCAGGATTTTTTGCTGACCCATGACCACGGCAGCATTGCGCTCGGCACGTTCCATCAGCGGCGTGATGGCATCCAGCTCTGGCTTGTAGGGCTCGCCGAGGGATTCAACCCCCAGCTCGGCATCCCCACCGTTGAGGGCGCGCACGTTGCGCGCCAGCACGCCGGAGCTCTCCACCACGTCAGGGAACGCCTGCGGGCTTCCCACCAGTGCCTGCGACACCGATTTGGCCAATCGCTGGGACTGCATCAAGGACTGGCCCGTGGCCGCGAGCTGCTGTGCGGTGCGGTCTGCCTGCTGCAGCACCCAGCCCGCAATGACTGCCAGAACCACCACACCCAAAGCCAGCAGCATCAGCAAGCGACGCTGGTGCGCCGCTGCGGTGGCCTGCCCCAGAACAGGCAGCGCAATGAGTTCGGCGTCGGAGTCGGCCGACGGCAGTTCACTGACCGGAGCGTCCGGATCGCCCTGCACACTGTTGAGTGCGTCGGCCTGATAGGGCCTGAGCTCTTCGGACGCAAGCAAGTCTTGATCCGAAGCGGGACCAGCATCCGTCTGCGGCGCGTCCGGCTTGCGGTTGAACAGATTTCCAATTTTGTTGACAACAGACATGGGGCAGCCTCACAGAAGAACTCAAGCACTGATGCTCAGAAAAGCGTTGTTTTGCGACAGGGCCTGCAAATTCAGCTCCTGCCAGCGATGACCTTCGGCGTCGATATAGGTCGAACCAAAAAAAGAGGGCGCGTCTTCGGCTGGTGGCTCCGAGGCCACGAATGCGTCGGTTCCGCGAAGGCCTGCCAGACGATCCACCAACAGTGCGGCATTGACCTCCAGCATGGGGTTGAATGCCAGCAGGTTGGCCTCGGAGAGCGCCTGCTCGGTGCGCACAGGCGATTGCCCCATCAGGCCCGCCAGATCGACCACACCGGTGAGTCCACCGCGCAGGTTGGCCACACCCATGAACCATTTCTGGGTATAGGGCACGGGTTGCACCACGGTCCAAGGAAAAATCTCTCCCGCATGCCCCAGGGGCAAAAGGTATTTGCTACCGGCAGCCTCCACGGCCAGCCAGGAAGAAACAGACAAGCCCTCGGTACGCGCCGCCTGCAGGCGGCTGGCGAGTCGGATCTGAAGTTCTCGTAGTGCTTCGCGATTGGCCATATCAGGACTGCAGACTTCTTCAGTTCAGCGCGTCGATCTTGGCCTGCAGCTCGGCAGGATCCACCGGCTTGGTGATATAGCCGCGCGCACCCTGACGCATGCCCCAGACGCGGTCGGTTTCCTGGTTCTTGCTGGTGCACATGATGATGGGCACATCGGCATACTGGGGATCGCGGCTGATGGCGCGCGTCAGCTGGAATCCGTTCTGGCCGGGCATCACGACGTCCATGAGGATCAGGTCGGGCTTTTCCTCCGCCAGGCGGCGGAAAGCCTCATCTGCGTTTTCTGCCGTGCGTACCTGCATGCCTTTTTTCTGCAGCAGATCGGTGAGGAACATCAGCTCGGTCTTGGAATCGTCCACGACAAGCACTTTCTGGATAGGCATTACATCGCTCCTTGATCGAGGTTGCCATACTGCTGCACTGCCTGCAGCAACTGGTCTTTGGTAAACGGTTTGGTCAGGTAATCCTGGCAGCCCACCATGCGCCCCCGCGCCTTGTCAAACACACCATCCTTGGAGGACAGCATGACCACCGGGGTGTTCGCAAAACGGGCATTGCGCTTGATGATGGCCACAGTCTGGTAGCCGTCAAGCTTGGGCATCAGGATGTCGCAAAAGATCAGCTGGGGATGGTAGTCGTTGATTTTTGCCAGAGCATCAAACCCATCGTCCGCCAGTACGACCTCATGCCCGCCCTGCTTGAGAAAGATCTCCGCGCTACGCCGGATGGTGTTGCTGTCATCCACCACAAGCACTTTGAAAGGTGCGCCAGTTGTAGTCAATTGTTACTGCTCCCGATGGGAAAAACAAACAACGCTGGCAAGAGCGTCGCACACGCCATCCGTCAGTGCGGACATGCTCGATACCTGTGCTTTGCGATCCCTCCTGCCCATGGCAGCAAGTATCCCAAACCCTTGCCCCTCATTGCTTCGTGTCGAACCCGGGTTAACCCTGGAAACCGCTCCTTGCGTCCTTCGCGGGTCCACCCCATATGCCGGTCACAGCTTAAGGGGCCTTCACATAGAATGCAATGATTGTATCTAGCCAACTGAGCGGGTTTGCGCTGGTTTTATCGTTTGCAACCCCCTCACAACGCACTGGGCCATGTCCTTCCAGCCGACTCCCCCCTCCACCGATGACGATCGCAGCGATGACGTGCCGACCCATCCCGCCTGCGTGATGGTGTTCAATGCCTGCGACCCCAGTGGCGCGGGCGGGTTGACTGCAGACATCGCCACCATCGCCTCCGTGGGAGGCCACCCGGTGGCCATTGCCACTGGAGCCTATGCCCGCGATACGGCGCGGATCTACGAGCATTTCTGTCTCGATGACGAAGCCGTGACAGAACAGGCCCGCACCGTACTGGAAGACCTTCCGGTGCAGGTGATCAAGGTGGGTTTTGTCGGCAGCGCCGAGAACATCAGTGCCATTGCGGAGTTGTCCAACGACTATTCCGAACTGCCCCTGATCAGCTACATGCCCGACCTGTCCTGGTGGCAGGAAGACCAAATCGACCAGTACCTTGATGCGTTCCGCGAGCTGCTGCTGCCGCAAACCTCGGTGTTGGTTGGAAACCACAGTACCCTGTGGCGCTGGCTGCTGCCCGATTGGAGCAGCGAACGCAGCCCCTCCGCGCGCGACCTTGCCGCCGCTGCCGCCGAAATGGGCGTGCCCTACACCCTGGTCACCGGCATCCCTCTGCCGGACCAGCAAATCGAAAACGTGCTTGCCAGCCCCGAAACCGTGTTGTGCCACGCCAGGTTCGAGCTGTTCGACGCCACTTTCACCGGCGCCGGCGATACCCTGACGACCGCGCTGGCCGCCTTGCTGGCCTGCGGCAGCGATCTGGCCACGGCCTGCACCGAGGCGCTGGACTACCTGGACCGCTGCCTGGACGCGGGCTTTCGCCCTGGCATGGGGCATGTGATTCCGGATCGCATGTTCTGGGCCGAACCCGAAGAAGCCGACAATCCCTCCTCCGACGACGACAAAGACGACCAGCCCAGCCTTGAAGGCTATGGCTTTCCCTCCCATGACACCAAGCACTGACCTCAATATTCCCCTGTTCGAACGCGCCAAGGCCGTGATCCCCGGCGGCGTCAACTCTCCGGTGCGCGCCTTCCGCGCCGTCGGCGGCACGCCGCGCTTCGTCAAGCGCGCCCAGGGCGCCTATTTCTGGGACGCGAACGACCAGCGCTTCATCGACTACATCGGCTCCTGGGGCCCGATGATCCTGGGCCACGGCCACCCGGCCGTGCTCGAAGCCGTGCAGAAGGCCGTGCTCGAAGGCTTCTCCTTCGGCGCGCCGACCGAGCGCGAGGTCGAACTGGCCGAGGAAATCCTCTCCATCATGCCCTCCATGGACATGGTGCGCCTGGTCAGCTCGGGCACCGAAGCCGGCATGAGCGCCATCCGCCTGGCGCGCGGCGCCACGGGCCGCAGCAAGATCATCAAGTTCGAGGGCTGCTACCACGGCCACGCCGATGCGCTGCTGGTCAAGGCCGGCTCGGGCCTGGCCACCTTCGGCAACGCCACCAGCGCGGGCGTGCCGCCCGAGGTGGTGCAGCACACCCTGGTGCTCGAATACAACAATGTGCAGCAACTCGAAGAAGCCTTCGCGCTGCACGGCAAGGACATCGCCTGCCTGATGATCGAGCCCATCGCCGGCAACATGAACTTCGTGCGCGCCAGCGTCGAGTTCACGCGCCGCTGCCGCGAGCTGTGCACGCAATACGGCGCGCTGCTGGTGTACGACGAAGTCATGACGGGCTTCCGCGTGGCGCTGGGCGGCGCGCAGAGCGTCTATGCCCAAGCCATCCCCGGCTTCGAACCCGACCTCACGGTGATGGGCAAGGTCATCGGCGGCGGCATGCCGCTGGCGGCCTTCGGCGGCAAGCGCGCCATCATGGAGCACCTGGCGCCGCTGGGCGGCGTCTACCAGGCCGGCACGCTGTCGGGCAACCCCGTGGCCACGGCCTGCGGCCTGGCCACGCTGCGCGAGATCCGCAAGCCCGGCTTCTATGAGGCCCTCTCGGCCTCCACGCGCTCGCTGGTCGATGGCCTCAAGGCCGCTGCCGACGCCGAGGGCGTGCCTTTCAGCGTGGACTGCCAGGGCGGCATGTTCGGCTTCTTCCTGATGCCCGAGCTGCCACAGAACTACCCACAGGTCATGCGCACCGACAGCGCGCGCTTCAACCAGCTGTTCCATGGCCTGCTCGACCGCGGCGTGTACATCGCCCCGGCGCTCTATGAGGCTGGCTTCGTGAGCGCGGCCCACACCGCCGACGACATCGCGGCCACGGTGGATGCCGCCCGCGCCGTCTTCCAGACCATGCGCTGAAGCGCCCTCGCTACACACTGCCTCACTGCCCTCCAGCAAAGCCCTTGATGTCGGCCCTGAAGTTTGTCTTTTCCGCCGTCATTCTGGTGCTGAACACCTTGCTGTTCTGCGCCTCGATGACGCCCTTTGCACTCATCAAACTGCTGCTGCCTTTTGCTCCGGTTCGGCGCGCCACCGACCGGGTGCTCAACTTCATCCCGCAGTTGTGGATCAGCGTCAACAACTTCTGGCTGATGGCAGTGAACCGCTCACAGTGGCAGGTCAGGGGCCTGGAAGGCCTGCGGCCCGACGGTTGGTACCTGGTGACCAGCAACCACCTGAGCTGGGTGGACATCCTGGTGTTGCAGCGCGTGCTCAACCGGCGCATCCCCATGCTCAAATTCTTCCTCAAGTACGAGCTGATCTATGTGCCCGTGCTGGGCCTGGCATGGTGGGCGCTGGACTTCCCGTTCATGCGCCGGGGCGGCGGCGCCAACGCGCGCAAGGATCTCAAGGCCGCCCGCGAGGCCTGCGAGAAGTTCCGCCTGCTGCCGACCTCGGTGATGAGCTTTGCCGAGGGCACGCGCTTCACGACCGCCAAGCACGCAGAACAGCAATCGCCCTACCAGCACCTGCTGCAGCCCAAGAGCGGCGGCCTGGGCATGGCGCTGAGCACCATCGGCGAGCTGTTCACCGGCCTGGTGGACGTGACCCTGGTGTACCCCAATGGCACCCCCAGCTTTGTGGACGCCATGTCAGGGCGTCTTGGGAATGTGGTGGTGGTCGTGCGCCAGCAACCCATCCCACCCGACCTGTTCAAGAACGGCGCGCGCCAGCGCGCCCAGCTGCAAAGCTGGCTTGATGGCGTCTGGCAATCCAAGGACGCGTTGATCGCTCAGATCAAGGCGACGCCTCCCAACCCTTAGACCAGGGCGTAGCCCAGACCAGCGCCCCCCGCGCAAGGGCCGCCCCGCCGCGCTGGGGGCGTCCCCCTGCCCGCGGTGCGAAGCACCGCGAGAGCGGGGGGAAGGTGCGAAGCACCTCAGGGGGGTGTCCCCATCATCAATGCCGGAAGTGGCGCACGCCCGTGAACACCATGGCCACGCCGCGCTCGTTGGCGGCGTCAATCACTTCCTGGTCACGCATGCTGCCGCCGGGCTGGGCCACACAGGTCGCGCCTGCATCGACCACCACGTCCAACCCATCACGGAACGGGAAGAAGGCGTCGCTGGCCACCACCGTGCCCTGCAGGCTCAGTTGGGCGGCCTCGGCCTTGATGCTCGCGATGCGCGCCGAATCGAGACGGCTCATCTGGCCCGCGCCCACGCCCATGGTCATGCCGTTCTTGCAGAACACGATGGCGTTGCTCTTGACGTACTTGGCCACCTTCCAGGCGAACAGCAGGTCCTGCAGCTCCTCGGGGGTGGGCTGCTTGACGGTCACCACCTTCAGGTCGGCCAGCGCCAGCTCGTGGTTGTCCGCCGTCTGCAGCAGCAGGCCTGAGCCCACACGCTTGGCGTCCATGGCGTTGAGGCCCTGGTCCCAGGCGGACGCGCCGCCCTGGGGCAAGGCGATCTTCATCAGGCGCACATTGACCTTGGGCTTGAAAACCTCCAGCGCCTCGGCCGTGAAGTCGGGCGCCATCAGCACCTCGACGAACTGCTTGACCACGGCCTCGGCCGCTGCCTTGTCCACCGTGCGGTTGAAGGCAATGATGCCGCCGAAGGCGCTGGTCGGGTCGGTCTGGAAGGCCTTGCTGTAGGCCTCCAGCGCATCCTTGCCCACGGCCACGCCGCAGGGGTTGGCGTGCTTGACGATCACGCAGGCAGGCGCATCGAAGCTCTTGACGCATTCCCAGGCGGCGTCGGCGTCGGCGATGTTGTTGTAGGAGAGCTCCTTGCCCTGCAGCTGCACGCCGGTGACCAGCGAGCCGGGCGCGGGGTACAGGTCGCGGTACAACGCAGCCTGCTGGTGGCTGTTCTCGCCGTAGCGCAGATCCTGCACCTTGGTGAAGATGCCGTTGCTCTGGCCGGGGAACAGCGCACGCTGGGGCACGTAGGACTCAGACAGCTTCTCTGCCTCGAACGTGACGGACGAGAGGTAGTCGCTGATCGCACCGTCGTATTGCGCGATGCGGTTGAACGCGGCCACCGACAGCGCGAAGCGCAGCTTGTCGGACAGCTTGCCGCCGGCCTTCAACTCGGCCAACACGGCTGCGTACTGGTCGGCCGAGGTGATGACGCCCACGTCCTTCCAGTTCTTGGCGGCGCTGCGCACCATGGCGGGGCCGCCGATGTCAATGTTCTCGATCGCGTCGGCCAGCGTGCAACCGGCCTTGGCCACGGTGGCTTCAAAGGGGTAGAGGTTGACCACCAGCAGGTCGATGGTGTCGATGCCGTGCTCCTTGAGCGCCGCCATGTGCTCGGGCAGCTCGCGGCGCGCGAGCAGGCCGCCGTGCACCTTGGGGTGCAGGGTCTTGACCCGGCCGTCGAGCATCTCGGGGAACTGCGTGACCTCGGCCACCTCGGTCACGGGCAGGCCTTTGTCGGCCAGCAGCTTGGCGGTGCCGCCGGTGGAGAGCAGCTTGATGCCCAGCGCGTGCAATTCCTTGGCGAATTCAACGATGCCGGTCTTGTCGGAGACGGAAAGTAGTGCGTTCATGGTGGTGGTTTTGAAGTGAAATCGTGCTCTAACGCCCGTCCAGTAAGCGCAAGTAGCTATTATTTATATAGCAAAAGGCTCACAGCAGCTTGTGCTCGACCAGCTTCTTGCGCAGCGTGTTGCGGTTCAGGCCCAGCCATTCCGCGGCGCGCGACTGGTTGTGGTCGGCGTGGCTCATCACCACCTCCAGCAGCGGCTTCTCGACCACGCGCACCAGCATGTCGTACATGCCGTCGGGCGTCTCGCCGCCCAGGTCGCGAAAGTAGCCCTGCAGGCTCTCGCGCACGCATTCCTCGATGTGTTTCTTGCTCATGCAGCCAATCCCTCTTGTTCTTGTGGTTCACCGTGCACACCGTGGTCGGGGGCAGGCAGGCGGTCCATGCGCTCGCCCAGGGCGTCGAAGAAGCCTGCCACCGCCTCCCATTGCACACGGCTGTCGGTAATGGTGTTGATGTGTTGTCGAAAATCCTCGCCCCCCGGCAGACCCCGCACGTACCAGCCAATGTGCTTGCGCGCACTGCGCACACCGCTGTCTTCGCCATAGAGCTGGTAGTGGTCCTGCAGGTGGTCCAGCAGCAGGCGCCGCACCTCGGCCACCAGGGGTGGCGCCAGTGTCTCGCCCGTGGCCAGGAAGTGGCCGATCTCGCGAAAGATCCAGGGCCGACCCTGGGCTGCGCGGCCCACCATGATGGCGTCGGCCCCGGTGCAGGCCAGCACCTCGCGCGCCTTTTGCGGGCTGGTGATGTCGCCATTGGCCACCACGGGAATGGCGACCTGCGCCTTCACGGCGGCGATGGTGTCGTATTCGGCCTGGCCCTGGTAGCCCTGCTCGCGGGTGCGCCCATGCACGGTGAGCATCTGCACGCCCACGTCCTCGAACCGGCGTGCCAGCGCCACCGCATTGCGGTGCTGCGCGCTCCAGCCGGTGCGCATCTTGAGCGTGACGGGCACATTGAGCGGCGCGCAGGCCTGCACCACGGCCTGGGCAATGGCCACGGCCAGGGCCTCGTCCTGCATCAGCGCGGAACCGGCCCATTTGTTGCACACCTTCTTGGCCGGGCAGCCCATATTGATGTCAATGATCTGCGCACCACGGTCCACGTTGTAGCGCGCCGCATCGGCCATCATGCCGGGCTCGGTGCCCGCGATCTGCACGGCAATGGGGCCGGGCTCGCCGGTGTGGTCCGCACGGCGCGAGGTCTTGAGACTGTTCCACAGGTCCGGGCGCGAGGTCACCATTTCGCTTACCGCGTAGCCCGCCCCCCACTGCTTGCACAGCCGCCGGAACGGGCGGTCCGTGACCCCGGCCATCGGCGCGACGAACAAACGATTCGCCAGGAGGTGGGGGCCGATGCGCATGGTGAGGAAAGCTGTGGGTGCTGAAAAAGGAGGCAGGATTGTAGCTGCTGAAAATTTCAGCAACCGAAATCCGCCACGCCTGTTTCGCAGGGGCTTTGCTCCTGCGCTGCAAGCCGCATCGCCACAGCCCCTACACTCGCCCTCCATGGAACCCTGGATGCATGCCTTGATGCAGTGGCTGGCCCTGCCGCAGTTCGGTCTGAGCACCGTGTTCGTGGTGGCTTTGGTGTCGGCCACGCTGTTGCCCGTAGGCTCGGAACCCGCGGTCTTCGGGCTCATCAAGCTGAACCCCGAACTGTTCTGGCCCGCTATCCTGGTGGCCACGGTGGGCAACACGCTGGGCGGCGGCATCAGCTGGTGGGTAGGTCTGGGCGCACACAAGGTCGTGGACCGCGCCCGAGGCTACCACCGCGAAGCCCGTGCCCTGGCCTGGCTGCAAGTTTGGTGCCAAGGCCTGCCTGCTGAGCTGGTTGCCTTTGGTGGGCGATCCGCTGTGCGCCGTGGCTGGCTGGCTCAAGCTGCCGTTCTGGCCTTGCATGGCCTACATGGCCGTGGGCAAGTTCCTGCGCTACCTGGTCATGACCTCGGCGCTGCTCTACTTGGTGTGAGCGGCGGGCAGCAGGTGGTCCCAATCGACCGCCCGCGTGGTGTCCACCCGCAGCACATGGCCCTGCTCAGCGGCAGAGAACGGCTGGCGCGCAGCCCATTGCGCCAGCAGCACCGCTTCATCGGCCTCGGACGGATCGCCACCGGCCTGCTGGCGTGCGCGCACGCGCTCGCGCAGCACCGCCAGCGGCGCCTCGAACGCCAGGATGCGGCAGACCACGCCCAGCTCTTGCGCCAAGGCCAGAAACGGCGCGCGCATGGCCGGGTCCAGAAAGCTCGCATCCACCAACACCGTGTAGCCCGACTGCAGCACCAGGCGCGCTTGCTGGCGCAGGTGTTCGTAGGTGCGCTCGGTCGCCTGCGGGGTATAGATGCCGCCATCGATGGCCGTGCTGTCCGCTCCGGGCGCCAGACCGAACAGGCGCTTGCGCTCCACATCGGCGCGCAGGCGCACCACACCGCGCGCCTGCACCAGGCCGAGGGCCTGTGTGCTCTTGCCCGAGCCCGACAGGCCATGGGTGAGCCACAGCTCGGCGCTGCAGGGCTGCATGCACTGGCAGGCGAGCGCCAGGTACTGCGCGCATTCGGCGCGTGCCATGGCTTGGGCCGACGCAGGCAAGGCCTGGGTAGCGCGCATGCCCGCCACCCGCGCACGCACCAGGGCGCGGTACACGGTGTAGTAACGCAGCACGGCCATCCCGGCAAAGTCGCCCTCCTGCGCCAGCCAGCCATCCAGAAAACGCCAGGCCCCATCGGCCCGGTCGCGCGCCTGCAGGTCCATGACCAAAAACGCAATGTCGGCCACCACATCGATCCAGCGCAGTGCGGGATTGAACTCGATGGCATCGAAGGCCTGTGGCTGCCCTTCCAGCAGCACCAGATTGCCCAGGTGCAGGTCACCGTGGCATTCGCGCACCCGCCCCGCCAGGCGCCGGGCCTCGAACACGGGCGCCAGGGCCGCGCCCTGCTGCTGGCACCAGGGGGCCAGCGACTGCAATGCTGGCACCAGCGCCGCCCAACCGCTATCGGCCTGGGCTTGCAAGGCCGCCAAACAGTCGCGCACCGGAGCCTGTACCGCCAGGGGCGTGCCCCAGCCCTGCGCGGTACCGGCCACTGCGGCCGAGGCATGGAAGCGGGCGATTTCGCATGCCAAGGCATCGATGTCTGCCCCGCCCAATTGCCCGTCCTGCAGACGCTGCAACAGCAGGTCGTCCTGCGCAAAGCGGCGCATGCAGACGGCTGGCTCGGCGTCCTGGGGGGCTTGCCCCAACGGCTGCAGCCGCAGGCCCTGTGCGGCCGTGCCCGACAGCCCCACCAGCCCCAGGTAGAGGGATGGCGCGGTGCGGCGGTTGATGCGCAGTTCCTCCTCGCACGCAGCGCGGCGCAAGGCGCGGGTGCTGAAGTCAAGGAAATCGAGCTTCAGGGGCTTTTTGAACTTGTAAACGCGGTCTCCCGCCAGCAGCAACCAGGAGATGTGGGTTTCGATCCATTCCACCTCCGCCACGTCGGGGCCGAACAAGGCCGGCTGGCGCTGCAAGGCGTGCAGGCGCTGTTCGGCCTGCGGGACGGGGACATCAGCCTCTGCTGGAAGCAAAGCGCCGCTCCGGCTCCAGCGGGGAGGGAAGTGTGGCCTCGGGTTCCAGGTCGTCTTCTTCGTCAGGGATGGGTTCGACCGTGACGGACGGATCGCCCTTGCGGGTGGGCTCCTCCACCACCACCTGGTTGCGCCCACCTTCCTTGGCCAGGTAGGTGGCCGTGTCGGCGCGCGAGAAGAACTCCAGCACCGATTCACCCGGCACATACTGGGTCACGCCTATCGACACCGTCACCTTGCCGCGCAGCAGCCCCTTCCAGGCGTGCGCCTCGACCTGGGCGCGGATGCGCTCGCAGGTGTTGAGCGCGGGCAGCAGCGAGGTGGCGGGAAAGATCAGCAAAAACTCCTCCCCCCCGTAGCGACCAAAAATGTCCCCGGCACGCACGTTCTCCTGGGCGACACGGGCGAAGTGGCGCAACACCTCGTCACCCCCCAGGTGGCCCAGTTCGTCGTTGATGCGCTTGAAATGGTCCAGATCGATGACGGCCAGGCACAAAGGAATGCCTGTCTCGTCGGCCACCTGCCGCTGCTCTTCCAGGGCCGCCACGATGTAGCGCCGGTTGAAGCAGCCCAGCAAGGTATCGCGCTGCGCATCTTCCTGGATGTTCTTGATCTTGCGGCTGGCGCGGTGCAGGATGTGGTGCAGCAACTGCACCTTGGCAATCAAGAACAGGAAAGCCGGAATGGCCGCCCCAAGCGCCAGCAGGTGCATCAGCTCCAGGCGCAGCAAGGCCTCGTTCTGTTGCTCCCAGTAGTGCAAGGCCACCACCGTGGCATATCCGACCACAAAAAGGAAACCCAGCAGATAGGATTGCACGCGCTGGATGCGGTACATGCCATAGGCCAGCGCCACAAAGGCAAACGGCGCCAGCGCAATCTGGGTGACGGGGTCGAGATAAAACACCACGAGCAGGCAGCCGAGGGCGCAGGCCACGATGGGAAATTTGAGGCGCTTTTCAGAAAACTTGCGGTTCAGTCCCGACTTGAACACGGCCAAAAACAGCAGCAGCCCGCCGCCGATCATGGCGCCCAGCACTATGACCGTCTGCGTCTGCACCATGCCCAGGGCATGGAACACCACCACCACCATGAGGTACAGGCTGACCAGGCTGATGGCGATGAGCCATTTCTGAAACAGGGTGCGCTGACCGGGCAGGCGGCGCACATCGACCTCGCGCCGCGAGAGGCGCACCACCTCCGCAGCGGAGTCGTCGAAATCCATGATCGCGTCGGTCAGTGGAAAGACGTCCGTGGTCGAAAACTGCGGTTTGCTGCGAGCGGCGAACATGGATCAAAGGGCGGTGGTACCCGGGAGCGAATGAACAAAACAAGCCCGCCGACCAAGGTCACCACGTTGGCGGCGGCCCTTCCATCGACTGCGGAACAGTATCACGCCGGTGCCCGGCAAAAACAACTCCAATGGTCACAAACCCGGCAGACAGAGGCCCCGGGAAACCATGAAGCCACCACCCCAAGTGGGGAAGGGACCGGGCATGTTACATTTACTCACCGAACGATGCCTCGGTGTTTACCAGTAGCACGACGGTCCACACCCCGTGTCATGTCACGGCCTTGCAGCGCGGCGCATGTGGCTCCAGCCTTCGAGGCTGTAGAGCAACAATGCCGTCCAGATCAGCCCAAAGCCCAGCACGCGCCCAGTATCGAACGGCTCGCCGAACCACCACACCCCCAGCAGCAACTGCATGCTGGGCGAGATGTATTGCAGGATGCCCATGGTCGCCAGCGGTATGCGGCGCGCGCCTGCGGCAAACCACAGCAGGGGAATGGCCGTCACCGGGCCTGCCAGCATGAGCCAACCCAGGGTGGCCGCATCGCCCTGCACCAGCGCGCCCTGCCCCTGCAGGGCCCACCAGCCCAGCACAGCCAGAGTGACCGGCGCCAGCACCAGGGTCTCCAGCGCCAGGCCCTCGAGCGCACCAAGTGCAGCCACCTTGCGCAGCAACCCGTAAAAGCCAAAGGTCACTGCCAGGATCAGCGCGATCCAGGGCACCCGCCCGGCCTGCACCGTGAGCCACAGCACCCCGCAGGCGGCCACAGCCACCGCCACCCATTGCCCAGAACGCGGGCGCTCATGCAAGAACACGAAACCCAGCCCCACGTTGACCAGGGGCAGGATGAAATAGCCCAAACTCGCATCCACCACATGCCCGTGGTGCACGGCCCACACGTAAGTCAGCCAGTTGGCCGCCAACAACAGTGCCGACAGCGCAAACGCGCCCAAGACCTTGGGCTGGCGCAGCACATCGCGCATCCAGGCCCACTGGCGCCGCAGCGCCAGCACCCCCAGTACCAACACCAGCGACCACAGCGTGCGATGCAGCACCACCTCCAGCGCGGGCACGCTGGCCACCTGGTGGAAATACAGTGGGAACAGCCCCCAGGACAGGTAGGCCAGGGCCGCGTAGCCAAGGCCTGGATTCACGCGCCGCCCCCAGGCGGCGCCATGGCGGCCACGTTGGTCACACGTTGAACAGGAAGTTCATCACGTCGCCATCCTTGACGACATAGTCCTTGCCTTCGGCGCGCATCTTGCCGGCATCCTTGGCACCCTGCTCACCCTTGTACTGGATGAAATCCTCGAACGCGATGGTCTGGGCGCGGATGAAGCCACGCTCGAAGTCACCGTGGATCACCCCGGCCGCCTTGGGCGCGGTATCGCCGATGTGGATGGTCCAGGCGCGCACTTCCTTGACACCTGCAGTGAAGTAGGTCTGCAAGCCCAGCAACTTGAATCCCGCACGGATCAGGCGGTTGAGGCCGGGCTCGTCCTGGCCCAGCTCCTTGAGGAATTCCAGCCGGTCGGCGTCGTCCATTTCGGCCAGCTCGGCTTCGATCTTGGCGCAGATGGCGACCACGGGCGCGTTCTGCTTGTCTGCGTATTCCTTCAGGCGGTCGAGCAGCGGATTGTTGCTGAACCCGTCCTCCGCCACGTTGCCCACAAACATGGCGCGCTTGGCGGTGATCAGGCACAGCGGCTTGAGCAGCGCGCTTTCCTCGTCGGTGAATTCGAGCGCACGCACGGGCGCGCCCTGATCCAGCGCAGCCTGCACGCGCGTGAGCACCTGCACCAGCTTGGCGGCTTCCTTGTCGTTGCCGCTCTTGGCCGCCTTGGTGTAGCGCTGCAGGCTTTTTTCCACGGTGCCCAGGTCGGCCAGGCACAGCTCGGTCTGGATGACCTCGATGTCTGCAATCGGGTCCACCCGGCCGGCCACGTGGATCACGTTCGGGTCTTCGAAGCAGCGCACCACGTTGACGATGGCGTCGGTCTCGCGGATATGCGCCAGGAACTGGTTGCCCAGGCCCTCACCCTTGCTGGCACCGGCCACCAGGCCCGCAATGTCCACAAACTCGACGATGGCGGGCACGATGCGTTCGGGCTGGATGATGTCGGCCAGCTGTTGCAGGCGCGGGTCGGGCACTTCCACCACACCCGTGTTGGGCTCGATGGTGCAGAACGGGTAGTTCTCGGCGGCAATGCCAGCCTTGGTCAGCGCGTTGAAGAGGGTGGACTTGCCCACATTGGGCAGGCCCACGATGCCGCATTTCAGGCTCATGGCAGGGCTTTCTGGTGTCTATCGGGGAAAACCAGCCATTTTACGGCCCACGCCCCAGTGCCCGCTGCTGCTCAATCGAAAGACAGGTCGGCCGCGATACGTTGCCCCACGCGCAGCACTTGGCCTGCCCCCTTCAGCACGATGGCGTTCATGCCAAAGGTCACCGCACCGTCCAGGCGCCGGTCCTGGCGGTAGCTGCGCAAGGTGTCACCCACGGCCGGATCGCTGTGCGCCGTGGCGGGGTCGATGTTGGGAATGGGGCAACGCGCGCAGGGCTTCACCGGCTGCAGGTGGATGGGGCCTGGCTCTGCCTCGATGCGCAACAGCTCGATCCGGTCCTCGTCGTGAGACTGCACGCCGTCGATCACCACATTGGGCCGGAAGCGCTCCATACCCACTGCGGCATGGCCTGCCGCCTGGAGCCGGGCATTGAGATCGTCCAGCGACGCCACGCTGGTGAGCAGCACCGGAAAGCCATCGCTGAACTGGTTGGGCACTGCACGACCCTGCGTCCAGCGCAGGCTGGACAGGCGGCGCTGCGCCGTGTCAAAGCGCACCATGCGGCAGGGCTGGCCCAAGAAGGTGCTGAACCAGTACGCCGCCGTGTCGCCCATGTCCCACGCGTTCACCTGGTCTTGCCAGACCTCCACCACCAGGGTTGGCGCGCCCTGCACAGGCGCCAGCGGCACGGCCAGATCGTCCTGGCCAGGGGCCTGCAGCACCAGCAGGCCGCGCGCGCGGTCGATGTGCGGGCGCACCAGCGCCATGCGCGGCAGGCTGCGCTGGGTCAGAAAGCGATGCTGGTCATCGACGAGCATCCACGCCCGATCGAATTCCAGACCCGCCTCGGTCAGCACGGCCTCCTGCACCTCCACGCCCGCGCAGGACTTGACGGGGTACACACACAGGCGCGCAACGGCACCGCACAGATCGGCTTGGGAGTCAAAGGTCATCACAGGGCCCTGCAAGGCAAATGGCACGGCGGCCACAAAGGGGGACAAGCATAGCAACGCATACCAACAGCGCCGGAGCACCCCGGCTCCACAGGGCCAGGGCGGCGCTCCTACAATCCCCGGCATGGCGCAATCCTTCGACATTTGTATCCGCGGCGCAGGCCTGGTGGGCCGCACACTGGCGCTGCTGCTGGCCCGCGAGCGACTCTCGGTCGCCCTGGTGGCCAACCCGGCCGGCCCGGCCACGGGCTCCGATGTGCGGGCCTATGCCCTGAACGCGGCTTCGCGCAGCCTGTTGGAGGGCTTGCGTACCTGGCCTGACGCACACCACGCGACCCCGGTCGCGCGCATGGAAGTGGCGGGCGACCAGGACGGGCGCGTGGTGTTTGATGCCGCCACCCAGGGCACGGACGCCCTGGCCTGGATTGTCGATGTGCCCGCACTGGAAGCGCGCCTGCAGGACGCCGTGCGCTTTCAGCCCCTGGTGGAAATGGTGACCGAGCCCGTGGCCGCGCCGCTGACGGTGGTCTGCGAAGGCCGCGCCAGCCGCACGCGCGAGGAGTTCGGCGCTCAGTTCGACGTGACCCCCTATCCCCACCACGCCATTGCCACACGGCTGGAATGCGAACACCCCCACGGGCAGGTGGCGCGCCAGTGGTTTGCGCCAGACGGCAGCATTCTGGCGTTCCTGCCGCTCGATGGCCTCCAGGGCCATGGCGTGGCGGTCGTTTGGTCGGTGCAGCCCGCCCTGGCGCAGGAACTGCAGGCCCTGGACGACGAATCCTTTGCCCGCCGCCTGCTGGCCGCCAGCCAGGGCACGCTGGGCGCCCTGCGCACCCGTGGCGCACGTGTGACCTGGCCATTGCAGTACGCCCAGGCGCGGCATTGGTGCGGCGCGCTGGCCGGCCAGCAAGGCGCCAGTTGGGCCCTGGCCGGAGACGCCGCGCACAACGTACACCCCCTCACCGGCCAGGGCCTGAACCTGGGCCTGGGCGATGTGCAGGCCCTGGCCCAGGTGCTGGCCCAGCGCGAAACCTGGCGCAGCACCGGCGATCTGCGTTTGCTGCGGCGCTACGAACGCCAGCGCAAAACCGCCCTGCTGCCCATGGGCCTGACCACCGACGGCTTGCAGCGCCTGTTCTCCCTGCCCCAGCCACCGTGGCAACTGCTGCGCAACTGGGGCATGCTGGGCTTTGACCGCAGCGGACCGCTCAAGGAATGGATGGCCCGCCAGGCCATGGGAACGCGCTGACGCCAAAACACTCCAATGCCTATGCCGCCCTGGGCATCCCTCCCACTTCTCACGGAAAGACCTGTTCCATGCACGCACTGTTCCCCCTGCTGGCCGCCGCCGCCCTGACCCTGGGCCTGCCCGCCGCGGCGCAGGAAGCCACCATCCGCAAATCCCTGGGCGAGCGCCTGCCGCAGCTCAAGTCCATCGACGAAGTCCAGCCCACCGCCATGCCCGGGCTGTACGAAGTGCGCGTAGGCACCGACCTGTTCTATACCGATGCCAAGGGCAACTACCTGATCCAGGGCGAGCTGTTTGACACCCGCGCCAAGCGCAACCTGACCGAAGACCGCATCAACAAGCTCACGGCCGTGGATTTTTCGGCACTGCCCCTGAACGATGCCTTCACCATCGTGCGCGGTGACGGCAAGCGCAAGCTGGCCGTGTTCGAAGACCCCAACTGCGGCTACTGCAAGCGCTTTGAACGCGATCTGCAGAACGTGGACAACATCACCATCTACCTGTTCCTCTACCCCATCCTGAGCCCCGACTCGGCCGAAAAGTCGCGCAACATCTGGTGCGCCTCCGACCGCGTGGCCGCCTGGCAGGACTACATGGTGCGCGACAAGGCCCCGGCCGCCGCCACCTGCGACACCGGCGCACTCCAGCGCAACCTGGCCTTCGGGCGCAAGCACAAGATCACCGGCACACCCACGCTGATCTTCGCCGACGGCGCGCGCGTGCCCGGCGCCATTGGCGCCAAGGACGTGGAAAAGCGCCTGGCCGAGGCCGCGCAGTAAATGGCACGCGCCCAGCCCCCTGCCCCCGCCGGGGTGCACTACCGCATCGCAGCGCCGGATCCGCGCAACCACCTGTTCCAGGTCACGCTGACCGTGGCCCAGCCTGCGGCGGCGCAAGAACTGGTGCTGCCGGTGTGGATTCCGGGCAGCTACCTGGTGCGCGAGTTTGCGCGCCACCTGCAAGGGCTGCAGGCACGCCAGGGCCGCAAGGCCTGTGCGATCACGCAGATCGACAAGCACCGCTGGCGCGTGGACTGCCTGCCGGGCAAGCCGCTGGAACTGCGCTACGCCGTGCTTGCCCACGACGATTCGGTGCGCACCGCATGGCTGGACAGCACACGCGCCTTCTTCAACGGCACCAGCCTGTGCCTGCGGGTCGAAGGCCAGAGCGCTCAGCCGTGCAGCATGGACATTGATGCTCCTGAATTGATAGCTGATAGCGCTGATTGGTATTGCGCTACAGCCCTTTTTCCTCAAAAAGTCAACGCCCGTGGCTTTGGCCGTTATGGTGCCCAGGACTACGACCACCTGGTGGACTGCCCGGTGGAAATGGGCCCCTTCTGGAGCGCGCGCTTCACGGCCTGCGGCGTTCCGCACCGCATCGTGGTGGCGGGGGCGCCGGCCTCGTTTGACGGCCAGCGGCTGGTGCAGGACATGCGCCGCATCTGCGAAACCACCATCCGCTTCTGGCATGGCGAAGGCCCTGCGCCCTTCGACAACTACCTGTTCCTGCTCAACGTGGTGAACGAAGGCTTTGGCGGCCTGGAGCACCGCAATAGCACCGCACTCATCTGCGGTCGGCGCGACCTGCCGCGCCTGGGGGAAGCCAAGCTGACCGAGGGCTACACCACGCTGCTGGGCCTGGTGAGCCACGAATACTTCCACGCCTGGAACGTCAAGCGCCTGCGCCCGGCCGCATTCACGCAGTACGACTACACGCAAGAGAACTACACCCAGATGCTGTGGTTCTTTGAAGGCTTCACCAGCTACTACGACGACCTGCTGCTGCGCCGCGCCGGGCTGATCGACCACGCCAGCTACCTCAAGCTGCTGACCAAGACGGTGCAGCAGGTGCTGCAGACACCAGGGCGCGCCGTGCAGACGGTGGCGCAAGCAAGTTTTGACGCCTGGATTCGCTACTACCGGCCCGACGCCCACACGCCCAACAGCACGGTGAGCTACTACACCAAAGGCGCGTTGGTGGCCCTGTGCCTGGACCTGAGCCTGCGCCGCGAAGGCCGCACCACCCTGGACGACGTGCTGCGCACGCTGTGGCAGCGCAGCGCGGGCGGCCCCATGGACGAAGCCCTGCTGCGCGAGGTGCTGCAGGACCTGGGCGGGCGCAGCTTCGACGCCGAGCTGGACGCCTGGGTGCATTCCACCGCCGAGCTGCCGCTGGCCGAGCTGCTGCAGGCCCACGGCATGGCCCTGCAAAGCGATATCCCGCAACCGGCCCAGCGCCTGGGCCTGCGCGTGACGGAGGGCAGCGCCGTGCTGGTCAAGACCGTGCTGCGCGGCGGCCTTGCCGAGCAGGCGGGCATGGCGCCGGGCGACGAATGGCTGGGCATTGAGGTGCAAGGCCAGGGCTGGCGCATCACCCAGCTGGACGACCTGGCCTTGTACGCAGGCAAAGCCACCCAGGTGACGGCCCTGGTGTCACGAGACCGCCGCCTGCTGCGCCTGCCGCTGGCCCTGCAGCGCCCCACCGGCAACAAGCGCAAGGCCAGCGCGCCCGAACAGCCCGACACGGTGACGCTGGCCATCACCGACGCCGCGCGTGCCGCGCGCTGGCTGGACGGCCACTGACACACCGCGGGTCTGCAATTGCGCAGACACGCAGCGCAGGAATGCACAGCCCCCAGAGCGCATTTGGGCGCGGTGCTTGGGTATAGTCCCAAGGCTTGTCCAGGAACCTGAACGGAGACCCCCATGACGTACGAATGCATCGAAGTCCGCACCGAAGCCGACAAGGTCGGCATCATCCAGCTCAACCGCCCCAAGCAGCTCAACGCGCTCAACGACCAGCTCATGGACGAGCTGGGCCAGGCGCTCAAGGCCTTTGATGCGGACGAGAAGATCGGCTGCATCATCGTGACCGGCAGCGAAAAAGCCTTTGCCGCCGGTGCCGACATCACCGCCATGGCCAAATTCAGCTTTGCCGACGCCTACAAGGGCGACTTCATCACACGCAACTGGGAAACCATCCGCTCCATCCGCAAGCCCGTGATTGCCGCCGTCAGCGGCTTCGCCCTGGGTGGCGGCTGCGAACTGGCGATGATGTGCGACTTCATCATCGCCGCTGACAATGCCAAATTCGGCCAGCCGGAGATCAAGCTGGGCGTGATTCCCGGCGCTGGCGGCACGCAGCGCCTGCCACGCGCCGTGGGCAAGTCCAAGGCCATGGACATGTGCCTGACCGCGCGCATGATGGACGCCCAGGAGGCCGAACGCGCCGGGCTGGTCAGCCGCGTGGTGTCTTATGACAAGCTCATGGACGAGGCCCTGGGCGCCGCCCTGGTCATCAGCGACTTCTCGCAGATCGCCGTGATGGCCGCCAAGGAGGCCGTGAACCGCGCCTACGAAGGCACGCTGTCCGACGGGCTGATGTTCGAGCGCCGCCTGTTCCACGCCCTGTTTGCCACCCAGGATCAGAAGGAAGGCATGGACGCCTTTGTGAACAAGCGCAAGGCGCAGTTCCAGCACCTCTAAAAAAATTAGCGGCGGCTCGATTCACCGCCAAATTTTTTGTTCTATAATTTTGGTCTTCGGTGGTATAGCTCAGTTGGTTAGAGCGCAGCATTCATAATGCTGATGTCCCAGGTTCAAGTCCCGGTACCACCACCAAACTCCAAGCCACTGGCTCGCAAGAGCTGGTGGCTTTTTTCTTGCGCCGTAGAATCTCACTTTTCAGCCCCTGGATAGACACCATGCTCCGCTGTACTCCTTTGCTGCGCCACTTGGCAACCACCCTGGCCCTGGGCGCCAGCGCCTGGATGGCGGCAGCCCCCGCCACGGCACAGAACACCCCGCCCACCGCACTGACCGGGCAACGCAATTTCCCGGAGGCTGCCCTGCGCGGCACCCTGGTAGTCACCTCGGCCACCACGGCAACCATCAATGGCAACCCCATCCGCATGGCGCCCGGCATGCGCCTGCTCAACCCTGAAAACGGCCTGGTGATGTTGCACACCGTGGTGGGGCAGGAGTTCACGGCCAACTACCTCATTGAAAACAGCACCGGCATGCTGCTGACCGCCTGGATTCTGAGCAAGTCCGAGGCCGCGCAGGCCCGTGCGGGTGGTGCAGCCAACACCGTCAACTACACCACGGGCGGCGCCAGCCAGTAAGCCCTGTTCCCCGTGCCGCAGGCGCGGTGCTCCAGCACACCGCCCGCTGCGCCATTGCACCAGCCCCTGCGAGACACGCCATGGCTAAAAAAATCTACATCAAGACCTTCGGCTGCCAGATGAACGAGTACGACTCGGACAAGATGGTGGACGTGATGCACGCCGCCGAGGGCTACGAAACCACGCAGGACCCCGAGGAAGCCGACCTGATCCTGTTCAACACCTGCTCGGTGCGCGAGAAGGCGCAGGAGAAGGTGTTCTCCGACCTGGGCCGCGTCAAGCACCTCAAGGAGCGCGGCGTGAAGATCGGGGTAGGCGGCTGCGTGGCCAGCCAGGAGGGCGAGGAGATCATCAAGCGCGCGCCCTATGTGGACATCGTCTTCGGCCCGCAGACCCTGCACCGCCTGCCCGAACTGCTCAGCGCCCGCGTGCAGCAGGACCGCCCGCAGGTGGACATCAGCTTCCCCGAGATCGAGAAGTTCGACCACCTGCCCCCGGCGCGCGTGGAGGGCGCCAGCGCCTTCGTCTCCATCATGGAAGGTTGCAGCAAATACTGCAGCTATTGCGTGGTGCCCTACACGCGCGGCGACGAGATGAGCCGTCCCTTCGACGACGTGCTGGTGGAAGTGGCCGGCCTGGCCGACCAGGGCGTGAAGGAGATCACCCTGCTGGGCCAGAACGTGAACGCCTACCGCGGCGCCATGGGCGGCACCAGCGAAGTGGCCGACCTGGCGCTGCTGCTCGAATACGTGGCCGACATCCCCGGCATCGAGCGCCTGCGCTTCACCACCAGCCACCCCAACGAGTTCACGCCGCGCCTGATCGAGGCCTACGCCAACATTCCCAAGCTGGCCAACCACCTGCACCTGCCGGTGCAGCATGGCTCAGACCGCATCCTCATGGCCATGAAGCGCGGCTACACGGCCATGGAATACAAGAGCACGGTGCGCAAGCTGCGCGCCATCCGCCCCGACCTGGCCATGAGCAGCGACTTCATCGTCGGCTTCCCCGGCGAGACGGAAGAAGACTTTGCCAAGATGATGAAGCTCATAGCCGACATCCACTTCGACAACTCGTTCAGCTTCATCTTCAGCCCGCGCCCCGGCACGCCCGCCGCCAACCTGCACGACGACACGCCGCACGAGGTGAAGCTGCGCCGCCTGCAAGAGCTGCAGGCCGTCATCAACGGCAGCATCAAATCGATCAGCGAAAGCCTGGTGGGCAAGGTGCAGCGCATCCTGGTCGAGGGCGCCTCCAAGCGCGATGGCAGCGAGCTCATGGGCCGCACCGAGTGCAATCGCGTGGTCAACTTCGCCGGGGGCCAGCGCCTCGTGGGCCAGATGGTGGATGTAACCATCACCGAGGCCAAGGCCTACACGCTGCGCGGCGAAGTGCTGACCCGCGATCCGGCCTGATGCTTCAAAAAAGTGAGCTGCTTGCGCTTGATTGACGGTCATCTGCGGCAGAAATGCATGTGAAAACCATGCAAATCAAGCGCCAAAAGCTCTCATTTGTATAGCAATCTCAATGTACCGCGCCCATAAAAAAACCGGCTAAACGCCGGTTTTTTGCTTTGGTTTTGATAGCTTCCAGCGCTTGCCAGGCAAGCGCTGGAAGCCAAAAACATCAGAAAGGCATCTTGGGCATGCCGCCGCCCAGGCCCTTCATGCCGCCCATCTTCTTCATGAGCTTCATGAGGCCGCCGCCCTTCATCTTCTTCATCATCTCCTGCATCTGCTCGAATTCCTTGAGCAGGCGGTTGACCTCATGCACCTGCACCCCGGCACCGGCGGCGATGCGCTTCTTGCGCGTGGCCTTGATGAGTTCGGGCTTGCGGCGCTCCAGGGGCGTCATGCTCTGGATGATGCCTTCCTTGCGCTTGATGTCCTTCTCGGCCTTGTCCAGGTCCATCTGGCCGGCCTTGGCCGTGAGCTGCGCGGGCAGCTTGTCCATGAGGCTCGACAACCCGCCCATCTGTTTCATCTGCTGCAGTTGGCCCAGGAAGTCGTTGAGGTCGAAGCCGTCGCCGCTCTTGACCTTGGCGGCCAGCTTCTGCGCCGCCTCCATGTCCACGCCCGCCGCCACCTGCTCGACCAGGGCCACGATGTCACCCATGCCCAGGATGCGGCCCGCGTGGCGCTCGGCGTCGAACACCTCCAGGCCGTCGATCTTTTCGGACACACCGGCGAACTTGATCGGCGCGCCCGTGATGGCGCGCACCGACAGCGCCGCGCCGCCGCGCGAGTCGCCGTCCAGCTTGGTGAGCACGATGCCCGTGAGCGGCAGCGCCTCCTTGAAGGCCTTGGCCGTGTTCACCGCGTCCTGGCCCTGCATGGCATCGACCACGAACAGCGTCTCGACCGGGTTCAGCGTGGCATGCAGGTCCTTGATTTCCTGCATCAGCACCTCGTCGATGGCCAGGCGGCCGGCGGTGTCGACCAGCAGCACGTCGAAGTAGTGCTTCTTGGCGTAATCGAGCGCCGCCACGGCGATGTCTTGGGGCTTCTGGTCGGGCGTGCTCGGGAACCATTCGGCACCGGCCTGCTTGGTCACGGTCTTGAGCTGCTCGATAGCCGCCGGGCGGTACACGTCGCCCGACACGGTGAGCACCTTCTTCTTGCGCTTCTCGATCAGGTGCTTGGCCAGCTTCGCGGTGGTCGTGGTCTTGCCCGCGCCTTGCAGGCCGGCCATCAGGATCACGGCGGGCGGCTGGGCGGCGAGGTTGATGTCGCTCACGCCTTCGCCCATGGTGGCGGCCAGCTCCTTGTTGACGATGCCCACCAGCGCCTGGCCGGGCTTGAGCGAGCCCAGCACCTCCTGGCCCAGCGCCTTTTCCTTCACGCGGGCGATGAAGTCGCGCACCACGGGCAAGGCCACGTCGGCTTCGAGCAGGGCCATGCGCACCTCGCGCAGCATGTCCTGCACATTGGATTCGGTGATGCGGGCCTGGCCGCGCATCTCCTTGACGAGGCGCGAGAGTTTTTCGGTAAGGGCGGAGGCCATGTCGGGGGTTCCAGGATAGTCCGCAAAGGGTTGCGGCGGGGGAGGTCGCGCCAGGCCGCACGGCCTGGGCGAAAGGTACACTGTGCAGCATGATTTTAGCGAGTAGCTCTCCCGTGGGTCTGTGGCTCGGGCTGGCAGCGGCAGCGGCCTATGCCGTGCCAGCGCTTGCGGCGGCATCGCTGCAGGCAAGCAGCGCGCGTGCAGCCTTGTGGCTGGCGTGGGTATTGCACGGCAGCGCATTGGCCTGGGCCATGCTGGAGCCCACCCCGCGTTTCGGTTTTGCGTCGGCGCTGTCCGTCACCGCGTGGCTGGTGCTCACGGTATATGCCATCGAACGCCAGTTGTTTCCCCAGCTGCAGGCGCGCTGGGCGCTGGCGGCACTGGGCAGCGTGGCCGTGCTGCTGGCACTGGTGTTTCCGGGCAGTGCGCTGCCCCTGTCAGCCACGGCCTGGCTGCCTTTGCACCTGGCACTGGGCATCTCGGCCTATGGTCTGCTGGCGGCCGCGGTGGTGCATGCGGCCTTGATGACGCGCGCCGAACGCCGCATCCGGCTGGCCGAAGACCCCCACAGCGGTATGCCTCTGCTCACCCTGGAGCGCCTGACGTTTCGCTTCGTCACTGCGGGTTTTGTGCTGCTGACCGCCACCCTGGCCGCTGGCATGCTGTTCAGCGAAGCACTGTACGGCCGCGCCTGGCGCTGGGATCACAAGGCCGTGTTCTCTGTGTTGTCGTGGCTGACTTTTGCGGCGCTGCTGATTGGTCGAAAACGCTTTGGCTGGCGCGGTCGCAGCGCCGTGCGCGTGCTGTATGCGGGTGCGCTGCTGCTGCTGCTGGCATATGTGGGATCGCGCTTTGCGCTGGAAGTAGTCCTGGGGCGCGCCGCATGAAGTACCTGGTACTGCTGGGTGTGCTGGCGCTGGCCTATGCCTTGTGGCGTCAGCAGAGGCGCAGCCCACCCCCCACACACAGAGCCAGCCCCCCGTCTCCAGCCGCCCCGCAGGATATGGTGGCCTGCGCCCATTGCGGTGTGCACCTGCCCCGCAACGAGGCGATCACCATCGATGAGCGCCACTATTGCTGCGCGGAGCACCAGCAACGCGATGCACGCTGAGCCCAAGCCCGCCATGGCGCCTCTCCTTGCCCCAGGCGCCGAAGAGGCTCCGTTTCTGCGGCTGTGGCATGGATTTCTGACTGGCCGGGTGATGGTGGCGCTGACGCTGCTGCTGTTCATGGCAACAGGCCTGGTGCTGAACCAGAACACCGAGTCCTGGATGGTGGCACTGTGCCTGGCTTATCTGGTGTCCTCGATCGCGGCGCGCGTCATGTCCCGGCGCCAAGCACCGCGCCCCCAGGCAGGCTTGCACTGGTTGCCCACCATCGGTGTGGACTTGGCCGTTGTTGCAGCCTTGCAGACATTGCACAGCGGCGGTATGAATTTCACCCCACTGTTCGGGATGCCCATCCTGATGGCGGCGGTCCTGGGGACCCTCACCCTGGCACTGGGCACCACGGCCGCAGCCACGCTGCTGCTGCTGGGCTGGGCGACCTGGATGAGCACCACCCCCGCCGGGGGCGACGCTGCACCACACTACCTGCAGGCGGCACTCACTGGAACAGGCTACTTCATCGTGGCCTTTCTCACGCACCAGCTGGCCACGCGCCTGGTGCGCGAGCAGCGCCTGGCCCACACCAACCGCATGGCGGCACAGGTGCAAGGACAGGTCAGCAGCCTGGTGATCAAGAACCTGAACGATGGTGTGCTCGTCGTGGACGAGGCATTCACAGTGCGCATGGCCAACCCGGCCGCATTGGCACTTCTCGGCTGTGCCGCCCATATGCAACCGCCGTTCAGCCTCCTGGAGAACCGCTACTGGCACCCCCTGATGCTGCTGGCGCGCCGGTGTTTCCGCCAGGGACAATCGCAAGTGGCCGACGTCAACCTGCTGGCCGAGGGCCAGAGCCCCGTGGGCCTGCACGCGCAGACCTGGCTGACATCGAGCGACCAGGAACACCCCACCGCCGAAGAAGAACGCCTGTGCGTGGTGTTTCTGCACGACCTGCGGGAGATGCAGGCCCGCCTGCGCACCGAGAAACTGGCCGCCATGGGGCGCATGTCGGCTGCCGTGGCCCATGAAATTCGCAACCCGCTGGCCGCCATCGTGCAGGCCACCGCCCTGCTGGAGGAAGACCTCAAAGATCCGACGCATCAGCGCCTGACCCAGATGGTGCAGCAAAACGCCGACCGACTGGCGCGCATTGCCGAGGAGATTCTGGACATCGCACGCGTCAAGCACCAGATCAGCCACGCAAACTCATCCACCATTGCGCTGGACGGCACCGTAGCGCAGGTCTGGCATGACTGGCGCGACCAGGACCCCGCGCGACGGCGCGGTCAACTCCATCTGGGTGCGCAAGACATCCATGTGGAGTTCGATCCCGAGCACCTGCGGCGCGTGCTGTTCAACCTGCTGGACAACGCGCTGCGCTACATGGGCCCCGAGGAAGACTCCCTGCAATTGTCCACCCGCGTGACGGCCTCTGGCCGCGCCAGCGTGCAGGTCTGGAGCGATGGCGCGCCACTGGACCAGTCGATCGAGCGCCACCTGTTCGAACCCTTCTTCTCGTCCGAGAGCCGCTCCAGCGGGCTGGGCCTGTACATCTGCAGAGAGCTGTGCGAGCGCCATGGCGCCACCATCGATTACCAGCGGACAGGGCGCGCCACCCAGCGTGGCGATATGCAGGGCAATGCCTTCACGGTAAGCTTCCGCAAGACCGGGCGGCTGAAGGAGCCTGCGTCGCTGTTTGACACCGTTGTTGTTTGATTCCCATGAACGCCCCTGCCGCATCCATTCTTGTGGTCGATGACGAGCCCGACCTGCGCACGCTCTACGAGCTGACCCTGCTGCGCGAGGGCTACCACGTGAGCACGGCAGCCACGCTGCAGGAAGCCCACGAACAATTGCAGACCCAGCGCTTTGACGTGGTCATCACGGACATGCGCCTGCCCGACGGTTTTGGCATGGAGCTGCTGCACGCCTTGCGCGACCAGCAGCGCCCTGAGCGCTGCGTGGTGATGACAGCCTATGGCTCGGCAGAGAACGCTGTCGAGGCATTGCGCTCGGGCGCGTTCGACTACCTCACCAAGCCGGTCGATCTGAAGCAGTTCCGCTCCGTCGTGGCCTCTGCCGTGCAGGGGGGCGAGGGCGTGCCCGCACCGCGCAGCCAGCGAGCGACCGTGGCACGCAGCGAAGCCCTTGCGTGTGCTGCCGGCAGCAATCCGGCATTGGACCGCCTGGTAGGCGAATCCGAGGCCATGCGCACCGTCAAACAACGCGTGGCCAAGGTGGCCCGTGGCATGGCCCCCGTGCTCATCCGCGGCGAATCCGGCACCGGCAAGGAGCTGGTGGCGCGCGCCCTGCACGCCAGCAGCCAACGCGCTGCAGGGCCACTGGTGGCCGTCAATTGCGGCGCCATTCCGGAAAATTTGCTGGAAGCCGAGTTCTTTGGCGCCCGCAAGGGTTCATACACTGGCGCAACCGCCGACCGTGTGGGCTACTTCCAGGCAGCGCAGGGCGGCACCCTGTTCTTGGACGAGATTGGCGACCTGCCGCTGTCCATGCAATCCAAGCTGCTGCGCGCCATCCAGGAGCGCAGCGTGCGGCCGCTGGGCTCCACACAAGAGGAGACAGTGGACGTGCGCATCCTCAGCGCCACGCACCACGACCTGGCAGCCGCCGTGCAGGCCGGGCGTTTCCGGCAGGACCTGTACTATCGGCTCAACGTCATCGAAATCTTCATTCCCCCGCTGCGTGAGCGCAAGGAAGACCTGCCCGCGCTGTGCCAGGCCCTGTTGGAGCGCATTGCGCGCGAATCCCACAGCCCTGTGGCCAGGCTGACATCCACCGCCTTGGCCGCCATTGCCAGCTACCCGTTGCCAGGCAACGTGCGTGAACTGGAAAACCTGCTGCACCGTGCGGTGGCCCTGAGCGAAGGTGACGAACTGCATGTCGAGCCCTTCACTTGCACCAGTGCCCCGGCAGACGCAGTGGCCTCTGCTGCATCCACGCCCCACAGCACGGCGGCCGCAGTCTCTGCACCCAACGGCAGCGACGCTGCCCATGCCCTTCCCTTACCCAAGGACTTGCAGGCCTGGCTGGACCAGCAGGAACGGGACATCCTGGTGCGCGCACTGCACGCCAACCATTTCAACCGCACGGCCACTGCGGCCCAGTTGGGCATCAGCCTGCGCCAGATCCGCTACCGCATTGCACGGTTGAACATCCAGGGCCCGCAGGACGATCTGCATGCCGACAGCGAGCACTGAGCCCAATACGCAGCCCTGGCAGGGTGGCTGGCACACTGGCGCCAAGGCCCTGTCTTCGCCCCATTGCGGCCCACGGCCCGAGGGCGCCCTGATCGATCTGATTGTGGTGCATTCCATCAGCCTGCCGCCCGGTGAGTATGGCGGGCGCGCCGTGCACGACCTGTTCGTGGGCCGCCTGGACTGGGATGCGCACCCCTACTTCCAAGGCATCCGAGGCCTGCAGGTATCGGCCCATTTCTTTATCACCCGTAAAGGCGCACTGTGGCAGTTTGTGGATTGCGACCAGCGCGCCTGGCACGCCGGGCGCTCCAGCTACCGAGGCCGTATGGAGTGCAACGACGACTCGGTCGGCATCGAGCTCGAAGGCCTGGAAGGCCTGCACTTCGAGCCTGCACAGTACACAGCCCTGGCGCGGCTTTGCAAGGACCTGGCACTGCGCTACCCCATTGCCCATGTGGCGGGCCACGAGCACATCGCCCCAGGCCGCAAGGCCGACCCGGGCGCTGGTTTTGACTGGCCCCGCCTGCAAGGCCTGCTCGGCTGGGCGCCCGAACGCTTCCCGGCCACCACGCTTAGTCCGTAACCTCCCCCACCCCTTGACCCCTGGCCTGCCACCGGCAAGCCAGGCACGGTGCAGCACGTTTTCCGGATCGTCGATACACTACATATAGTGTTTTGTTTTTAATAGAACATCACCTATGGTGTTTGATTGACTACTATCAAAACACCATGCAGCGCAAGCAGCGCTGCCCTTTGTCCGTGTTTCGACCAACCTTCGGAGGACACCGTGCCCACCATCCAGCCCAGCCCCGCACCAACACCCCACACGCTGCCCATGGCGACCCCGCCATCCCACGCCTTGCCCCCACCCGTTCCCGGGACGTCGAGCCTGGCCCACTACCAAATCATTCGCCGCAATGGTGCGGTGGTTCCTTTCGAGCCTCCCAAGATCGCTGTGGCCATGATGAAAGCCTTCCTGGCAGTGCACGGTACCCAAGGCGCCGTATCGGCCAGTGTGCGTGATGCGGTGGAGGCATTGACCCACACCGTGGTCCGCGCCCTGCTGCGCTCGCGCCCCCATGGCGGAACCTTCCACATCGAGGACGTGCAGGACCAGGTGGAACTGGGACTGATGCGCGGCGGCCACCACGAAGTGGCGCGTGCATATGTGCTGTACCGCGAGCAACGGGCACAGGAGCGGCAGCGAACGGCACAGCCCCCTCAGGACGCCACGCCGGTGCTGCATGTGACCGATGGTTCCCAAAGGCGCGCGCTGGACGTGCACAGCCTGCGAGCGCTGGTGGAGTCGGCATGTACCGGCCTGGATGCGGCGGTGCAGGCCACGCCCATCGTGCAGGAAACGCTGCGCAACCTGTACGACGGCATTGCCGTGCAGGACGTGCACAAGGCCGCCATCCTGGCCGCACGCACCCTGATCGAGAAGGAGCCCGGCTACACCTATGCGACAGCACGCCTGCTGCTGCACTCCATCGTCCGGGAAGTTCTGGGGCATGAGCAAACACATGCCGAGCTCGCCCCCCACTATGGCGAGCAGTTTGTCGAGGGTCTGCGCAAGGGTGTCGAGCACCGCCTGCTGGACGAACGGCTGCTGCAGTTCGATGTGCAGCGTCTGGGGGCCGCACTGGTGCCCTCGCGCGACCTGCAGTTCGACTACCTGGGGCTGCAAACCCTGTACGACCGCTACTTTCTGCACGTACAGCAACGGCGCTTTGAACTGCCCCAGGCCTTCTTCATGCGCGTGGCCATGGGACTGGCACTGAACGAGATCGACCGCGAGGCCCGCGCCATCGAGTTCTATGAGCTGCTGTCGTCGTTTGACTTCATGTCGAGCACGCCCACGCTGTTCAACAGCGGTACGCCGCGCTCGCAACTGTCGAGCTGCTATCTCACCACCGTACCCGACACGCTCGACGGCATCTACGAATCGCTCAAGGAAAACGCCCTGCTGTCCAAGTACGCAGGAGGTCTGGGCAACGACTGGACGCGCGTGCGCGCACTGGGCAGCCATATCCAGGGAACCAACGGCCAGTCCCAGGGCGTGGTGCCTTTCCTCAAGGTCGTCAACGACACCGCCGTGGCCGTGAACCAAGGCGGCAAACGCAAGGGCGCGGTGTGCGCCTACCTGGAGACCTGGCACCTGGACATCGAAGAGTTCCTGGAGCTGCGCAAAAACACGGGCGATGACAGGCGCCGCACGCACGACATGAACACGGCCCACTGGATCCCGGATCTGTTCATGAAACGTGTGCTGGAAAACGGCCCCTGGACCCTATTTTCGCCTGCCGACGTGCCCGACCTGCACGAGCGCTATGGCACCGATTTTGAGGCGGCCTATCTGGCCTACGAAGACAAGGCGCAGCGCGGCGACATTCACCCCACCAAGACCGTGCAGGCCACGGACCTGTGGCGCAAGATGCTGACTATGCTGTTCGAAACAGGCCATCCATGGATCACATTCAAGGACGCCTGCAACGTGCGCTCGCCTCAGCGACACGCAGGGGTGGTGCACTCGTCCAACCTGTGCACGGAAATCACCCTCAACACCAGCGACCAAGAAACCGCTGTGTGCAACCTGGGCTCCATCAACCTGGCACGCCACATCAAGGACGGCGGCATAGACCATGACAAGCTGCGGCGCACGGTGGGCACGGCCATGCGCATGCTCGACAACGTGATCGACATCAACTACTACGCCGTGAAGAAAGCACGCGATGCCAACCTGCGCCACCGCCCGGTGGGGCTGGGCCTGATGGGGTTTCAGGATGCGCTGTACGCACTGCGCATCCCCTACGCCAGCGAGGCGGCGGTGGTTTTCGCAGACCATTCCACGGAGGCGCTGTGCTACTACGCCTACTGGGCATCATCCGACCTGGCAGCAGAGCGCGGGCGCTATTCCAGCTACCAGGGCTCCCTGTGGGACCAGGGGATCCTCCCGCTCGACAGCATCGACCTGCTCGCACGCGAACGTGGCGGCCATGTGGAAGTGGACCGCAGCACCACACTGAACTGGGAGGCACTGCGCCAAAAGATCAGGCATGACGGCATGCGCAACTCCAACTGTGTGGCGATTGCACCGACCGCCACCATCTCCAACATCGTGGGCGTGGATGCGTCCATCGAACCCTGCTTCGGCAACCTGTCGGTGAAATCCAACCTGTCGGGCGAGTTCACCGTAGTCAACCAAGCGCTGGTGAGCGAGCTCAAGGCACTGGGTTTGTGGGACGAGGTGATGCTCATGGACCTCAAGCATTTCAATGGTTCCCTGCTGCCGATCGACCGCGTTCCGCAAGAGATCAAGGTGCTCTATGCAACGGCCTTCGAGATCGATCCAAGCTGGTTGGTGGAAGCCGCCGCGCGGCGCCAGAAATGGATCGATCAGGCCCAGAGCCTGAACATCTACATGGCCGGCGCCTCCGGCAAGAAGCTCGATGCGCTGTACCGACTGGCGTGGCTGCGCGGGCTCAAGACCACCTACTACCTGCGCACGCAGAGTGCCAGCCATGTGGAGATGAGCACCGTGAACAAGCGACAGCTCAACGCCGTCTCCACCGATATGGATGCGCAGGCCCTGACGGCCAGTGCATCTTCTACGAGCACAGGCCATGGCGACCTGCCTGCCAGTGATGTGCGCATGTGCGCCATCGACGATCCCTCCTGCGAAGCCTGTCAGTGATCGTGCACACGCAAGACGCGATCTCTGCATCGCCTTGCGTGTGTTTTGACGCAACAAATCAGCGCAGCGCAACGCAAGCGTGCTTTTCTTTTTGCAGCGCTGCTTCCATAATTCACGCACTGGAAAAACCATGTTGACCTGGGACGAAGAAGTCACCTCCGCATTGGCAAATACCGCATACGCTGGTCTGCAACAACACCGCGTGGTGGACACGCCACCGCCTCCATCCGCCACTGCAGCACCAACCGACCGCACCGCTGCAAGCACCGTGGCCCCTGCCCGCACCGCTCCCGAATCCAGAGCATCGGGCACACACCGCATCCAGGCCGCCGACAAGCGCATCATCAACGGCAAGACCGATGTCAACCAGTTGGTGCCCTTCAAGTACCAGTGGGCCTGGGAGAAGTACCTCGCCACTTGCGCCAATCACTGGATGCCGCAAGAGGTCAACATGTCGCGCGACATCGCGCTGTGGAAGAACCCCCAGGGCCTGACCGAAGATGAGCGGCGCATCGTCAAGCGCAACCTCGGCTTCTTCGTCACAGCAGACTCGCTGGCGGCCAACAACATCGTGCTCGGCACCTACCGCCACATCACGGCTCCGGAGTGCCGCCAGTTCCTGTTGCGCCAGGCCTTCGAAGAAGCCATCCACACGCATGCCTATCAGTACATCGTCGAGTCTCTGGGGCTGGACGAGGGCGAGATCTTCAATGCCTACCATGAGGTCCCGTCCATCCGCGACAAGGACGAATTCCTGGTGCCGTTCATCGACACCATCATGGACCCAGGCTTCCACACCGGCACGCCCGACAACGACCAGAAACTGCTCAAGAGCCTGATCGTCTTCGCCTGCCTGATGGAAGGGCTGTTCTTCTACGTCGGCTTCACACAAATCCTCGCGTTGGGCCGCCAGAACAAGATGACCGGGGCCGCCGAGCAGTACCAATACATCCTGCGCGACGAGTCCATGCACTGCAACTTCGGCATCGATCTGATCAACCAGATCAAGCTGGAGAACCCACACCTGTGGACAGCGCATTTCAAGGAAGAGATCAAGGCCTTGTTCGCGCAGGCCGTCGATCTGGAATACCGATACGCCGAGGACACCATGCCCCGGGGCGTGCTCGGCATGAACGCATCGATGTTCAAAGGCTACCTGCGTTACATCGCCAATCGCCGTGCCCAGCAGATCGGACTGGAGGCACTCTTCCCCCACGAGGAAAACCCGTTCCCGTGGATGAGCGAAATGATCGACCTGAAGAAGGAACGCAACTTCTTTGAAACCCGCGTGATCGAGTACCAATCGGGCGGCGCACTCTCCTGGGATTGACACAGCGCCATGCCACAACACACCACGCCCCGCACACCACGGCCCACCCCAGGCCGTACTGCCGAGCGTTACTGCATTCATGGAGATGGGAGGGTCCCCAACGCCATGGATCGCTTCGGGTCTTGCGCAGACCTGAAGTGCTCTCAATCCAATGACCCAAGGAGAAAATGATGGCAACTGCGAAGAAACCGGCCGCCAAGAAGGCCGCCGCCCCTGCGAAGAAAGCTGCACCGGCCAAGAAGGCTGCTGCCCCAGCGAAGAAGGCCGCTGCACCCGCCAAGAAGGCCGCTGCTCCTGCGAAGAAGGCCGCTGCACCCGCCAAGAAGGCCGCTGCACCCGCCAAGAAGGCCGCTGCTCCTGCGAAGAAGGCCGCTGCACCCGCCAAGAAGGCCGCTGCACCC
>Ga0208826_1000338_pt1 | contig 51300 bp, 42 predicted proteins | sample AD_UKC115_MetaG_FD_184451 | JGI IMG/M metagenome (GOLD analysis project Ga0208826, IMG submission 184451) | Active sludge microbial communities of municipal wastewater-treating anaerobic digesters from Hong Kong - AD_UKC115_MetaG (SPAdes)... | ecosystem: Engineered > Bioreactor > Anaerobic >... | reverse complement strand
TCAAGAAGTAAGCAGATAAAAAAGTGCTGTAATCTACGACACATAAAAATCAGATGTGTGCTTGAAAACCAGAAATTAATTTGCAGTAATTGCTTGATTTTATAAGAATTTAAAATGCCGTACTACAATAATATTTCCCTTTTCTCTTCGAAACTTATTTTTGCCACGAATACTTCGAAGGCTCTTATTATTCAGAAGCATGGCGAATATCGTTTTGCGTTTGCGACGGCTCTGAGCGGTCTTCTTTGGGATGTCCCGCGTTAGCGCCCGACGGGCACGCGAAGAGCTGTGGGCACGCACGCTTCATGATAATCCCGCGTAGCCCATCTACATGGCTCATCTTACCGTGCCCCTTGTGCAAACGCGTTGTTAGGTGATGGATGTCGCCCCGCGTAGCCCTTCTTTAATAAATCCTTGCACATTTTCTCTATCTATTTTTATAATAGTAAGACTTAACCCACTCATAATCTTTTCCTTTTTCATAACACCAATTCATAAACCCTGAATCGTTTTCCTTTTTAAAGCTTTTCCAATCATCAAGCAAATTCCTATAATACTCATTAGCGTTTTTAATCTGCAATTCTATTTCTTTTTCAGAAATTCTTTTTACCAATTCACTAACTTGTGATAATTGCTCCTCATTGATATCATAATCTCCCAAGTATAAATCTTCTGAAATATGATGAAATGAATACCATAGCCTATCCAAGTAAATATCAATTATACTTTTCAGTACTTTTTGCTCTGAGTCTCCACCTATTTCTAATGCCCTTTTTAAATATGTCATTTTATTTTCTATATTCAAGTACATCGCATACCATTTGTATGGTCTTGAATCGTCATTTGAAATCTCCATCCATTTTTCTAAAATAGGCTTTAAAATTTCTGTCTCTAACTGATGAACTAATACATGGTGATTATACAAATAATAACTATTTTCTACAAAATCAAATAGCCAAATTGTAAATTCTTTTTGTACATCAAAATCACTATCTTTTAAATTTTGTATAAACTCATTAAGTACCTTAAAAGATTGCTTCCTTAAACCTTTCTCTTTTAATTCACAAAACAATAAAAATTTCTCATATTTATCTTTATTTGAACTAATTAGAATCAAATTTAACAACTCTATTTTCATGTAAACCACCTTAATAATTTTAGCTTTAACTGAACAATTTAATATTTTAATAATTTCAACACTAACCTTTGGCAGGCAGAAATGCGACATCTTTCACCTAACGTGTACATGCCCGACGCCACTGAACCGGACCCGCAAAGCCCTTCTTCTTTGGCACGCTTGCGTCGGTGAAGTGGTGTAGTGCGGATCTTCTGCATGGAATGACCTGCATAGCAATTCTTCCTGCCCTTCTATCCGCACTTTTACGGGCATGTGTTGATATGCGTAGCCACACGCCCCGTGTCTCAGAGGAGCTCAGGACGAGCTCCCCTTAAAATATCTTTCGTTAGCCTATATTCTAAATATAAAAGCAATATGTTCCTTATACAATATTACTTACCATATTCATGAAACAAACATTCCTTACCAAAATCGGATACTAAATCATTGTCAATCAGGTAACTTGTTAATGCTTTAATATACTGATTGCAATATTCAAAATAAATTCCTTCACAACTGCAATTCCTTAATTTTAACTTTGCGAACTCAGTATTTACTCTTCTAACAAATAGTGCAACGGAATCGTATTCTTCACTAAACAATAATGTGACCCATATTCGATTTGCCGGACACAGTTAAGTTAGGGTACAATATAACTGTGGAGGGGATAAAAATGGGGAATCATGGTAAACGCTACACTGAAGAATTCAAAGCTGACATCGTAAGGCTAGTAAGAGAAGAAAAACGCTCTATTACTAGCATCGAAAAGGATTTTGGTGTCAAAGATCAAACGGTCAGAAACTGGCTCAAAGAAAGCAATGACAAGCAAGATCCTGATAAAGTAAGAATAACAGAATTAGAGGCAGAACTCAAGGAAGCAAAGAAAAAAATCGCAGATCATGAGGTAACAATTGATATATTAAAAAAAGCTACAAGCATCTTCGCCCAGAGCAACCGGAAGTAGTATTTCAAATAATAAAAAAGGTAAGCAACAAAAAACGCCCTGTTGAGAAGATGTGTGATACTCTGGATGTTTCAAGAAGTGGATATTATGACTGGAATGGAAGAGAACCAAGTGAAAGAAAAAAGAAAAACGAGCAGATATTGAGAATACTTAAAGAAAGCCATGAAAAGGCTCAGGGCATGATTGGCCTTGATAAAATGTGGGATGATGTTAAGGATGCTGGTATCAAATGCAGCAGGAATAGGGTTTATAAAATTCAGAAGGCAAACGGACTTTACAGTATAAGAAAAAAGCCATTCAGAGTATGTTTAACAGACTCTAACCATAATATGCCAAAGGCACCTAACATGTTAAATCAAGACTTTTATGTTTCAAGGCCTTGTGCTGTTTGGGTTACAGATATTACACAGATAGTTACTGGAGAAGGCAAATTATATTTGGCAGCAGTCAAAGACCTATATAATAAAGAAGTTGTTGGATGGGCAGTAGCAGATCACATGAGAACAGAATTATGTTTAGATGCCATAAGAAGTGCAGTAAAAAAACACAGACCCCCAAAAGGCCTTATACATCACTCAGATCAAGGAAGTCAGTATTGTAGCAAGGACTATATAGAGGAATTAGAGAAATATGGAATGATAAGAAGTATGAGTAGGAAAGGTAATTGCTGGGACAATGCCTGTGCAGAAACATTTTTCAGTACAATCAAATCGGAACGCCTGCATCATAAGAATTACAAAACATTTGAAGAAGCAAGAAGAGATATCTTTTGGTATATAGAGAGTTTTTATAATAGAAGTAGAAGGCACGCAGCACTTGGAAATCTAACCCCGGTGCAATTCCTTCAAAACTATTATCGGAACAGGAAAGTTTCCTAAAAAGCAAAAAGTAGCGTTTATGCCGCGAAAGCCTCTTGACAATGAGTAGAACGGCATGTTAGGCTCTCAAGCGAGGCATCAGCCATACTACGAAGCGTTTACTTCTTGTTCAGAATGGATGGTGCCGGTAGATGCCCACATCATGCCGTTAGAGGCTCGTTGTCAAGAGGACCGTGGAATAAATGCGGAAATTTTAGAAGAAAGTAAAAAACTTAGGAAAACAGAGATATTCTAACTCTGGAGTGTCCGTTTTAACGAGAAAGGGTCAAATAAAGAAGTAACGCAACTAAAAGACAAATTCTTTTAAGGAGTACAAATATTTTAGTGATGGGAATAAATAAAATTGTTTAAAATCAACCATTCCGGGTATAAAATATAATGTAATTTTTACGCGCAATTGGTTTTATAAAATTTTGCTAAGGAGAGATTGAAGCTATGAAAAAATTTGTTTGTTCGATTTGCGGATATGTACATGAAGGAAATGAGCCACCGGAAAACTGTCCACAGTGTAAGGCGCCCAAAGCTAAATTTATTGAAAAAAGCGATGCAGCACTTCAATGGGCTGATGAACATAGAATTGGTGTTGCGAAGGATGTGGATCCGGAAGTTATTGAAGGATTAAAGGCTAATTTCTATGGCGAGTGTACTGAAGTTGGAATGTATCTTGCTATGAGCCGTCAGGCGGATAGGGACGGTTATCCCGAAATAGCTGAAGCCTATAAGAGAATAGCGTTTGAGGAAGCCGAACATGCAGCAAAATTTGCAGAACTTCTTGGAACTGAGGTTACCAATAGTACTAAGAAAAATCTGCAATTAAGAGTTGAAGCTGAGTTTGGAGCATGTCAGGGTAAAAAGGATTTGGCTACTAAGGCAAAACAGTTGAATTATGACGCAATTCACGATACTGTTCATGAAATGTGTAAGGATGAAGCAAGGCACGGAGCTGCGTTTGCTGGTCTTTTGAAAAGATACTTTGGCGAATAAAATTAAGCGTTTTATGGGGTGTTGGTCAATGGCCGGCACCCTTTTTATTTACCTGAATAAGCTGACAAATATTACAATTCCCTGATGGCGTTGATTTTATTTGTTTGAAGATATATAATTGTCGTTAATAATCAGAAGTATAATGAAGTGCTGTTGTTTGAACCTCTTATTCAAGGTATGTTAGCCTGTTGCATTAGTCAGATGCTAGGCCCTACGCAAATTGTAGGGCTGTTTTAATAAGAGGTATGATATGGTCGGGAATGGCTTATTCCGGAGAGGGAGGTTAACAGTGTGGATAAAATGAGAATGGAGACGATTGATATAGCAGTGCAAAATATAGAGAAAATTGGCAAACTATTTCCTAATGTAATTACCGAAGCTCGTGATAAGAACGGCAAGCTAAAAAAGGTGATCAATTTTGATATGCTAAGGCAAATGTTATCAGATGATGTGCTAGAAGGTGATGAAGCGTATGAGTTCACTTGGGTTGGTAAAAAAGCAGCTATTGTTGAAGCTGGAAAACCAATTCGTAAAACGCTGCGACCTTGTAAGGAGGAAAGCAAGTATTGGGACATCACGGAAAACCTTTATATAGAGGGGGATAACCTTGATGTATTGAAGCTGCTGCAAGAGAGTTATCTTGGCAAGGTAAAGATGATTTATATTGATCCTCCTTATAATACGGGCAATGATAGTTTTGTTTACCCTGATAACTTCACCATGGATAAAGAGGAATATGAGGAGGGTATTGGCATTTATGATGAAGTTGGCAATAAGATCTTTAAAGAAAATAGCAATAACAATCCGCGATTTCATTCTGCTTGGCTTTCCATGCTATATCCTCGTTTACTCCTGGCAAGAAACCTTCTGACTGATGATGGCGTTATTTTTATAAGTATAGATGAAAATGAAGTGGATAATTTGCAGAAATTATGTAATGAAGTATTTGGGGAACAAAATTATGTAGCCACATTCATATGGACAAAAACATCTACGCCACCAGCGTTATCCTACAAATGCAGAAAAACCGTCGAATATGTTCTTGCCTATGAAAAACAATTAGGCACATTGAAGTATTATGGTTCACCCTTGGATGGCGGGGATGTACCTTTGCTAAACTCTGGAAACCCCTTGAAAACCTTATCATTTCCTGCTGGAAGCATTAATTTTAACTTTATGGAATCCGGTTTGATTCCGGCAGGAAAAAAGGATAAAGTAGAGCTTCTTGATAATATAGTTGTAGCAAATAGCACTAATCAGAAGGAAGTGCGTTTTATTGGAGAATTCAAGTGGGAGCAGACAACTCTTGATGATGAAGTGAAAAAAGGCACATATTTTATAATTAAGACAGATAAGTTCTCTATACGTTTTCAACGTCAAAATATTGAAGAGTCTTATAAAACGCCGACTAATTACCTGAACGTCGAATTAAACAAGGAATGTGGCGTGGGAACAAATGAAAGTGCGGCAAAAGAATTAAACTCGCTGGGTCTTGGCAGGTATTTTGATTATACCAAGCCAGTTTCTTTAATTGAGACAATTTGCAGAATGGTGTGTAAGATGGATCCCGACTCATATATCATGGATTTCTTTTCGGGTTCTGCAACAACCGCTCAAGCAGTCATGCAACTGAACTCGGAAGATGGGGGCTACCGCAAATTTATAATGGTACAGCTTCCTGAACCGTGTAATGAAAAGAGTGAAGCCTATAAGGCCGGATACAAAAACATATGTGAAATAGGCAAAGAGCGTATACGTCGTGCCGGAGAAGCAATTAAGAAAGAAGCAGGAACTAAAGCTCAAGGTCTCGATGTGGGTTTTAGAGTATTAAAGCTTGATTCTACCAACATGAAGGAGGTCTACTATAGTTCAGCAGAATATGATCAGACTATGCTAGATGACCTGATAAGCAATATTAAAGAAGACAGGACGGATCTTGATTTACTGTTTAGTTGCCTGTTGGAATGGGGGCTTCCTCTATCTATGCCTTACACTAGTGAAGAAATCTTAGGAGTAACAATTCATACATATAATAATGGAGATCTCATTGCCTGCTTTGCAGAAAATGTTCCCGAAAGCGTAATCCGTGAAATTGCAAAGCGCCAGCCTCTTCGCGCCGTTTTCCGTGATAGCAGCTTCGCAGGTTCTCCGGAAAAAATTAATGTAGAGGAAATCTTCAGGCTGATTGCGCCCAATACCAGTGTGAAGGTGCTATAAGCAGAAAGGAGATTTACAGATGAAACTGCAATTCAAGCACCAGAAGTTTCAGGCAGAGGCTGCAAAAGCTGTCTGTGATGTCTTTTTAGGTCAACCCTATTTAACTCCTACACATATGATGGATAGCGGTTCATTGAGAAGCGATCAGGTGGGTTCAAGAGAAGAACAGGACGTCAAAGTTTGGAACAATCATCGGATTATTCCTGAGCTAAGCGACAATATTATTCTTGAAAACCTGAACAAGGTACAACGTACTTATCAGATTGAACCATCAAAGAAGCTTGAAGGCCGATACAATCTGACCATAGAAATGGAAACGGGTGTTGGTAAAACCTACACTTATATAAAGACCATGTATGAACTTAACAAAAGGTACGGATGGAGCAAGTTTATTGTAGTGGTTCCAAGTGTTGCTATCCGTGAGGGAGTGTATAAATCTTTACAGATTACTCAAGACCATTTTGCGGAGGAGTATGGTAAAAAGACAAGGTTCTTCATATATAATTCCGCACAGCTCACAGAGATTGATCGCTTTGCTTCGGATAGCTCTATTAATGTGATGATAATTAACTCCCAGGCGTTCAATGCAAAGGGTAAGGACGCTCGGCGTATTTATATGAAGTTGGATGAATTCCGCAGTCGCCGTCCTATTGATATTATAGCAAAGACGAATCCAATCCTTATTATCGATGAACCGCAATCGGTTGAGGGTGCAGCAACAAAAGAAAGGTTGAAGGAGTTTAATCCACTTATTACGCTCCGTTATTCTGCTACCCATAAGAAAGATAGCGTTTATAACATGGTTTATCGCCTTGACGCTATGGAAGCTTACAATAAAAAGTTAGTAAAGAAAATAGCTGTAAAGGGTATAACTGTTAGCGGAAGCACTGCAACCGAAAGCTATGTGTATTTGGAGAGTATTAACCTGTCAAAAGGTAATCCTACTGCCACAATTGAATTTGAATATAAGGGAGCTAAGGGCGTCCGTAAGGTTGTTCGCACTGTTGGTGAGGGGTACAATCTATATGAAAATTCCGGTGAGCTTGAAGAGTATAAGAATGGATTCACTATTATGCGTATAGACGGAAGGGATTCGAGTATTGAGTTCACGAACGGTATTAAGCTATTTGCAGGTGATGTTATAGGGACAGTAAGTGAAGATCAGCTCCGCAGGATTCAGATCCGGGAAACAATCATCTCCCATATTCAAAGGGAGCGGCAGTTGTTTTACAAAGGCATTAAAGTATTGTCACTTTTTTTTATAGACGAAGTCGCAAAGTACAAGCAGTATAATGATGCCGGGCAGGCCTTTAATGGCGATTATGCCGAAATGTTTGAGGATGAATACCGGCAGATTGTGGGGAAGGTACAGCTTGAGCTTGAAGATGAGGATTATATAAAGTACCTCGATTCCATTACCGCAGAGGAAACTCATGCAGGCTATTTTTCAATAGACAAAAAGAGCCATCGCATGGTAGATAGTAAGCTTGGTGATAAGAAAGAACGTACTTCAGACGATGCTGATGCCTATGATCTGATTATGAAGAATAAAGAACGTCTTTTAGACCGTAAGGAGCCGGTTCGTTTTATATTCTCCCATTCTGCTCTGCGCGAAGGCTGGGATAATCCTAATGTGTTCCAGATATGCACCTTGAAACAGAGCACAAGTGAAGTACGTAAGCGTCAGGAGGTTGGTCGCGGTCTGCGCCTTTCCGTTAACCAATCAGGTGAGCGCATGGATACAAACCTGTTGGGAGAAGCTGTTCATAATATAAATGTACTGACTGTAATAGCCAATGAGAGCTATGACAGTTTTGCCAAAGGCTTACAATCTGAAATTGCAGAAGCAGTAGCAGACAGGCCGGTAAAGGTGACTATTGATCTCTTCATGAACAAGGTTATAAAAGATTCAGATGGCAATGAGCAAGTGCTTGATGTTGATATGGCGCAAACTATTTATGACAGTCTGGTTGAAAACGGCTATGTAAAGAAAGGGGGACTTACTGATAAATATTATGAGGATAAAAAGAACAATGCCGTTGAGGTTGCTGTTGAAGTAGCCGAAAGTGCCGCCGATATTGTCGATATTCTCGATTCCATTTATGACAGCCGTGTTATGCAGCCGGAAAATGCCCGGGCAAACAATTTGGAATTGCGAATTGATAAATCAAAGCTTGGACTACCGGAATTCAAAAAGCTATGGGAGCAAATCAATATCCGCAGTGCCTATGTTGTTGATTTTGATACCGAAGAACTTGTCAATAAGTCAATAGCTGCATTAAATAAAGACTTGCGCGTTCCCAGGATATATTACAAGGTTGAATCAGGTGAGATGACGGTCATCAAATCCAAAGATGATTTACAGAAAGGTTCAGCATTTATAAAAGAGCAGGGCGATTTATATAAAGCACAGATTACTTCAAATTCTGATGTGCGATATGATCTTATAGGTAAAATAGTATCCGGGACGGATCTGACAAGAGCAACAGTAGTAAAGATTTTAAAAGGTATTGAGAAAACTGTTTTTGACCAGTTCAAGGATAATCCGGAAGAATTCATCATAAAGGCCGTCAACCTTATAAACGAACAAAAAGCAACGGTCATTATCCAGCATATTACATACAACAAGCTTGATGCTGTGTATGACACAGACATATTTACCGAACCGGCAATGAAAGGACAGTTAGGCGTAAATGCTATCGCAGCAAACAAACATCTTTATGATCATATTCTTTATGACAGTAATAATGAAAAAGATTTTGCGAAGAAACTTGATGAGAATAATGAAGTTGCGGTTTATGTGAAGCTGCCTAATGGGTTTTACATTAACACGCCGGTTGGAAAGTACAATCCTGACTGGGCAATTGCGTTTTACGAAGGAAAGGTCAAGCATATTTATTTTGTTGCGGAGACAAAAGGATCTATGTCTTCAATGCAGCTTAGAATGATAGAGGATGCAAAAATCCATTGTGCAAGAGAGCATTTTAAAGCCATAAGCACAAACAATGTGGTATTTGATGTAATTGACAGCTATGAGAGCCTGATTAACAAAGTACTGAAATAATATAACTGTCAATGCGCAGATCAGTTTGGGTACATATTATTTTTCTTCACATATACTAAATGCGCAGTTCAGTTTTTACATGGTGACACATTAACTTTATGTAAATTTTTTGACCATAAAGTTTAATTTGTGTAACCATTTTTTTTATCCTTAATATAATGTAATATAAGCAATCTAAAGACAAAAAACGGGAGAACCACGCAAGGATTTGAATTATTTTATAGAGGTTAGAATAAAAAAGGAGGTTTTAATTATGTCTGGTCATGAACACGAACATGGACCTAAGATTGAAGCAGGTCAGATTTTAAATCCTGACTGTTTTCCACCACCAAATGAATTAGTTTGTATACAAGTACCAAAGGTATTTGATCAAGTGGCATTGAGAGAATGCGTAACAAGATGTATTAAAATTAAGAGATGCGGATCAGATGCAATTGTTTCGGGACATGGTCCGGCTACAATTGAATTTGAAGGAGTAACTGATTTTGATATAGTTGAAGTAAGGGTTATATCGAAAACTGATTCTTTAACAAGACCCGGATTTAAGAAACTAAAAGTGTTTGTCAAAATTGGTTACAAGATTCATTTCTGTGTAGGAGACAATCACGAAGTAGAGTATGATGAAGCAGCCTTCAACCTGACAGTGAATGAAATTTACTGCCCAAGCTGCGTAGCGCAAATTGGAATAATTAAGGCTAAAGATTGTCATGATGAAAGAGGACCAAAACATGGTGATACTCTTGATGTTGATGGTACACTCATTAAAGTTGAAGCTCTTGCTGAAGCCTTTAACGATGTAGTGCACCAGGAAACAGGTGTGATATCCTTTGATATTGGAGCATTCTTTATAGTTAAATGTGAATGCGTAGTTCAGTTGTTAATACCTGCTTACGGATATTGTCCGGTTCCACCGGAACAGGTTAATCCTGCTGCACAGAACTGCAGAACATTTAATGATAGAACAAGAACTCCTTTCCCGACAAAATTCTTCCCGGATCAAAAGTGGAATCCTCTTGATAGAAACGATTAGATAAAAGGCAATCATGCAGAGCTGCTGTTTAGCAGTTCTGCATGTTAAGTTTAAGGAAGTTGTGAATGAATATCATAAAAATCAAATGAGCTAAAAGAATAAAGTTGCATTTGATTGGAGCGAAAAGTATGACAAACTATTATGTTGGGCTGGAATCAAGATCACATGCATTTTTGCTTGAACGAAGGATGAAAAATGATGGGATTGAATGCGAAATTACTTTTGTACCGAGGGATATAATGAATGATTTATGTAATATGGGGGTACGATTTGATGAAAGTGTACTTCCTAAAGCAATAAGTTTATTAAGGCGGTGCGGCTTGCCAGGATGCAGGCTTTATAAAGAGGTTATAAGACCTGATATTATTAATTACTATGAAGTGCAGATCTAATTAAATATTTATGTTGTGCAGAGAAGCAAGTCAAGATAAAGTGCATTTTAACACTACTGATTTCAGGTCTTTCATAATGTTAAAATGCATTTTATTTGTTCTTAGCCATACATGCTCAAGAAATAAATCCGATACGGGGCGCCGGTGAATTTGTTTAAGCCCCATAATTACTGGCTGTTATTGGTTCTCTAATAAATGTATTTGATCTGTATCGCGATCCCACCAGTTTCTGTTTTCCTTGTACCAATGGACTGTCTCCAATAGTCCGTCATCGAGGTTGTATTTATGTCCCCAGTTTAAATTGTTTCTGATCTTATAACTGTTTACAGCATGTTTCTGTTCCTGCGTATCGCTTCGAAACGATGTCTCAATCTGCTCTTCGGGTTTTCCAAGAATTTTTAAAATCTTTCTTGCCACTTCAACATGGAATGCATCTGTTCCGGAACTTATATTATAGGTTTCGCCGTTCCTTCCGTAAAATAGTATCTTTATTAACGCTGTACAATGATCGAGAACGTGGATCCATTCCTGGCGTGTATTGTTTTCATCACTGTTTATCAAGATACGGTTGTTTTGTATTGCATTTCTGATACATGATGGTATGAAACTCTCAATATGCTGATATGGACCATAATTTGTGCAACATCTGCTTATAACTGCCGGAAAACCAAAGTTGTCGTAAAATGATTTTACAAGCATGTCTGAGCTTGCTTTAGAAACTGTAAATGGATTCCTGGGCATTATTGCTGAATCTTCGGTGAAATAACTATCCTTGGAGTCTGATCCGTATACTTCATCTGTAGATACCTGTATAAAGCGGTTGCCTTCATAATTATGCTTACTCCAAAAATGTCGTGCGCTATCTAACAGCGTAAGCGTTCCCATAACGTTGGTTTCAAAGAATGGTGCCGGATTCATAATGCTTCTTTGAGCACTTGTTTCACAGGCAAAGTTTATTATGTAATCTGGGCGATGCCTCATAATAACGTAATTTACCAAGTCTTGATTACATATGCTTCCTTTGACAAAATGGTATCTTGGTGATCTTTCGATTTCCCGTAGGTTTTTCATATTTCCAGAATAATTCAGATTGTCGTAGTTTACAATAATATAACTTTTGTTTCGTCTTAAAAAGTAATTGATAAAATTACTTCCTATGAATCCTGCTCCGCCTGTTATCAATATCACTTTCATATAAATCACATCCCTGCTATTGCATCATCAAACATGGAAATTGTTAAATAATTATGTTAATCACATGCTTTTACTTATGTTATACTTCATTATATTCAGAACAATTGAAATAGTGATTAAGAAATGGAGTACAAAGACATTTAAAGCATAATTTTAGGAGTGTATATTATTTTGTAAAGAAAAATATGCAAGAAACATTGTGAAGCAAGTTGTAGAGCCTGTTAATACGACGAGGAAAGGGAGAGCATTGTTTGAGCGAAGCGAGTTTTGCTCGACCCCGAGGAGTATTTACAGGCTCTACACCAGGTTGCATGGCCGAGCAGTGCAGCGCAGCGGAACGACCAGGCTGCGAAACTTAAGTTTCTGGAATATTTTTCTTTATATTTATTACATGCACCCTAATTTTTGTTTCAAATATACTTGAAATAGTATAATTTTATAGTAGAATAAGAATTATCAGTCTCTAAACATTTATGTTTATATTTTGGAGGTAATCAGCAATGAAATTTGCAAGAAATCTATCCATCACCCTAATCTGTATTATTCTTGGCATAATGCTTGCTTGGCAGTATAGAAGCATTTTAAATAACAGTAAAAAAGAAAGCTATCAGAACCTCAGATTGGAGTCTGTAAAAGATGAACTTATCGTCCAAAAGGAAAATAATGAGGATTTAAGAAAGAGAAATGAAGAACTTCAGAAACAGATTAAAGAATTTGAAAATTCTCAGGGGAATTTAAGTCAGGTGGAAAAGAATTTAGAGGCTGAACTTGAAAGAGTTAGGCTGGTAGCGGGTTTAAGTGATGTCCAGGGAGCAGGGCTAATTATAACAATGAAATATGTAGGCGATGAGAGTGTAAGAGAAAATTCTGTTTTGCGTTTGATAAACGAACTTAAGGCAGCAGAAGCTCAGGCTATATCAATTGAAAATGAGAGGATTGTAGCTATGAGTGAAATAAAAAAAGCAGGGGATTATATTGTTGTAAATGGAAAACAGATGCTCAGTCCCTTTACAATAAAGGCGATAGCAGATCCTGAGAAGCTGGAGAATTCATTGACTATGCTAAATGGAATTATAGAGGAAATGGAGTACTATGAGATGAATGTTACTATCGAGAAGAGTAATAATATAACTATTCCAAAGGTCAGAGATGACGGTTCTGTTCTGAAGTATGATCTTTTGCACACTAAAGAATAATGTACCAGGGAACAAGAAAATTCATGAGCGAAGCAAATTTTCTTGTTCCCTGGTAATATTTTTACCAAAAAACATTTTACATTAATTAATTCAATTTTATCTTTTCTTATTAAGATTCCGCAAATAGTCAGCAGTAATATTTGAAAAGCCTGAGCCAGGCATCATGGGCATACTGTTTTGGCTATTTGTTTGATATGCTTCATCGTTTGCGGACGTGCTTTTTACAGTTTCAAGTTTTGATTTTATTTCATCTTCAAATTTTGGTTTTATTTCATCAAACACGGGCTGGATTTGTATTTTTTTTAAGTAGTCATTGTTGTCAAAATGGTTTTCGAGGCTGGATATCCTTTGTGAAAGAGATGTAATTTGGATGTCGAGCTTTTTTAAGGAATTTTTTATTTCCTCATAATTATCCAATAGTAATTTTAAACTTCCTAAGAACAATGATTTCAAATCTTCATTATTGGAATTTTCATTCTTCTCCGGTATGTTTTTTTCAACTTTATTTTCAGACTCTCTATTTATGTATTGTCTCCTATTATATGAATACATGAAAGAATCCCCCCTTTACTCCTATTATATTAATTTGCATTAATTGTGTGCAGAAAATTAATTTGCAAAAAAATCTTTTACATTGTGGAGTAAATCCAGGGGCAGAGTGCCCCTGGAAACTTATACAGACATTAATATGGTTCCTTGATGCAAGCGTTACTTTGTTACGTCAAAGGAGTAGTTCATCCCTGAGTTGTTATCCCAGTTATTGGCACAATCTTTAAAACAAAGGTTGAGTGTATCGGATCTTAAGACAGGGATGGTTGTTTCAAAACCTGTTTCAGTTCTAATCATAGGATAGTCGGACTCGTTTTCCCAATTGGAGCCAAATCCAATGCGAGCATATACATGTGAAGCTCCGCTTTTGGACAAAAGCCCATCATACATAACAGTAATATTTTCACCTACGGTAGGTATAGCCGGTTGTATTGTTACACCATTGGACATGTAATCTTTATTATTGCTTTTGCTTGTTCTAGGCATATAAAATCCTCCATTCGAATTTGGATAATAAATATTTTGATGCAAATTTATTATTTGCATTAAAATTAAAGTTAGCTATGGAATATTAAGGATAAAACGGACGTGTGTAGGATATAATATATTAACTTGAACTAAAAAAAGAAGAAAATAACAAAGTTGAGTAAATTTAAGTGAATTAAAGTTTCAAATATTACAAATGCTTTATTTAGGTTAGCCAAAGTAAAAAAGAAGAACATCTATAAAGATTTAAATAATGGTAGGAATTACTTCTATTTGGATTGTGAAATAAAAGATAGATTATTTTTGTTTTTTTATAAATAATTGTATGAAAAACGAAAGGATGAATTGAATGAAAGCGGTTATAATGGCAGGAGGAGAAGGTACTCGATTAAGGCCTCTTACCTGTAACAGGCCGAAGCCGATGGTGCCCATAGTAAACAAGCCTGTAATGGAACACATTATTGAGTTGTTGAAAAAATACAATATAACAGATATCGCTGTTACATTGCAGTATCTTCCGGATCTTATCAAGGAACATTTTGGTGATGGTTCTGAGTATGGAGTGAATCTTAAGTATTATGTAGAGGAAACTCCAATGGGCACTGCAGGAAGCGTCAAAAATGCGGAAGAATTCCTGGATGATACATTTATTGTAATTAGCGGTGATGCGCTAACAGATATTGATTTAAGCAAGGCCATAGATTATCATGTAAATAAACAATCTATGGCAACTTTAGTCTTAAAGAAGGTTGACATTCCTCTAGAATATGGAGTGGTTGTAACCAATGATACGGGCAGAATTATCAGATTTTTGGAAAAACCGAGTTGGGGAGAGGTATTCAGTGATACTGTTAATACCGGAATTTATATACTTTCTCCTGAAACGCTAAAGTTATTTAATAAAAATGAAGTGTTTGATTTTAGTAAAGACCTTTTTCCAATTTTACTTAAGGACAATAAACCGATGTATGGTTTTGTTACGGATGAATACTGGTGTGATATCGGGGACTTGAGAGCATACTGGCAGGCAAACATGGATGTACTCGACGGAAAAGTAAATGTGGACATTCCTGGAAGTCAGATCAGAGATAAAGTTTGGATCGGAGATGGAACAAGTATAGAAGATGGTGCCGCAATTCAAGCTCCGTGTGTGATAGGAGCAAATACCACAATAAAAAGAAATGCTGTTTTGGATAGTTATTGTGTTATAGGGGATAATACTCTCTTATCTGAAAGAAGCAGTATAAAGAAAAGTGTACTGTGGAAAGGCTGTATAATAGACAAGAACGTTGAAATCAGGGGCACAGTAATATGCAACAAAGTAAATCTGAAAGAGCATTCCTCCGCTTTTGAAAATTCAGTCATAGGTTGCGACACAATAATTAAAGAAAATGCTATAATAAAGCCTAACATAAAAATCTGGCCTAATAAAATGGTCGAAGAGGGAACGGAAGTAAATTCAAATCTTGTATGGGGCTCTAAATCTATCAGAACAATTTTCGGTAGAAGAGGACTTGCAGGTGAAATTAATGTTGATATAACACCGGAATATGCATCAAAATTAGGGGCTGCTTATGGTGCAACACTAAAAGGAAAAGGGACTGTAGGTGTGAGCTGTGAAGAATCAAGTGCTGCAAAAATGCTTAAGATATCTTTTATATCGGGATTAATGTCAGCAGGACTGAAAGTTATGGATTTTGGTGTGCTTCATCTTCCTGTATCAAGATCAGCTGTAAGATTTTATGGAGTAGATGGGGCTATTCATATAAGTACCTCCAGCATAAACCCGGGAAGATTACATGTCGATTTTCTGGACAAAAACGGCAGCAATATAGATAGAGCGATGGAAAGAAAAATTGAAAACGCTTTTGCAAGAGAGGATTTTACAAGATGTGAAGGAGAATTAATTAAAGAATTGGAAGTAGTACCGGACTTTACTTCCTTTTATCTGAGAAATATTGTTAACAACGCAAAATCTAAGAAATTTGATTATAAAATAGCATTAAATTCGCCTTCTAAATTTATACTCAATACTGTATCAGGGCTTTTAAAAGGTCTTGGATGCAGAGTAGAAGAAACTAATTTAAATCTGGACAATCCAGGAATAGTGAATGATAAAAGTGAATCAAATGAGATGACATATTTTACGAGTATGGTCAAGCTGGGAGAATTTGATTTTGGAATATCTATAGAGGATACATCTGAGAGAATGATGCTTGTTGATAATAAAGGACGTGTAGTAAATGAAGATATGTTTACGGCGTTGGTGTCCTTGATACTCTTTAAAACTATTGAAGGAGGAACTGTAGTAGTGCCTCTGTCTACAACTCATGTTGTGGAAAAACTGGCAGAAGAGAATCATGGCAAGGTAATCAGAACAAAAACTTCTCCGCAGGATATTATGAACAAAATACTTGGAAATGAAATAAAGTCCGAGTCTATTGACCAGTTCAATCTCCATTTTGACGCTATAGCAGGTCTGGTAAAAATAATGGATTTTATGAAGTCCAATAACTATAAGCTGGTGGATTTGATTGGCATGATACCCGATTTCCATACCGATGAGAAAGAGGTTGAATGTTCCTGGAGTGCAAAGGGTAAGGTCATGAGGCAAATCATTCAGGAAAGTGATAATAACAGCATTGAGACGCTTGAAGGCGTGAAGATTTTTAAGGATGGCGGATGGGTATTAATACTTCCGGATTCGGAACAACCCGTTTGCAGGATTAAGAGTGAAAGTTACTCTGCTGAAATTGCTCAGGAATTGACAAATATATATGCTAATAAAGTATCGGAAATTAGCAGAAGCTAATGCTTTTTAACATAACAAACAAAAAATAAAATTGTGATGGTGCAAAAACCATCACAATTTTATTTTTAAGAGATTTTTAAAGCAAAAGGAATATGGGAAGAGGTCATATGTTAAGAGAATTTTCTTGAAAAACAGGTGTATATACTTTGAATCCTTCCTCATATTCCTTGACTGCGTCTAAGTATAAATTGTCATCGCTTCTTTTAAATATTGTGAATACTATGTCATCCATGTAATCATCAAAGTAGGTAGTGATCAGGTAATATTTAACCCTACGGTCTGTTAAACCTTTGAAAAAATTTCTTGCAGGAGTTAATCCTATGTCGGCTATAAAACTGACATCGTCTGCTGCGATATCGTAACTTGAACTTGAACGGAGAATCTCCATATTCCCGGCTTCAACTGAATTTTTGGTGTTTATTCCTAAAAACATTAATTCTTCCTGTATGAGTGCCCTGCATAAAAAATGCCTTATGCTCTCATAATTTTGTTTCTTGTATTTTTCTGTAAAAGCATCTTCCCTAAACTCAGTAATTGTCCTTTTTAGAATTGCTTCTTCCTGTAATAGCAGATTATTATCAAGAAGGAAATAAAGGAAATTTACATCCCTGTCACCACCGCTGTCTGCTCTAGAGTTGTCAAGTATGTTTTCAAGAGATACGGATGTTTTCCTTCTGGTAAGTTTTTCCATAAGTATATCGCTTTCCATGATTATCACCCCGATATTTTTAAAGATAAAACTACATCTGTTTATTGTGTAAACCTAACTTTAGTGTTTGTTATATATAGTATATCCATACTTTTAATTAATTCTCCAATTCCGAAACAAATACCAGTTGGATATTTTTTGCATCAAACTCGGGAAGCATTTCTACAATTGCCTGAGCGGTTACTTTGCCACCTTCAATTCCTACATGGCCGATAGCTATTGATTTTCCTTCCTTTAACGCTATTTCACCGGATTTTCTTAATTGTTCCTTTACATGCTCTTTTGAGGTCTGGCCGTCTAAAAATACATTGCGCTCATAATAGGGGACAGCCTTTTCTTCGGCAATTTTTTTTGCAACAGATTTTGGGCTTGTTTTGCTGTCTAAAAAGTAAACTTGATTTTCCTTTACTATGTCTAGTACATCTGACATGATGCGGGGATCGGTGCTTATTTTTGAACCCATATGTATGTTGGCACCGGCTGCATAGGGAACATCGGCAAAAGCTTCTGTAGTTATCTGATATACTTCGTTGTCACTTAATGTTGATAGTATTGGTTTTGGACCGAGCCAGCTGATTTTACCCTTAACAGGTTCCATAGGCAAATGGACAATAATCTCAAATCCTTTATCGTGAGCATCTATGGCGTCTGTTTGGGAGTATGGCAGGAAAGGCATAATGGCAAAAGTTAAGTGCCTGTTTATGTTCATCATCTCTTTTACGCCGTTTCTGTCCTGACCGAAATCATCAATAACTATTGCAAGTTTTCCCGCAGGTTTCTCAATTTCGGACAGAAGGGCTCCGTTATACGCGTTCAGAGAATCGGGAGCAGAAAAATTTGTAAGGTACATGATGCTTAAAAGTGAAATAAGCGAAAGTAGGGAAATAACTGACAGTAAATTAATGACCTGCGATTTCTTAAAGTAGATAATTCGAACTTTCTTCATGATTCACACACCAGGATAAAGATATCTATGATATTATACTAAAATTAGTACTCAAAATATTACATATTTTACTGGCACAAGTACTTGAAATAGTAAAATTTTATAGTAGAATTAGATATAAGGTCTAGGAAAGGGTGTATCCATATGAACCGAAAAGATAAGAAGTATATATTTATGTTTATATTTATATTTCTTGGCGTTATATCTACAGTACAGTTTAAAAGTATACTCAACAATACTAAGGATAAACCTTCAATTGCATATGAAATTGAAAACCTTATGAAAGAGCTTGAGGCTGAAAAAGCTACCGGGCAGGAACTTAAAGAAGCGATTGACTTTTCCATGCAAAAGAAGGAAAGTATCTTTAAGACCTTTTCGAGTGACAACGATGACGGGGTATTGACAGCACAATGGGAGGAAGCAAAGCTCTATGCAGGCTTTACGGATGTAAAAGGCGAGGGTATTATTATAACACTTAATGACGCAACAGAAAAAAACCCGATTATGGCTGAATTGAGTTTATTGCACGATGAAGATATTAACAGGGTGGTTAATGAATTAAAGAGAGGTGGAGCCCAGGCTATTTCAATAAATGACGAGAGGGTTATTTCTGCCACAGAGATTACGTGTGCAGGCCCTACAATTCGTGTTAACAGAAATAGATATGCAGTACCTTATGTGATTAAGGCTATTGGAGATCCCAAACGAATGATTTCTATCTTTAAAGAGAGTGAAATTTATACTATTTTGAAATGGGTTGACATAAGAATAGATATAAAAGAAGCAAAAGAAATTAAGATTCCGAAATATAGTGGGAATATTGACAACTTAATCAACGGACTGGAGGTAGTTGACCAGTGAAGTTTAATTTGAATATATCTATAACGATAATATGCCTGATAATGGGCGTTTCCGTTGCATGGCAGTATAAAAGTGTCTACAACAATAAAAAGACGGCAAGTATTCAAACAGTGACACTGGAAGATTTGAAGGATAAGCTTATACTTGAGAAGAAAAGTAATGAAGAATTGAGGACCAGATATGAAGAACTCGAAAAAGAACTAAATGGGTTTGAAGCTGCAAAAGGAAACATAGATCTATATAAAAAGAACCTTAACGCAGAGATAGAAAAAGCCCGTATAATTGCTGGTTTTAGTACTGTTAAGGGCTCTGGAATTGTTATAACTATTAAGGATACTGATTTTGGAATGGCTCTTCAATCCCAGCACCTGCTACAGATTGTTAATACGCTTAAAGCAACGGAGGCCAGGGCTATTGCCGTTAATGATGAACGTATAATACCTATGACCGAGATTAGTGATGTTGGAAATGTAATAATTGTCAATGGAATGCCTATTGATATCAATGAACCTGTTAAAATTAAAGTTATTATGGAGAGCCAGAAACGAGATAATGCTATAAAAACATTAGGGTATATTATTAGCGAATTGAGAGAAAAGAATATAGAAGTAAGTCCGGAAAAAGTTGAAGGCATCACAATACCCGGGGTAAAAAATAGTAGACCTTCCTTAAACAATGACTTGCTTATCACCGAATAATATACTCTTCGCATTTCTAGTTGAAGGGAACCATAGGCTTCCCTAGAGAACAAGAAAATTCATGAGCAAAGCGAATTTTCTTGACTAAATTCATATATAAATAATATAGGCCTTAAATAATGTATTAATAATACATCATTTAAGGTTTTTATTATTGTATTTAGGAGGAGCTAGCTATGAAGAAGAAAGTGGTGGTTTTATGCCTGTTAATATTGGCATTACTTACAATAAACATTTTAAGTAGTGAAAATGAAAAACTTATGAGTTTGCCGGATTTAGGAGGTGTGTATTCTGCAAGTATGGAGGATATAGACTTTAGTACCGAGATTACCGGAATGCTCAGTGAAGGAGTTATTGAAGAAGTAATCAGTGAGGAAGTCTTTGTGGGAGAAAATACAAGCGGTGAATTCAGCAATCGTCTGCTAAGATGGGGAATACTGAGGAAAGGATTTGGAAAGACACCTGATGCAGACCCAGGGGCTCCGGCACTTTTAAAAAAATACGGAGGAGTATATCTTGGCGATACAGAAAAGAATGAGATCTATCTTACCTTTGATGAAGGGTATGAAAATGGCTATACTCCAAAGATTCTTGATGCTTTAAGAGAAAATAACGTAAAGGCTGTATTCTTTATTACTGGGCCTTATCTGGCTGAACATCAGGATTTGGTAAGGAGAATGCTTGAAGAAGGCCATGTCGTGGGAAACCACTCCATACATCATCCAAGCTTGCCCACTGTTGATGAAAAAACCCTTGAGGAGGAAATTCTTGGCCTTGACAGGGCGTTTTTTGAAAAGTTCGGACAGCATATGAGATTTTTAAGACCTCCAAAGGGTGAATACAGTGAGAAAACTCTGGCGATAACTCAAAAACTTGGTTATACAAATTTGTTTTGGAGCTTTGCCTATGATGACTGGTATAAGGATAAAGTGCGCGGAGCTCAATATGCCTATGAAAAAGTTATGAACAATCTGCACAATGGTGAAGTTATCTTGCTACATGCTGTATCAAAGGATAATGCCGATGCTCTTGATATGATAATTAAAGGGGCAAGGGAAAAGGGCTTCGTATTCGGAGATCCTATGCAATTGATTGGTAATTAATACATGCCCGGCTACATAGAATATGGTTAGGCAACAAATGTTTGGGATAATGAAAAATTACCATCATCTCATAATATAAGAATACCATAAAATCAGAATTTCATTATCCGGAGTAGGAACTAATATTAGTCATACCATAGCAGGGGGAGTATCAATTATGCCTCGAAAAAAGAAGATTGTAAGAAAAAGAAATAAAACGGAAGTTCCTAAAATAAGTTTAAAGGAAAAAATGTCAGAACTCCTGGAACTTCCTAAGGACATTGTTCTGAATGTGCCGAAATTAACAATGATTGGAAATGGGGATTTGCTTATAGAAAATTTCAAAGGAATTATTGAGTATGACGATGACAGGATAAGAGTTAATACCAATAGTGGAATAATAAAAATCTGTGGAACAAGGCTGGGTATTAAAGAAATCACATCGGAGGATTTGATGGTTAACGGTGAAATATCAAGTCTTGAATTTCTAAAATAATGTTTGTGTAAATAATATTTCACTTAGGGATAACGAAAAAACAACTTCCTATTCTCATTTTTTGAAGACATTATTAAATCAAGTTTTTTCGTTATCCAGAGTAGGAACTTATATTTTAGTCATACCTTACTACTTATGTAAAGTTATATTCGGAAATACCGGAATTAATAGAAAAAGTACAATCGTTCGGGGGAATTTAAATGTTATTGAGGTTGTGGAATTATATTAGAGGATATGTTATTATATTTGTTGAAGGATATTTCTTAGAGAAATTTGTCAACATATGTACCAGAAGGCAGATTTTTCTTTGGGATATAAAAAAGAAGAAAAACAGCGCAATGTCAATGAAGGTTAGCATAAAAGGTTTTAGAATGCTAAGACCAATTGCAAAAAAGGCAGGTTGTAGGGTAAGAATAATCAGGAAACGCGGAGTTCCTTTTGTTCTGAATCGCTATAAAAAGAGAAAAACTTTTATTGCCGGCAGTGTGTTATTTATTTTTCTTTTTTACTTTATGACTTCTTTTGTTTGGACTATTGAAGTAACAGGAAATGAAAAACTAGAAGCTAAGTATATAATTGATAAGGTATCTGAATATGGAGTTAAGCCGGGCGTATTTAAGTACAGGATAAATCCCCATGATTTGGCAAACAGCCTTGTTATGGACATTGATGAGTTGTCCTGGGTCAGTGTTGTAATTAGAGGCACAAAGGCAAAGATTGAAGTGGCTGAAGCTGTCAGCAAGCCAAAAATAGTTCCGAAGGAAATTCCCTGCGATATTGTGGCAACAAAGGATGGGGTTATAAAGTCTATATTTGTCAAAGCCGGATTGGAAGGAGTTAAAGTTGGTGATACTGTTAAGAAGGATCAGGTACTAATTAATGGAACTGTTCCGGTTAAGAATCAGGAGGGTAACGCCAGAATAATACATGCTATCGGAGATGTAACAGCAAGAACATGGTATGATGGAAGGCAGATGGTCGAGACAAAAATTATAGAAAAGACCAGAACGGGTGAAATGAAAGACAATATATCCCTGATACTGTTTTCTAATAAAATAAATCTGTTTCATAAAATGGCACCCTTTGGAGATTATGACAGAGTTGATATGGAGAAGTCCCTTTCGATAGGTGAAGACCTGGTTTTACCCTTTGGGATAGTAATTCAAAGGTATTATGAAAATAGCGTACAGGAAAAGGAAATCGAATTGGATGAAGCAAAAAGAATTGCAGCAGACAGTGCCTACAAACAGGCATCAGAGAGCATCCCTAAGGAAGCACAGGTAATTAATTCAAATATAAACTTTATTGAGAAAGAAGACGGGCAGATTATAGCAGAAGTAGTTATAGAGTGCCTGGAGAATATAGGTTGCGAAAGAGAGATTGGAGGAAACTGATTGGAAAGTCTTATTGAGGTATCATTGGAGTTTGACAGAATTGAACAGGCTATGAATCTTTTTGGTAATTTTGATGAGAATTTACATTTAATTGAGAGTTCGTTCAACGTAAAAGTTATTTCAAGAGATAATGATATCAGAGTTGTTGGATACAGTGAGGGAGTGCATAAGGCAAGAACAGTGCTCCAAAGGTTGATAAACCTTGCATCCCAGGGAGATGTCATAACCAAGCAAAGTGTGAGCTACCTTGTTCAGCTTGCCAATGAAAATCAACTGGACAAGGTTGATGATTTTCATGCCGATTATATTTGCCTTACAGCCAGGGGCAAACAGATAAAGTCAAAAACCCATGGACAGAAAGTATATGTTGATGCAATAAAAAACAGCGATATTGTGTTTGGAATTGGTCCTGCCGGTACGGGGAAAACTTTCCTTGCCGTAGCAATGGCAGTAACTTCTTTCAGAAATAAGGAAGTTAATAGGATTGTACTGACAAGGCCTGCTGTTGAGGCGGGAGAAAAGCTGGGATTCTTACCCGGAGACTTGCAGAACAAAGTTGATCCCTATTTAAGACCGCTATACGATGCACTTTATGAAATGATGGGTTTTGAAACTTATCAGAAATACCTTGAAAAAGGTATGATAGAAGTTGCTCCTCTTGCTTACATGCGAGGAAGGACTTTAGATGATTCGTTTATAATTCTCGATGAGGCGCAGAATACCACACCGGAACAGATGAAAATGTTTCTTACACGTATAGGGTTTGGATCTAAGGTTGTCGTTACCGGAGATATAACACAGATTGACCTTCCGGGTGATAAAAAGTCCGGACTGAAGGAAGTAATAAAGATATTGAAGGATGTAAAAGAAATATCGTTTATACATTTATCCGATAGAGATGTTGTCAGGCACGAACTTGTCCAAAAAATTATCCAGGCTTATGATCGTTATGATAAGGCACGTATACCGCATCAGAACGATAGCAAGTGATCAGAAAGTATAGGGCACAAGGTAGGAAGTGTATTTCAAAGAATAACTTCTTAATGGAGGCGAATACTGTATGACTAAGGAAAAAAATGTGGATATTCATAGCAATATTAAAACATATATAAAGGACAAGCGTATACAAAGAATTATAATAGCAGTATTAACTATTGTTCTTGCCTGTGGAGTTGTATTAAATGGGGCGACACCCAGAAAATATAAACTGGCCTTGAATGGAAAGTCTGACTACGACATTACAGCTCCTAGAGATATAGTGAATACCATTATAACGGAAAAGAATGCCAGGGCGGCAGCAGATGCAGAACCTGCCGATATGACAGAGATAAGGAATGCTTCCATAGAGGTTATTAATAATACAGTTGATTTTATCGGCCTTATCGAAAGGTCAAGAAAAAGCGTTGAAAAGAAGATAGAACAGACCTTAAACAAGGGTGACCAGAAATATAGCGAGAAGGTTTTGGATATTCAGGAGGAAGAGGCAGCAAAGCTGAATAAGGATATAGAAAAGCTTAAAATAATATTATCCTATGATCAGGTTTTGTTTTTCATTTCACAAGCAAGCGATGAAGACATTCAAAAATTTGAATCGGTGCTGAGAGATCTTGTGGCAGATATTATGGAGCAGGATGTTACAGATGATAATATTTCACAAAAGATTGTCCAGTTGCAAAATAGTATATTGTATGCTGACTTAAGGCAGGAAATCAAGAATATCGGTATGATTCTGTCAAAATATATTTTAAAGCCGAACAGGACTATCAATGCAGAGGCTACAAGGGCAAAGAAGGAATTGGCTTATGAAATTGCACTCAATAATCCTGAGAATATTGAGATAATTAAAAAAGGAGACAGGATTTTAAGTAAAGGAGACACGGTTAGTGAGGACAAGCTTAAAATTCTTGAAGAGCTCAATCTTGTTGAAACATCAGGTAGGTTTGATTTTGCTTTTTCGGCAGGAATACTTGTAATTATACTTATGCTCTCGCTCCTGCTCATACTTTACATGAATAATTTCTGCAAGAAGGTATTTTACAATAGAAATGACCTCATTCTTTTATCACTGGTGATATTATTCACTCTTGTGGCAGCAAGATTTATTTTTGAAATATCAACACTGGCAATACCGATTTTTATTGCGACAGCGTTGATATCAATTTTGCTTGATTTGAGACTTGCAGTTATTGTAAACTTTATATTGACACTGGCAATTTCACTTATGACCAATGGCGAAATGAAATTTATTTTCTTAGGGGCAATAAGCGGGGCTTTTGCTGCTTTTATAGTGTCAAAGACCAATCAACGGAATTCGCTTTCTATTGCTGGGTTTATAATCGGGTTTATTAACATTTTTACAATACTATCAGTTGACCTGATTGCAAAGTACCCGTTGAATACAATAATTTGGGATGTTATTATTGTTTTCATCAATGGATTGCTGTCAATGGTTATTACAATTGGGTTGCTGCCGTATCTTGAAACTGCGTTCAATATTGTTACTCCAATAAGGCTCCTTGAGCTTGGAAACCCGAATCAGCCATTGTTGAAACGATTGCTGATGGAAGCCCCCGGTACTTATCATCATAGTTTGATGGTTGGGAATCTGGCAGAGGTCGGAACGGAAGCGGTTGGTGGAAATGCACTTTTAGCAAGGGTTGCAGCGTATTTTCATGATATAGGGAAGCTAAAAAGACCCAGCTTTTTTATGGAAAATCAGCTCGATGGAAATCCCCACGACAAAATGACGGCAAATTTAAGCACCCTTGTTATAACTTCCCATGTACACGATGGAGTGGAAATTGCAAAAAAGTATAGAATACCACTTGTAATAAGGGATATAATAATTCAGCACCACGGCACAACACTGGTGGCTTATTTTTACCATAAGGCGAAAAATGTGGAAAAGGAAGAGGGGATTGATGAAGCAAATTTCAGATATGATGGAGAGAAACCTTCAACCAAGGAAGCCGCAGTTGTAATGCTTGCTGATTCCGTAGAGGCAGCAGTGAGGTCAATGACCGATAAGACCGAGGGGAAAATAGAAGGTCTTGTAAGGAAAATTATCAAAGACAAGCTTGATGATGGGCAGCTTGACCATTGTAATCTGACCCTGAAGGATCTTGATAATATAGCAAAGGCTTTTATGAAGGTGTTTGGTGGATATTTTCACGCAAGAGAAGAATATCCTGAAATTAAGAAGGAAGTAAATAACTTAAAAAATCAAAATGAATTAAATGAAAACGATAAAGAAAAAATGATAGGAGATAATCCGGACGAGACGAATGAACAGGCAGCAGTTGGTACGGCGCGGCAGAATGAAAAGGAGAAAATTTGATGACTGTGTTGATTGAAGATATGCAGGACAGGATAAAAGTCAGCGAAGATATGCTTGAACTTGTTAAAAAGGCGATAAAGAGCAGCCTTGAATTTGAAAAGTTCGATATACCTTCGGAGATTGGTGTAATATTTGTAGACAATGAGAGAATAAAGGAAATTAACAGGGAACATAGAAATATCGACAAACCGACGGATGTTCTTTCGTTCCCTATTGTGGACATGTATGAAGGTGTTATAAACTCGGATGAGGGAGATTTTGACCTTGACGAAGAACTTCTTTTGCTTGGGGACATAATAATTTCACTTGAAATGACAAAATTACAGGCGGAGGAGTATGGACATTCCTTTGAACGGGAGCTCGCATTTCTGCTCACTCATGGAGTTTTCCACCTGCTTGGTTACGACCATGATTCACCCGAAAGGGAAGAAAAAATGATTTCAAAGCAGTACAGTGTACTTGAGATTTTAAATTTGGGTAAGACTAAAATATAAGTCACAGTGCTAATGTTCATAAAAGGGGCAGCTTATGAAAAACAGAAATTTGATTGACAGTTTCAATAATGCAATAAATGGAATAATATCAGCTATCAAATCCGAGCGGAATATGAAGATTCATATTTTTGCAGCTGTAGTTGTATTTGTAATGAGCATGCTTTTTGACATTAGCAAAACTGAGTTCATGATTATCTGTATTGCGGTTTCAATGGTGATTGTAAGTGAACTGTTCAATACTGCTGTCGAGGAAATTGTAGATATGATAACCACCGGTTATCATCCGAAGGTCAGAATAATAAAGGATGTAGCAGCCGGAGCAGTATTGGTTTCCGCTTTCTTTGCTGCTATTGTCGGATACTTTGTTTTTTTTGAGCATGTAAGTACCGGGCTTGAGAGTGGAGTGGAAAGAATCAGGCAGTACCCGATGCACATAACAGTTATTACACTTTGCATAACAGTATCATTGGTTTTGGTTATGAAGGCTATTTCCAGGAAAGGTACACCGCTTAAGGGTGGTTTACCCAGCGGGCATGCTGCAATCGCAGCTGCTATTACCACTGCAGTTGCATTGTGGTCGATAAATATAAAGATTACCCTCCTGTGCATTGTATTAAGCCTTCTCGTTATTCAAAGCAGGTTAGAAGCGAAAATACATAATTTTATTGAGGTTTTTATAGGAGCGGTTATCGGATTTTTAGTAACACTAATGCTTTTTCAGACATTTTTATGAGGAGGAATTAATTAGATGGGTTTTAAATCAGGTTTTATATCAATAGTCGGAAGGCCTAATGTTGGGAAATCTACACTTTTAAATAGTATTACCGGGGAGAAGATTGCAATAATGTCAGACAAACCTCAGACTACAAGGAATACTATCAAAGCTGTAATTACCGGAGAGGATCACCAGATTGTATTTATTGACACACCCGGAATCCACAAACCAAAAAATAAGCTTGGTGATTTTATGGTGAATATTGCCGTTGAAACTTTAAATGAGGTTGATATTGTGCTGTTTCTTGTGGAAGCACAGAATGCCAAGCCTGGTCCGGGTGATCTTTTTATTGTTGAGCAATTGAAGAAGGTTAAATCAAAAGTATTTCTTATTATAAATAAAATCGATTTGATAGAAAAGTCCCAGTTGCTGCCGTTGATTTCAGCTTATAAGGACCTTATGAATTTTGAGGCTGTTATACCCATATCTGCACTTAATGATGAAAAGCAGAATTCATTGATAAATGAAATTTTAAAGGTTTTGCCTGAGGGTCCGAAGTATTTTCCGGAAGATATGTTGACTGACCAGCCTGAAAAATTGATTGCAGCGGAGATGATAAGGGAAAAAATACTCCAGCTTGTCAGTGATGAGGTGCCTCATGGTGTGGGAGTTGAAGTTATATCCTTCAAACATAGGGATGATAAGGATATAATCAATATTCAGGCAAATATCTACTGTGAAAAAGACACTCACAAGGCAATTCTGATTGGTAAAGGCGGAAGCATGCTTAAGCGAATAGGCAGTCTTTCTCGTACCGATATAGAAAATCTGTTGGGAACACAGGTGTTTTTAGAGCTGTGGGTCAAAGTAAAGCCTGACTGGAGAAATAGTGAACAGATGTTAAAGGTTTTGGGCTATAAAAAATAATTTTTAGTAAAAAGTTTAAATAAGTGCATTCTGTTGGTATATAGAAATAAATGAAGTATTACTTCCGTTTTTTTTGCGTGACTCTATCGGGCTATTGATACACTTTAAGGTAAATAGTAGCAAAAGTTATATAATCATAATAATTATTAAAAAGATAACAAAAATTTTCAAGTATACAAAATTTATTTTAGTGTAACCTAATAGAGTAAGCATCTGACAAAATCTTTACAGTTCGAGTTTCAAGGGATGCAATTTGCTGGTTATTAGTAAGCAAACTGCACAAGTGCCAAGGAGCAGAAATTATTTTGAAACACAATAGCAGATGCAACTGTAAAAAAGACTTGAGGGGGAATGCATTTATGTTAAAAGAATTTGCCTGGAAGGCTTTTGAAAGTACTGGAAATATTGATACTTATATTTTTTTGAAGGAAATAGAAGAAAAGAATAGAATATTCGAAGAAACTGCGGTAGCCAGGGATGAAGCAGCAATAAGCAGTAATTAAGGTGCAGAAATAATCTGTATATATTGTTTAGATCCCTTAGCCTGATGAGGTTAAAAATGAGTTATATAAAAACAAAAGGTGTAATTCTTAAAGAAGTAAATGTTGGAGAGGCAGATAAAATATTAACTATCTTTTCAAGGAACAAAGGTAAGATATCAGGATCAGCAAAAGGGGCCAGAAGACCTAAAAGCGCTCTTGTTGCCGGTACTCAGCTTTTTTGCTATAGCGATCTGGTACTGTTTAAGGGAAAAGATATGTATTCAATTAACAGCTGTGATGTGATTGAATCTTTTTATGAGATAAGAAATGATCTTGTAAAGCTTACCTATGCAGCCCATATAAATGAAATTGTATTAGATACAGTTCAAGAAGAGCAACCATCGACCAGAGTGTTACAGCTCTTTTTGAACTCGCTCTACATGTTGGCTAAAACTGACAAAGCACCGGAGCAGATTGCAAGAGTTTTTGAGATTAGACTAATGTCAATTTTAGGATATGCACCTTATGTAAGTGGGTGCATAAAGTGTGGAAGTGATGAGTTTATAAATTTTTCTTTTAGTTTCAGGAAGTGTGGTTTTTTATGTAAGCAGTGTATTGAAGATGATAAGTATGCTCTGTCTTTATCTGAAGGTGCAGCGAGAGCAATTCATTTCATTGTGCACAGCAATATCAAAAATATCTTTAGTTTTGATGTTTCAAATAATGTGCTTGCAGAGCTTGAAAAGGTATCAAAAAGGTATTTGAAAGATAGGTTGGAGAGGGATTATAATAAACTGGACTTCTTGAAAACTCTCAATTCATGAAAATAATCGATTATTAAGAGGCAACAAAAAAAGAGCTGTTGAAAACATACTCTTTATTACTGTAAACAATAAAAAAATGGTATAAGGAAATATTTATGACCTATTTCCTTTTTATTTAAAAGAGTATAAACAGAACTTTTAATGGCAACCTGGCGATCGTAGTTTAAGGCAATTACCTCAAACCGTAGACCCAAAGCTTTGCGTCGTCGCCTTTCAACGACTTTGCCCTGTTTCATAAGTCACTATTTATATCTCCTTATACCGTGATCGGGAGGAAATATTGTATTACATACTTATTATATCATAAGGGAATTAAGAAATAAAGTGTTTTCTTATTATTTTATAGTAAAAAATTAATGTTTTTTAGACGTAAACTTCAGTATTCCGAATTCGCAAAATTTTCTATATATATGTTAATTTGTGTAGAAATATGATATAATTAAATTTGAAATATTTCGTTAGTATACCAAGATCTAATACCCAGTGACAGAATTAATTTCAAAAATGTTCTTTATGTTTGCAACAAAACTTTATATATTATTATGAGTGTTAATATTTATTGCACGTATAAGTATACCTTTGAGAGGAGTGGGGTCATGTCTAAATATAATTTGGACGAAAAAACAGGAATTTCTTCTTTGTTCTCCGGAAAAAACCTCAATAAAATGGTGAAGGTAGGTACAAGTCTTGAGATAAAGCACTTTAAGATGTTTGAGTTCTTAAATGCTTATGTTGAAGATAAAAGTGACACTACAATAAGAATGGTTACCAAGGAAGAATTACAGGAGACTTTCTTCTTTCCAAGGGATCCAGTAGTTATAAATTATTCCAGCAATGATGAATTGTATGTGATTAGTGGGGAAATACATACTATTCACTCAATAAGCCCCCTGGAGATGACTATTACTACAATCCATGCTGAAAAGTTAAAGGATCTGAGAAAGTATGCGAGATATTATGTAAGCCTGATGGCAAATATAACTATACCGGGGTTTGTAAACCGGGTGTTTGGAGTTGTAAAGAACATGAGTTCAGGCGGAATTAAGATAAACTGTGCAGAGTATTTACCAACTGAGGAGAATTTAACGGTTGAAGTGGTGCTTGACAGAACAAACAAAATGACTTTTACAGGGGGAATTGTGAGACGTAATAAAGGTATCGGCTATTACGAATACGGCATAGAGATAAAGGGAATATCCGAATCAAATCTTAAGTGTCTGCACCACTATCTTAACTGGCTAAACTTCGATAACTAGTGCTTTTTAACATTACTAATTTCTAGTCTTTCAAAATGTTAAAAATGCACTTCCAGGTCGCATGGGCGAGCATTGTAGCGCAGCGGAACGACCAGCCTCTGTTTGTGACTCGTCTGCTTTATAGATAAATTTATTATAGGTACTAACAGAAAATATAAAAGGTATAAAATGCTTTACTGGGATATAACCTAGAGTAGAGCATTTTTTTGTATAATGTAGTATTAATTCACGCGGATTTTACTCTTTAATTGCAGCTTCCGCTGTGAAACTGTTATTCTAGAAAGAGAGTAAAGCGAACGAATAGAATAACAGAACGTTTGTTTATCACAGCGGATTTTACTCTGCAATTGCAGCTTCCGCTGTGATATGTTAGAATATTTTAGTATAAAATTTAAGCACAGGAGTAAGGGAATAATAACTTTTGTAAGTTTTATATCTATGGATAATGAGCAAAGAGGGAGATATAATGAGGGATATATACCTTGATAATAGTGCAACTACAAGACCGTATGATGAGGTTATCGAGTATATTAGTGAAATAAATAAAAATGTATATGGAAACCCATCATCAATGCACACTAAAGGCCTGGAGGCAGAAAAGCATATAAAAAGCGCACGGGAAGCAATAGCAAAATCTTTAGGTGCTGAAGGTCAGGAAATTTATTTTACATCGGGGGGGACTGAGTCCAACAATCTGGCCATACTAGGTTATTTGGAAGCAAATCCAAGAAAAGGGAAGCACGTTATAACCACAAAGGTTGAGCATCCTTCTGTATTGGAAGTGTACAAGCTTTTAATGGAGAGAGGCTATAGAGTAGATTTTCTTGAAGTAGACAATAATGGGATAATTGATGTTGGTGGTTTGAAAGGCGCTATAAATACTGATACTGCTTTAATCAGCATAATTTATATTAATAATGAGATCGGAACTTTACAGCCATTGGGTGATATTGTGGAAATAAAAAATAGCATAAACAGAGACACTGTAATACATGTGGATGCTGTACAGGCTTATGGAAAAATGAGAATATTACCCAGAAAGCTTGGTATAGATTTAATGTCGATGAGTTCTCATAAAATTCACGGCCCAAAGGGAGTAGGTGCTTTATACATAAGGAAGGGAATAAAAATTCGTCCGTTATTTTCCGGTGGCGGTCAGGAGTCTTCTATGAGATCAGGTACTGAAAATGTTTCAGGTATTTGCGGTTTTGGGATGGCAGCTGATATGACGTACAAAAAACTGGATGAGAACTATGAAAAGTGTAGAGTGTTAAAAGCTCATTTTATTGAGGAACTAAAAAAAGAATTGGCTGAAGATGTATTCATTGTTTCTCCTGAAGATTCTTCGCCATATATCTTAAACGTATCATTTGCCAATATTCGTTCAGAAGTTCTTCTGCATCACCTTGAGATGAAAAATATATTTGTTTCTACTGGTTCTGCATGTTCTTCAAGAAAGAATATGCATAGCCATGTGCTTAAAGCGTTAGGACTGAAACCAGATAAAATTGACGGAGCTGTGAGGTTTAGCTTTTCTGGCTTTAATACCATTGAAGACATAGATGAGACAATTAATGCATTGAAAGATATTTTACCAAAAATAAATATAAAACGTGGAGGAAAAAGATGAAAAGGGTTATTTTAGTCAGGTATGGTGAGATTTTACTTAAAGGTTTGAACAGACCCACATTTGAAAGAAAACTGATTGACAATATAAAAAAAGCAATTCACTCTTTGGGAAAAGCCGGTGTATTTAAATCACAGGCGAGAATATATATAGAGCCAGAAGCTTTGGACTACGATTTTGATGAAGCGATAAACCTTTTAACAAAGGTTTTTGGAATAGTTTCCGTAAGTCCGGTCTGGAAGATTGAAACTGACTATGAAGTTTTGAAAGAGAAGTCGGTAGTTATGGTAAAAGATTTGCTATCAAGAAAAGGCTATAAAACCTTTAAAGTTGAGACGAAAAGAGGAAATAAAAGCTTTCCGATGGATTCCCCTGAAATCAGCAGAGAGCTTGGCGGACACATTCTTGAGAATTTCCCGGAATTAGCCGTAGATGTAAAAAATCCGGAATTTGTTTTTTATGTGGAGGTAAGGGAATTCACCTATATTTATTCGGAGATTATTCCGGCAGTTTGCGGTATGCCCACAGGTACAAACGGAAAGGCTGTATTGCTTTTGTCAGGAGGAATAGACAGCCCTGTTGCAGGTTGGATGATTGCTAAAAGAGGGGTAGAGCTTGATGCTGTACATTTCTATAGTTACCCTTATACAAGTGAAAGGGCAAAGGAAAAAGTTATTGAGCTTGCTAAAATTCTTACGTTGTATGGTATAAAAATGAATCTCCACATAGTACCATTTACTGATATCCAGCTTGAGATAAACGAAAAATGTCCACAGGATCAGCTCACAATAATTATGAGAAGAGTAATGATGACGATAGCAGAAAGGATAGCAGAAAAAGTTGGAGCTCTGGCACTTGTCACAGGAGAAAGTGTTGGTCAGGTTGCAAGTCAGACAATACAAAGCTTGTATGTAACAAATTCCGTAGTAAAAATGCCGGTATTCAGGCCATTAATAGGAATGGACAAAAATGAAGTAATAGATATTGCAAGAAAGATAGGTACTTTTGAAACTTCCATTCTTCCTTATGAAGATTGCTGTACGGTTTTTGTTGCTAAACATCCCAACACAAAACCGGTGCTTGAGATAATACTCCAGTTTGAAAAAAAAGCCGAACTGGAAGGCTTAATTGATAAAGCCATAGAAAACACGGAAGTTATAGCTCTTAAATAGACAATTAACTTAAAATATTGGATAAGTGTAATATTATGGGTATGCAGGACAATATTTATATAATATGTGGATATCTTTTATGAGAAAAATTGCTGAGTTTGTTTTTTATCAGAATTTTTGAGAATAATAATATTGATATCCATACATTATTTTTTTATAGAAGGTACTCATATGTTACAAAATATAGCATCTAAAAAGATAACTATAATAATTGGCACTATATTATTGGTAAATATGGCAGTCATACTTTTTTCTGCTTGGATTTTGAACCAGAAGACATTTTACAAGGGTGTGAGGATTGAAAATATTAATGTAGCAGGAATAGATAAGGCTAAGGCAAAAGAAATTATTCAGGAAGAACTCAACAAGACAGTTAGTGGAAGCAGAATAGTGTTAAGACACGAAGAAAAAGAGTGGTTGATTGACTTAAACGAAATTTCCTATAGTTTCTTAACGGATGGCGCTATTGAGATGGCTTATAGGATCGGGCGTGAAGGAAACTTTTTTAAACGCATTATGGATGTTTATAAAGTGAGGGGACAAAGTGTAAATATACTTATTGCCCCTAAATTTGATAGGAAAAAGCTAAGAAACATATTGGAAGGCATAAAAAATGAAATTGACCAAAAAGAAATAGATGCTTCAGCTACGTTTAATAATGGGACAGTAAAGTTCAATAAGGAAGTTATAGGGAAAAAAATAGACATTGACAAGAATTTGGATATGATAGAAAATATACTAATGGAGAGAAAATTTTCACCAATTGAATTAAAGGTGGAAAATATTTTGCCGAGAATTCAATACCATCAGATTTCTGCAATAGATAAAGTTATTTCTTCCTTTTCTACGTCTTTTAATGCACAAAAAACAGATAGATCCTATAATATTAAATTAGCATGCGAGAGGATAAACAATAAACTCTTGTTGCCCGGCGACGAGTTTTCAATGGATAAAATGTTAGGCTCAAGAAGTATCAGCAATGGTTACAGGAATGCACCGGTCATTATAAAAGGCAAGTATTTGGAAGGAGTTGGCGGTGGTGTATGTCAGGTGACAACAACTCTTTATGTTGCTGTATTGAAAACGAAACTTGAAGTTGTGGAGAGGAAACCCCATTCCATGCCTTTAGGTTACGTACAGCCAGGGCAGGATGCAACGATATCGGAGGGATATATAGATTTTAAATTCAGAAACAACAAAGATTACCCTGTCCTCATTAGTGCTCAAGTATCCGGAAATTCAATTGTTATAAAGATTGTAGGGAAAAAGGATGATAGCTTGCAAAGTGTCAGGCTTAAGTCAGTAGTGGTTAAAGAGATTTCACCTGAGAAAGATATTGTTCTGGTTGACCCGACTGTTCCTGAAGGTCAGGTAGTTGTAGACAAGAGTGCTGTTACAGGTCGCAAGGTAGTTGTGTATCGAGAAACCTATGATGAGAATAATAAGATGATAGAGAGGGAAAAAATATCGGAGGATATATATCAGGCTGTAAGAGGGGTAATAAGGGTAAGTCCTAATTACTATAGACAAATATCAATGGAAGCTGCAATGTAATCCGGGAGAAAAGTGTACAAATCTTAAGGAAAATGAGGGGTTTAAATGAATGATTCCTTATATGTCAAAGAACTTATATGTCCTGCTTGTAAAAAGAAAATTGAAGTAACAAAAGTCAGGTCTAAAGCTTGCGTAATAAAATCAAAAGACACGGATTTTTGTATATACTATGAGGGTATAAATCCGATTCTGTATGACGTGTGGGTGTGTGAACACTGCGGATATGCAGCTCAGGGAGAAAGGTTTGAAGAACTTACGGATGAGGAAGCTAAGAAAATAAAGAAGAGTATTTCACCCTTTTGGAAAAGCAGGAAGTTTAATGGCGAAAGAAATATAGAAACTGCCTTGGAAACGTTTAAGCTGGCTCTGTATAATCTGCAGAAGATGAACGCAAAAGCCAGTGACCTGGCAAAGGTTTGTATTAGAATTGCATGGCTTTATAGATTAAATAACGACGAAAAAGAAAATGAGTTTCTAAAACATGCTTTGAGATTTTATGCTGAAGCATATGATAAAGAAACCTTTCCTATAAATAAGCTTGATGAGTTTACATGTATGTATTTAATAGCAGAACTAAACAGAAGGATTGGTGATCTGGAGAGCTCAATTATTTGGTTTAATAAGCTCATAAGCTCACCCGATGCAAAAGCTAACAAGGTTCTCATTGAGATGGCAAGAGAACAGTATCATATGGCTAGAGAACAGAGGGAAAAGGATAAAAAGGCTATTTGAAAATATTGTTTCTAAAAAAAGTATAAAATTAGCTCTTAATATGAGCTATTTTTTATGTTATTATAGATTATGAATTTGTTATTGGACAGTTTTATCAAATCAGTCAGGAGGCAATATGGAAATAGGAAAGATTCCGAATACCGTTTTAAAAGAAGTTATTCTTGACAAGATAAAGGCAAGCAGAAAGGAAATACTTGTAAGACCTAAAGTGGGAGAAGATTGCTGTGCGGTTGATTTTGGGGATAATGTATGTGTGTTGTCATCAGACCCGATAACCGGTGCAATAAACGAGGTAGGAAGTTTAGCTGTACATATTTCATGCAATGATGTTGCATCATGTGGTGCTGAGCCTCTTGGGTTGCTTGTTACTATTCTTGTGCCACCAAGGGTAACAGAATATGAACTCGAGTTGGTAATGTCTCAAATATGTGATACTGCCAATTCCCTTAATGTAGATATTATTGGTGGACACACAGAAGTTACCTCTGCTGTCAACCGTTTTGTAATTATTACTACGGCAGTGGGAAATGTATTAAAGGACAAGCTTGTAACAACATCAGGAGCTCAGGATGGTGATGACATCATTATTACCAAATATGCGGGTATTGAAGGAACTGCAATAATTGCTCATGATAAAGAGGAAGAACTATATAGCAAAATAGAAAAAGACGTTCTTGAGAGATCAAAAGCTTTAGTTAAAAATATAAGTGTTGTAAAGGAAGGGATCCTAGCAGGAAGGTTTGGTGTAAATTCAATGCACGATATAACGGAAGGAGGAGTCCTTGGTGCAATCTGGGAAGTGACAGAAGCATCCGGAAAGGGCGCTTTGGTTTACCATGACCGAATACCCATAATGGAGGAGACTTCGAAGCTTTGCAGAATTTATAGTATCGATCCCTTAAAGCTTATTTCAAGCGGTTGTATGGTTATTACCTGCAAGAATGGCAGTGAACTGGTGAAGTTGTTGGAAGGTGAGGGAATAAAGGCTACTATAATCGGTCAGATAACCAATACCTTGGAAAAAAGGCTTGTGTTGGAAGAGGGATGTATAGATATAACAGAGCCTTTATCGGACGAGTTGTATAAAGTAGTTGGATAGAATTATTTATACAAGAGGGGGTTTTACTATTAAAATTTTAGAGAAGTTAACCAAACAAATTGAATTTTCCAAAACTGAAGAGCAGCAGATTGATTCAATATCTTATATCTTGTTGGTTTTTGTAGTTGCTGTGTTACCTCTCATTGCAATTCCAAAGGTGGTTAACACACCGGTAAATACATGGTATTTTCTGGATTTCACCGGGTATTACAAGCTGATATTCTTGATTGTTATTTCAATGTTTATGATTACAATAATGGGATTTAAAGCAATAGCAAGAAAACAGCATATAAAAATTAGTCTTCCACTTGTGCTTTTTAATGTATGGATATTAATATCTATTTTCTTTGCACAGGATTCGGCAGTTGCTTTCACAGGGTATCCCTTGAGGTGGCAAGGTTTTTTGGCATATTTTTGTTATGGGGTTGTTTTCACATTCGCTGTTAATATGATAAAACCAAAGTATGTTGGCAAAATACTTGTTGCTTTATTTATTACTGTTTTTATCTGTACCGTCCATTCCCTGTTTAATTATTATGGATATGAACCTTTAAATCTTGTTATGAAGTATTTTTACAATGCAAGGATAACTCCGGGCGTTTCACGAGGAACATTAGGTAATAGGAACACAGCGGGAGCATATTTTGTAGTTCCTACTATTATTGCATTTGTTATGTTTATGAAAAATAAAGGATCTGAAAAAAATGTGTTCTACTATATAGCATTAGTTTTATCATACGTAGGGTTGATAGTATCTCTAACTCGTATTGCATGGATGGGAACTATAGGCGCTATGGTACTTAGCATCTGGTTTTTCAGAAAGGATATAAAAAAGTATTCAAAAAAACTAGCCATAGTTGCCGTTACTTTTGTTATTGCATTGATGGTTTTGGATTTTACAGGAGGTGGGCAAATTATTGGCCGCTACTATTCCTTGAAGAGTCAGTTTATAGAGGCAAGCAACGGAAATATGGAGCAGCTTGGAAGTTCAAGATTATATATATATGGAAGGGCGTTAAAAGAAATTGCACGAAACCCTGTATTTGGGGTGGGACCTGACTGCTTTGCTTTCGTTACGGTTTTAGGACAAGAAGATTACAGGCAGCATCCTGAGTTAAGTGGAGTGGGGTATTTTGATAAAGTCCATAGCGAATATCTGGAATATGCTACAACTATGGGGATTCCGGCACTTATATTTTATCTGTGGTTTATACTTTCGATTTTTGTACCATGGCTTAGGAAAAAAGGTGATATGAAGCCCGAGATGCTTGCAATTTTTCTGGGATTGACCGGTTATCTTATGCAAGCTGCTTTCAACTTTGGTGCTATGAGCGTTATGCCGGTATTTTTTGTTTTGCTCGGACTGCTCAGAAATGGCTTTATAAATGAAAACAACAAAGAGATTCATACCGAAATAAATAATGAAGAGAATATTATCGAGACAGATTGCATTGAGTTGACAGAGGGATATGCAGAAGAGAAATGCTCATTGACATAAGTTTTATTTATTATTATAATCCTAATATTGGACTAGTGCTTTTGAACATAATTCATTTCTAGAAATGAATTATGTTCAAAATGCACATCCTATGATTTTTGTTAATCAGTACTTGGATACTATTAATTGCTTAATATAAATAGGAGGTTTTTTCATGTATAGTTTAAAGGAAGTTTTGAAATTCGATCCCGAAGTTGCAGGTGCGATAGAGGATGAGGTCAACCGTCAAAGAAATAAAATTGAGTTGATAGCTTCGGAAAATTTTGTAAGTGATGCTGTTATGGAAGCGATGGGAACACCATTGACTAATAAGTATGCTGAAGGATATCCGGGAAAGAGATATTATGGAGGATGCGAATTCGTTGATGTTGTTGAGAACCTTGCTATCGAAAGAGCCAAAAAGATTTTTGGTGTCGAACACGTAAATGTTCAGCCACATTCCGGTGCTCAGGCTAATATGGCAGTTTTCTTTGCGGTATTAAATCCCGGTGATACAGTACTTGGTATGGATCTTGCACATGGAGGCCATTTGAGTCATGGAAGCCCTGTAAACATGTCCGGTAAGTATTTTAATATTGTATCTTATGGTGTAAATAAAGATACATTCAGAATTGATTATGAAGAAGTAAGGAAAATTGCTAAAGAGTGTAAACCCAAAATGATAATTGCCGGAGCAAGCGCGTATCCTAGAACCTTGGACTTTAAGGCGTTCAGAGAGATTGCAGATGAGGTTGGAGCATATCTGATGGTAGACATAGCGCATATAGCTGGTCTTGTTGCAGCAGGACTTCATCCAAGTCCTGTACCTTATGCTCATTTTGTCACTACCACAACTCATAAGACTTTAAGAGGTCCTAGAGGTGGTATGATCATGTGCAGCAACGAGTTTGCAAAAGCTGTTGATAAAGCAGTTTTTCCGGGTATTCAAGGCGGTCCCCTTATGCATGTAATTGCGGCAAAGGCTGTTAGCTTTAAAGAAGTTATGTCGGATGAGTTTAAGCAATATCAAAGCCAGATAGTTAAGAATGCCAGTGTGCTGGCAAATGCTATGGTTGAAAAGGGCTTAAATATTGTTTCCGGGGGTACGGACAACCATCTGATGCTTCTGGATTTGCGAAACAAGGGAGTTACCGGCAAGGAAGCTCAGTTTATGCTTGATGAAGTTAATATTACAGTAAATAAGAACGGTATTCCTTTTGATACTCAAAGTCCGTTTATTACAAGCGGTGTCAGAATCGGAACACCGGCGGTTACTGCAAGGGGAATGAAGGAAAATGACATGTTGGAAATTGCGGAGCTTATAAATCTTACAATAACTGATTTTGAAAACTCCAAGAAAGCTATTGTTGACAGAGTTAAGGTATTGTGTGATAAGTACCCGTTGTACAGATAAATAACTTAAGTTTCCTATTTATTGTATTTTTAATCTCTGGTTGCTCAACGCGGTCTAGAAGTGTACTTTTTGACCGTGGAGAGCGATGCTGCTTTAGCAGCAAAGAACCCATAAATACCGTGGGAAAGTGAGTAAATAACATAAAGCTAAAAAAGCATCCATTAATTAATGGATGCTTTTTTAGCACTGCTACAACTTGAATAATATATACATGAATAAAGTATACCTGACTATTCCTAGATTATCTTTTGAAGCTTTCAGCACCGGCTGGTAAAAGCTTAAAACCTTATTAAAATCACTTTGCGAAATCTCCTTTTGACTGTATCTTGCATCAACAAATATTTTGGCTATTTCCTGCAGTTTATGCGGGAAGAACCTTCCTATACTATCAAGCCTTTTTGCGTGTTCCATAGGTGTTTCACCGCCTGAAAAATCTGCTTTCTGGTACATAAAATGCTTCATATAGTAGCTGTATAATTCAAGTACGCCTTCTCTTGGCGGCAGCTTGGTAATGTTGAAAAGTACTTTTTTCCTTCTGATAATATTAGCTAATATTATCAGAAATAAAACAAATATTACCAAAAGAATAGACAAAATAATTATTATGAGCTTGTTGTAATCGATTTTAGTATTGTTTGTTTGCTGTTTTGGAAAGTTGCCATTATTTACGGGACTGCCGGTTCTGAGTTGTGTATTATAATCGGAGGATTGTGGTGTTCGAATGTTTTGACTGAATCCTGTTTGTTGATAAAGATTGCCACTGAAAGAGGAGGTTGGTTCAAACTGTATCCAGCCGATACCTTCAAAATATACCTCAACCCAGGCGTGAGCCTGTTCGTTTGTTACCTCGTAAAGATCACCTTTTACTGGTTTGGAAGGAAGGACATAGCCTTCTGCATATCTTGAAGGTATTCCTATGCACCTTGTAAGAATTGACATGGCTGATGCATAATATGTGCAGTACCCTTCTTTGTGCTCAAAAAGGAAATAGTCCACAAAATCACTGTTTTCAGGCGGATTGCCTGGGGTATAAGTATATTTGTAGTTTTTTGAAAGATATTGCTCTATCGCTTTTACTTTATCATAGCTACTGTGCTCATTTTTAGTTATTGAAACTGCGAGATCCCTTACTCTGTCAGGCACAGTTTGAGGAATATTAAGATACTTGGCATAGATTGTTCTGGAGTTGTCTGCTAATTGTTTCAGGGTTAATATTCTTTCAAACAGGTTTTGGGAATTTTCGTAAATATGCTGCATTTCAATATAATCGAGACATTGGTCAACGAGGATGTTTTCAAAATTTAGCTTTTCTTCATCAGACATATTGAGCATTGATGAAAAGTAATTAACAAGATAATCTCCAAGGCTTATCCTCATGGCCTCAATAGTTGGAGACTCAAGCATTATTTTACGTAATTCCAGTTCATATATATCGCTCCAAAAATATCCCTCGTTTTCAAAATTGTGGTATTCAACGGTACTTCTCAAACTATTATTTATGCTTGCAGTGACTTTAGAAATACTTAACTCTAAATATTCATCGTATATATACCTTGTGCTTACACTCATAAGCTTTTCAAAATCTTTATTGCCATAATTTATATTATATGTGTCAAAAGAGTAATTGAAGCCTTTGCCTAAAGATTTGCGTGAAAGTAAAACACCTTCAGGATTGACAAATACATCACTGTTATCGATATTTGAGAATTTGAAATTGTAGGACTTGAGTGGAATAAAAAGTGAATTTGTAGTAATGTCATTATAGGAGACACTTGTATTGTTGATTGGCATATTAAGGAAATTCTTCGCTATAGGTGAGTTGTCTGGCTTAGTGCTTGGAGAATCCGAATATGAATCTGATTGAGCCTGGTATTTGTTTATAAGAAAGTAACGACCATGCTCTAGTTCATAAGTGTCAAAATGTGTCCTGTTATCAGGATCATCAAGTTCTGAGTAGGAGATTGTAGTGTTTACCCATGAATTCCCGGTATATTGATCACAGGAACGGCCTTTTAAGTATATTACCTTTGGTGAATTTACTTTCAATACCAGTGAATCGTCCGGGGCTATATCTCCACCCAGGCGATTGTCACTGCCTCCAAAGCCTGCCGACGATATTGAAAAATAATCTGTCCCCATAAACTTTCCGTTGTTGTTTGTATAATAACCAAAGGCATAGTTTATCTTTTCATCAAGCCATTTCCATTCAATTGGTCTTTGACTGACAGGAATGACTGATGTAAGTAAAAGGACAACTAAAGATACCGGTACAGCGAGCATTATAAAGCTGGCTAAGTTTGCAAAATCGTTGGATTGCTGTGCGGACTTTTTATTATATATATGCAGGAAATAATAGACTATAACAGAAACTACAAATGTATAAAATGAAATATAGGCATCAGGAGCAAAATAGTTGAGTATCCATTGGGAGCAGAATATAGAAAGCCCAACAAAAAATATGACATAAAAGTTGAATTTCCTGACTGTAAAAATATACACGATCAATGAAAAGATAATACTCAAAGCCAGTGTATATCCTAATGCAAATGATTCATTAGCAGCTTCAGTACTCTGGATATAATTATATAACCAGATAAATGGCTTTGTATAATGAAAAATAAGTCCGCTGATAAAAGAATATACCACAAAAATAATACTGCATGAAATAACTGTAATTAACGTTATTCTGGCCATTATTCTGTTTATAAGCAGCACAGACATGAGCACAAGTAGTACAAGTATTATTACTGAAACCTGAAGCGGGCTGTATTTAAAAGAAAGAGTAGTTGTAAGTGGATAAACAAAACTAAAACTCATAAGCAGCATGAGGAAAAGTTTTGAAATAAAGTCTAAAAGTTTTTTTGCAAACATTGTAATTTGAGTCACCTCACATAATTTATTGGTTACAATTCTTCTAAAAAAATTAGCTCTTAACAAACTTTTTGGGAAATATAGGTTTACTGTTTCCTGTAAGCTTAATATCTACTTTATTTACAGGCTCTAGACCAGGTTGCATGGCCGAGCAGTGCCGCGCAGCGGAACGACCAGGCTGCGATACTTTAGTTTCTGGAATGTTTTCTTCATATTTATTAAATGCTTTAAGCTGTGGCAGGTCTTATTCATGTTCAAAAATCAACTTTATATCATCATCAACATTAACTCTGTAAGGCGTAATACCTATTTCCGGTAAATCCCGCAAGATGTCGTTAACGGAACTGTCACAAACCCCGGTTATGTGTTCTGGCGAAACGTAAATGAGATTTACATCATAACCTAATGCTTTTGCCTTGTATATCTCATCGTACAGGTCATAGTCAAGGTTGGATGTAAATATCAGAAGATCTGTCTTTTTCATATTGTCCCGGGTATAAATACTTAAAACATACTTAAGATCAATGTCCTGATCAAAGCGTACTTTTGCGAGAGCATCATAAATTTTTTTAAATTCCATTGTATTTTTTGCTTCAATATCGGTAAAACCTTTGTAATGATAAATCAAGTTAATGGGAATCCAGTTGCAAAGGCAATAGTAGACGATAGCAACTGTGGTTTCGATTAACTTGTCCTCAAGCATCAGGTTTTGCTCATTACTGTAATTGTTTTTCCTGAGATCCAATATAAGAACACAGTTAGTTTTTGAAGTGCCCTCAAAGTTTTTTACCATGAGGTCATTCATCTTTGCGGATAATTTCCAGTGTATTTTTTTTAAGCTGTCGCCATAGGCGTACTTTCTGGTGTCTGAAATAGTAGTAATATCCTCATATTGATTATTCAATAAGGAATGTGATTCTGATAAATAGTTAGTTTTTATATAGAGGCTATCAAGTTTTACCAACTGTGGATTAACCGTTATAATCTTGGTTATTTCAGGTTTGTAGGTTATTTTGAAAATTCCAAGGTAATCTTCAAACTCAATTGTTTTGACACCAACCATGTAGTCACCGCGGTATTTGCAAGTCAGATCAAATGAGTAGGTCTTTTTCTTTAGTGGAAGCAACGAAAAACTTTTGGTCTGGAATTGTTTGGAAAACAAGGTGTCAGAACCGTAAAAATTAATGCTGATATAGGGATAGAGAAATAAATCATTGTTATAGATGCTGAATTTATAGTTTATCGTATCATTTTTCACAATCAAACGTTTGTCAATTTCTTCAACAAATTTAAACCTTGCGTAGGCAATAAGTGTTAAGGCAACAGAAATAACAGGGAGCAGAACAATGACATAAAAAAGCATGTAAGGAATTTTGCCCCCATAGAAATATATAAATATCAAAGATAAAACAAATAGTGAAGCAAATAAAATTTTATTTTTTTTCATAATTTTCCACCACGGACAGTTTAACTGATTGAAGAATTGACCTGACAATTTCTTCACCAGAAATCTTTTTAAGTCTGGCTTCCTGTTTTAATACAATTCTATGGGATAGCACAGGAACAGCCATGTACTTTACATCTTCGGGCAGAACAAAATCTCTCCCGTTGTAAAAGGCCCAGGCTTGTGAAGCTCGAAACAGTGAGAGAGAACCTCTAGGACTTGCTCCGAGGTTGATATCCGAGTGAGATCTTGTCTTTGCCACTATCTCCACTATATAATCATTTATTGTCCTGTCCACAAAGACCTGTTTTACTTTGTCCTGTATTGAAAGTATATCTTCACCGGTGGCAACAGACTTTAAAGTACAAACTGGATTAGTCTGCTGAAACCTGGATAAAATCAGACTTTCTTCTTCCTTTGACGGATAACCTATGGATACCTTCATAAAAAACCTGTCCAGTTGAGCCTCAGGTAGTGGATAGGTTCCAAGGTATTCAACAGGGTTTTGGGTTGCAAGAACCATAAAGGGTCTAGGTACATAATAGGTTTCGCCGTCAACTGTGACCTGTTTTTCTTCCATGACTTCAAGCAGGCTTGCCTGTGTCTTTGGAGAAGTTCTGTTTATCTCGTCCGCAAGTATCATATTGCTCATAATGCTGCCGGGATGAAACTCAAACTTTCCTTCCTTCTGGTTGTACATAGTAAATCCGGTAATATCCGACGGCAAAATGTCAGGTGTAAATTGAATTCTCTTAAAAGAAGCATCTATTGACTTGGAAAGTGACGATACAAGAGTAGTTTTGCCGACACCGGGAACATCTTCTATCAGAACATGTCCATCACAAATAAGTGACAATAGTATTAATTCAATAGCATTTTTCTTTCCTATAATAACATTTTCAATATTATCTACGATTTTTTTCAGCAGCATTACTGAATCGTTCATAACCTACCCCCCTTATTATATGTCTGCGAAATTTTCATAAAGTGAATAGATCAAGTTTTGTTAAATCACTTTATGGTTTACACTATATCTTTTAGTAATTTTCCATTAGGTACAATCTCAGGAAAAAGGCTGATTATTTTGAATATCCTTACCTTGAATTATAAATTAATCAGCCTACAAATCAATAACGAATTATTCCATTATATTGACTGGAATAGTTTTTTTGTTATTCCTGAGGGTCATAGTTCAAGATTAAAGGTCAAGGGTTTTAATGATGCTTCTTAGTGATTCTCCGGACTTCTTGAGCAATTCATTTTCTTCATCGCTTAAATTTACATTAAGTATTCTTTCAATTCCATTCCTGTTTACTACTGTAGGTACACTCAGACACACATCATCAAGACCATATTGATTGTCTAAAAGGCTTGATACAGTCAGGATGGAATTTTCATCCCTGACAATAGCCTCAACAATTCTTCGCACTGCCAATGCAACTGCATAATAAGTGGCTCCCTTTTTCTTGATGATTTCGTAAGCTGCGTTTTTTACACTTTCATATATTTCGTTCATGGAAAGGCTTTCTTTACAACCATGACAGTCTTCGCAGTACTTGTTCATAGGAATACCTGCAATATTGGCAAGGCTCCAGGTGGCTACTTCGGTATCTCCATGCTCACCTAATATGTAGGCATGCACATTTCTTGGGTCAATTCCTGTATGATCCCCAATGAGGTATCTGAATCTTGCACTGTCAAGAACCGTACCCGAACCGATAACCTTGTTTTTTGGAAACCCTGAAATCTTGTATGTAACATATGTAAGTATGTCAACGGGATTGGTAACTACCAGAAGGATGCAGTCTTTGTTATATTTTACAACTTCACCGATAATACCCTTAAATATTGCGGTATTTTTTTTGACAAGGTCAATACGCGTTTCTCCTTCTTTCTGATTGGCACCGGCAGTAATGACAACTATATCGGAACCTTTACAGTCACTATATTCACCATTATATATTTTGACAGGTTTGACAAACGGCATTCCGTGATTCATATCCATTACTTCGCCTTCAGCCTTGTCCTTATTCAAATCTATTAATACAATTTCGGATACAAGACCGCTGACCATCAATGTGTAAGCGGTTGTTGAACCGACGAAACCTGCTCCGATTACAGTTATTTTTTTGATTATTTTATCTTCCATAATTATCATCCTCCTCTTATCATTAGTTACAAGTAAATTATTGTTATATATGCTAATCTACCAATTATAATAATATACCTCATAACGTGAAATGTAAAACAAATTGTATATACTTTTTACACCAAATTATACAAACGGAACTTTTATTTTAGCCATAAAATTGATATACTATAGAGATTAAGAGGTAAAAGCAGTACCTCACAAAGGGTGTATGTAATAAATGTGCAGAAAAATATTTCAGAAACTTAAGTTTCGCAGCATGGTTATTCCGCTGCGTTACACTGATCGGACACACAACCTTGACATTATGAAAGATCTTAAATTGGTAATGTTAAAGCACTAAATAATTTAAGAAATCACTGGGGATTTTACTGCCATTGTGATAACAAATTTTATAAAATAGGAGAATTGATATGAATGCAGAAATTTTAGCCGTAGGAACTGAACTTTTGATGGGGCAGATTGCTAATACAAATGCCCAGTACATATCGCAGAAACTGAATAGTATTGGTGTAAATGTCTATTATCACAGTGTTGTAGGTGATAACCCCTTAAGGCTCAAAGCTTCTCTTGAATTGGCTTTGAACCGGTCGGATATTGTGATTATGACAGGAGGTTTAGGTCCGACACAGGATGATCTGACAAAGGAAACTGTTGCGGAATTAATGGGAAAGAAGCTCATACTACATGAGGAGAGCCTTAACAAGATAGAAGAATATTTTAAGAGAATAAACCGCCCCTTAGTGAAGAACAACATAAAGCAGGCTTATTTGCCTGAAGATTCAATAATAATAAAAAATAACAATGGCACGGCTCCCGGATGTATTATAGAAAAGGAAAACAAACTGATTGCAATGCTTCCCGGACCTCCATCAGAGATGAGGCCAATGCTTGATGACACAGTAATTCCATTTTTGCAGGAAAAATCACCGGAAAAAATCGTTTCAAAATACATAAGAGTTTTTGGAGTTGGGGAGTCTTTACTGGAAGAGAAGATAATTGACCTCATCAATAACCAGAGTAATGTTACTGTGGCTACTTATGCAAAGGAAGGAGAGGTTACAGTCAGAATTACTACCAAGAGTAATGATGAAGAAAAGGCTTTGCATGATCTGAATTCTGTAGAGGGTGAAATTGTAAAAATATTGGGTGATTCGGTGTATAGCACTGAAGACAAGGAATTATATGAAGTGGCTGCACAACTGCTATTGGACAAAAAGATGTCCGTTGCCTTTGCTGAGTCCTGCACCGGAGGGCTTGTCAGTTCGGTAATTACAGATATACCGGGCATTTCAACTGTTTTTGACCGGGCAGTAGTAACCTATAGCAACAAATCAAAAGTTGAAAACCTTGGGGTGAAGCAGGAAACTCTTGATAAATATGGTGCAGTAAGCAGAGATACTGCCATAGAAATGGCGGAAGGCATCAGAAGAGTGGCTGGAACTGATTTGGGGCTTTCAGTTACGGGAATTGCAGGACCTGACGGGGGCACGGAAGAAAAACCAGTTGGGCTTGTATATATCGCGTTGGCACACAAAGCCGGGACACATTGCAAGGAATTAAAGCTCGCCGGCAGCAGGAAGAGGATAAGGAATATGACTGTGCTCAATGCCTTCGATATGATAAGAAGACTTTTGATAACAGATAAATAAGAATTACATAAAAGCACCAGTAGTGGAGGAATTTTATTTGGAAAATACGCAAAATAAGAAGCTGACAGGAGCCGCGGCTATTGTTATGTCTTCAATAGTTTTTAGCAGGTTGACCGGTTTTTTAAGAGAAGTACTCGTACCCAGCCTGATTGGAGTTAATGAGGTGGCGGATGCTTATAACCTTGCGTTTAAGGTTACGGGATTAATGTATGACCTTCTCGTTGGAGGAGCTATATCTGCAGCGCTAATTCCAATATTGTCAGGATATATTGCAAAAAAAGATGAGGAAAATGGTTGGAAGGCTGTAGGGACTTTTATTAATGTAGTAATGGTAGCAATGGTTTTTGTGTGTTTGGCAGGGGTTATATTTGCACCACAGCTTGTGGCTATAATGGCACAGAATAATACAAAAGTTGATATGAATTTAGCTATAGAGCTTACAAGAATATTGTTTCCTTCAGTAGCATTTTTAATGCTGGCAGGACTATCAAACGGAGTATTAAATGCCTATCAGAGATTTGCGGCGGCAGCTTACGGGCCGTCTATTTACAATTTGGGAAGTGCTCTGAGTATTTTTTGGTTCAGCAGAAGCCGGTGGGGAATTAAAGGTGTTGCATATGGAGTTATGGCAAGTGCTTTTATATATTTTGTCTTCCAATTTTCCTTTGCAAGGAAAAACTTCAAATTATACAAACCGAAGTTTTTCCTTAAGCATGAGGGATTTATAAAACTCTTTAAACTGGCCATACCTTCGATATTGTCCTCGGCTGTTGTTCAGATAAATGCCCTTATAACATCTTCCTTTGCTTTGCAGTTCTCAGCGGGGAGCCTTACAGCACTCAATGCTGCAGACAGAACATGGCAGATGCCTTATGGAGTCTTTGCTCAGGGAATGGGTATTGCAATGCTTCCAAGCCTGTCTTCAGACCTGGCAACCGGAAAAGTTAAAGAGTATAAGGATACACTTATGAAAGGGGTAAAATCTGTGCTTCTTATGACCATTCCGGCTGGGGTGGGGTTTATTGTACTAAGAGAACCTATCATAAGAACCATATTCAAATTTACCAATAAGTTTGATGAAGAGGCGGTAATTACTGCCGGCAGTGCTCTCATGTTTTTTTCCATTGCACTGCTCAGTCAATCCATAGTGACCATTCTGAACAGGGCTTTTTATGCAGACAACGACACTAAAACACCTCTGTTTATCGGTATAAGTACAATAGTTCTAAATATGATAATGAGCAGTATATTTCTGAGAACGACGAATCTTGGAGTAAGCGGAATGGCTCTTTCGTACTCGCTTGTAAGTGTTGTCAATGCTGTTTTGTTGCTGTCAATGCTAAACAAGAAGATGAAAGGAATTTACCTTGATAAGTTAATTACGTTTCTTATAAAGGTTATACCGTCTTCATTAGTTATGGGCATTGTGTTGTTTTTGCTGAATATGGTTATTCCGGCAGAGGTAAGCTCGAAAGTATTACAGTTTATAAATCTGATGTTGGAAATATTGGTTGGGGTATTTGTCTATTTTGCAGTAGTGTTGTTGCTAAAAGTTGAAGAAGCCAACTATTTTAAGAATATGCTTGTGAGTAAATTAAAGAAAATCATAGCACGATAATGATTATGGGAGATTCCCATAAATTATTGGATAAAAAAGTACAAAAGATGTTGACTCCAAAAAATGAATAGTGTATAATGAAATAAGAACACATGTTCGATGTTTCTTTAGGAGGATGAAAAAATGATTGAAAAGAAAAAAGCGTTGGAAATGGCATTAGGTCAGATTGAAAAACAGTTTGGTAAGGGAGCGGTTATGAAGTTGGGTGAAAATACCCATATGAATATAGAGACCATACCTACCGGTGCCATGGGGCTTGACATTGCACTAGGTGTTGGTGGAGTTCCAAGGGGAAGAATAGTAGAAATATTTGGACCTGAGTCTTCCGGTAAGACAACAGTTGCACTGCATATTGTAGCCGAAGCACAAAAAGCAGGTGGAGAAGCAGCGTTTATTGATGCAGAGCATGCGTTAGATCCTGTATATGCAAAAAAACTTGGTGTTAATATAGACAATTTGATTGTATCACAACCGGACACAGGTGAGCAGGCATTAGAGATTGCTGAAGCTTTGGTGAGAAGTGGTGCAATAGATGTAATAGTTATCGACTCGGTAGCGGCATTGGTTCCAAAGGCTGAAATAGACGGTGAAATGGGAGATGCTCATGTAGGACTACAGGCAAGGCTTATGTCCCAGGCTTTAAGAAAGTTGTCAGGGGTAATAAATAAGTCAAAAACAACAGCTATTTTTATTAACCAGCTAAGAGAAAAAGTAGGTATTATGTTCGGTAATCCTGAGACTACTCCGGGCGGACGAGCTTTGAAGTTCTATTCATCAGTAAGACTTGATGTCAGAAGAATTGAAGCTATAAAGCAAGGTACTGATGTTATTGGTAACAGAACCAAAGTTAAAGTTGTAAAAAACAAGGTTGCTCCTCCTTTTAAAGAGGCTGAATTTGATATCATTTACGGAAAAGGTATATCAAAGGAAGGTAGTATCTTAGATGTTGCAGTTAATCTCGATATCGTTAATAAAAGTGGCGCATGGTTCTCATACAATAATCAGAAAATTGGGCAGGGAAGGGAAAACGCAAAACAGTTCCTCTTCGAAAATGCTGCAATATTAAATGAGATTGAGGCTAAAATAAGAGAAAATTATAATCAGGCTTTTATAAAAAGTATAGATGCCCATATCGAAGAAGATGATGATGACGATTTAGATCTAGAAGTTGAAGAGTAATAAATCTGCAAGCAAAATACAATAAGGCACCTGGCTAAGGTGTCTTATTTGATGTTAAGGAAATTGCCGTGTTTGTTTTGGTGGAGTAAAGGGGTGCATGTTTTTTAGTGAAGAAAAATATGGAAGAAACATTGTGAAGCAAGTTGTAGAGCCTGTTAATACGACGAGGAAAGGGAGAGCATTGTTTGAGCGAAGCGAGTTTTGCTCG
>Ga0208826_1000337_pt1 | contig 51419 bp, 46 predicted proteins | sample AD_UKC115_MetaG_FD_184451 | JGI IMG/M metagenome (GOLD analysis project Ga0208826, IMG submission 184451) | Active sludge microbial communities of municipal wastewater-treating anaerobic digesters from Hong Kong - AD_UKC115_MetaG (SPAdes)... | ecosystem: Engineered > Bioreactor > Anaerobic >... | reverse complement strand
TTTCAACTGCTCTCTAGCTCCTGAAGTGCAGACCATGAGCAAAAATAAATCTATAAAAACAATCATTATTGCAATTTGTTTATCCTGTCTTACTTGCTGTCTTTTTATTGTGTGTTTTGGAGCTATTATTCTTTTAGCAAAAGACAAACCCATAAAACAAAACGTGGAAGCAACAAAAACAATTGAGTACATCGCCACCACACAACCAACGGAAAGAACATTGCCAATAACGGAATATACAGAAACTCCCGTTTCGACAACTACTCCTATTCCTACTGTAACAATTGTGGCTACTGAAATGCCCCCAGAAAAGCCGCAAATTGGATACACAGCTCCTGACTTTTCACTAGAAAGTATGAATGGAGAGCAAGTCCAGCTGTCTTCTCTGCGTGGTAGCCCTGTTGTGCTTAACTTCTGGACCAGTTGGTGTGGCTATTGCCTTGATGAAATGCCTGATTTTCAGAAAGCTTACGACACATATAAAAATGATGGTTTGATCATACTGGCAATAAATGTAACGGTTGATGATACTCGCAATGATGCAATAAATTGCATGAATGAATTTGGATATTCAATTCCTGTATTATTCGATGACAATGGTGATACTATGCGCAAATATAACGTTAATGGCTATCCCAATTCATTTTTTGTTGATCCTTTAGGGATTATTCAAGATGTAGCATATGGGTATATCGACGCATATACCCTCGAATCAATGCTTCAGAGTATTTTAAATTAATTTATGGAGATTATTTTATTGTTATCTATACTGAAAAATAGTTTATGAATAAACCATGCGAGACGTAAAAGCATTTCGATGAAATACTCTTGTAAATGCTTTATCAATTTAGAAATACATCGAGTGAATGAAGCGATCTGAAAATCCGGCGGAAATTGTTAATTCAATATAGTTAACTCGTTGAGCAATTTCATTAGTAATTTGTCGTTTTCCTTTTGAAAGAAGCATTTGCTTTGCCCCCTCCCCTGCAGCATTACCCACTTGCAAAAAACGTTCAATAGGCACCGCGGGAAACATGCCTATGCGAATAGCGCTACTAATGTCCAGATAAGTTCCGAACGCACCTGCAATTACCCATTTTTCAACATCATCCGCTTGAATTTCCGCTGATTGCAAGAGTACATCAATACCCGAACGAATTGCGCCTTTAGCAAGCTGTATTTCGTGAATATCCTTGCGGGTTACAACTATTGCCCTTTTTGATCCAGATTCACTTGCTTCCACAAGAACAATGTCTACGTGATGATCTGAAGCGCGTACACACGGAAGCCCCTTCTTTATCGTTCCACGCCTGTCGATAACACCATACCTCAACATTTCTGCAATTGCGCTTAAAATCCCCGTACCGCAAATTCCCACCGCAGGAACATTCCCAATGGTAGTCACTGAAATCTTTCCATCAACAATGCGCACTTTTTCTATTGCCCCAGATGAGGCACGCATACCATCATGAATATGAGCGCCTTCAAAAGCAGGACCTGAAGCAGTGGAACAGGAGAAGATCTTGTTTTTGTAAAATAAACTAATCTCTGTATTTGTACCAATATCGATTACAACAGTGGTTCGCGAAAGGTTGTGATCTACGATTGTTCCTAATACAGAGGCATGATCACCACCTATATATCCCGCGATATTTGCCGGAGTGAATATATGTGCAGCAATAGCTAAATCAAGTCCAACTTCACTTGCTTTAAAGTACAAAGGCTCTGATACCGCAGCAACATATGGCGCAATTCCCAATTGGTATACCGGCAAGTGACAGAGAAAATGATGCATGACTGTATTCCCTACAATAACAGCATCTACTATTTGATTTTGTTGAGTACCAGTTTCTTCACACAACCCTGAGATCGTACTATTAAGGACTTCCACAAGTCGCTTTTGAAGTAAAACGCGATTTGCTGGTTTTTGGTTGGCAAAAGCGATTCTACTAACTACGTCTTCACCATAAGAAATTTGAGGATTCACTACACCCGTTTTTGCCAGGGTGATTCCATTTGACAAGTCTACAAGGTATAACGCTAATTTTGTGGACCCGATATCTACTGCCAATCCAAGCAATTTTGTGCCTGCAGGAAAAGTAGATATAAGCTGTGTTCTGTGGCTTTCTGGTTTTATTGCCAGTCTCACCTTCCCGTGTTCTTTTCTTAGAACATCACTGAGTTGAGATATCGATTGCAAATCACCGCTTAATGGAAGATATCCACATTTTTGTACTGCCTGATTAACTCGAGAAAAATCCGAACGTAAATCTGTCTGGTTCGGAGCACTAACCTCTATATCCAAACCAATTACTTCGGGGTCTGCTGCTACTATATTTTCTTGACCATCGATTTGTAATCGATGTAACGAAGTCAATGATTCTGGAGGTATTTCGATTTTTATATCACTGATGGGATAAGCCTGGCAAGCCAATCGATAATCATGATTAATTTGCTCACTACTTAATATATCCTGCTCCATTGGAGTAAGCGGTGTTAGGCTTCCGGATATTCGGCGAACAAGACAACTACCGCAAATTCCGATACCGCCACAAATTGCATTTAAATCCGCTCCTACTTTTTGCGCTGCTGTTAAGATGCTAGAATCATCAGATATTTGAATTCGTTTCCCTATAGGCTCGAAATCTACAACATAATTTGAAGACATCAGTTATTAATCTCCTGATGATAGCGACATACACCATTGACAGCACAATATTGACAAGTTTGTCCCGTTTTACGTACGCGGTTTCCAACACCAATTAATATCGATGATGATTTTCTAGGGATCATTAACATACTGGGAAGCAATTGCACAATACTTTCGTCAGGTTGAAGCAAACGAAAGATTTGAGGCTGCCCAATTTCAAGTGGCCAACCCACCATGCCAGGTCCTAATGCGATGGTGGTATGTAAACCTTCTTTAAGCGCATCCTCTTCTATTTGCTGGCAGACTTTTAATGACAAACAATCCACCGCCGCATTCGCCAAACCATCTAAAGCCAAACTTAACGCCACATCTCCATTGTTCGCTGTTGAAATAATCGTGTTTTCCAATTCCATTCCAACCGTACAGATTGCTATCACAACCTGTTCCGCATGGGTTAAATGTTCACCTATCAATATGCCGTCCAAATGGGTTCCATGCTCAAGCTGAACACCATCTAAAGATACCCTCTCGATTGAATATCTGCCTGATACCACAACAGGTTTAATATAGGGGGAACCTTTTCGAATAGCCTGCTCTGCAAGATCAATCAATACTGGCTTTCGTGCACGCACCTTCTCTGGGTCAGCGCCTTGCCCTCTCAAAACCATATCTACCGTAATATCAAGGGGAAAGTCGGTACGAACTTGAGCCAACTGTTACTCCTACTTTTTTACGGAATAATTGACTACGTTCTGCGCTATTTTCGCCAAATGCTCGGGGGTGGTTCCACAGCATCCACCGATCATGTTCGCTCCAGTCGCAATCCATTCTCCCGCTTTGTCTCCCATCATTTCCGGTTTAACATCATAGACAGTTATGCCAGTGCTATCCAGGTGAGGCAAACCCGCATTTGGTTTGAACCAGACAGGCAGGGATGTTAAAGAACGCAACTCGGCTAGCACTTTCATGTTTTCATCCAGGCTACGCCCACAATTTATTCCAATACCATCAACCCCAAGGGCTTCCATTTCGCTGGCAACTTGGGCAGGCTTTACCCCCATCATCGTACGTAACCCTCGATCGTAGCTAAAAGAAACGATCAATGGTAAACCCGAAACCGACCTTACCCCATTTACTGCAGCTACTGCTTCGCTTATGTCAAACTGGGTTTCTACAACTAAAAGATCAACATTGGCTTGATCAAGAATTTTTGCCTGAGATGCAAAAGCTGCCTTCGCTTCATCAGGGTCCAAAGATCCAAACGGTTTGAGCATTTGCCCAGTTGGGCCAATTGAACCTGCAATGAAAATTTCATCATCACCTACAGCTTCTTTTGCTAGAGATACCGCAATCTGATTAATATCCTTTTCTTGATCCTCTAGACCGAGATGCTGCAGACGAAAATGATTACCATTAAACGTGCATGTAAGGATAATATTAGAGCCCGCAGTAATAAATTCACGATGCAATGCAATAATTTGTTCTGGTTTCTCCAGAATCCAAGCTTCGCCGCTTTTCCCTTTATCCAAACCGCGTGCTTGTAAATTAGTGCCGGTAGCTCCATCCAACACAAGAGTTTTTCCGGATTTTATATCAGCAAGAAAATTACCAGAGCTCATTTTTTACCTTTCTGGTGGAACTATTTTAGCTTAGTCAGCCAAACTTTTAGCTAATGCAACCGCGCGACTTGCATCAGGTGCAAATCCGTCAGCTCCGATTTCCTGAGCAAATTGACTGGTAACTGGAGCGCCCCCTACAAGAATTTTTACCTTATCTCGAAGCCCCGCCTCTTTTAAAGCTTCAATAGTGGTTTTCATATTAGGCATTGTAGTTGTGAGCAAGGCAGACATTGCAACAAAATTTGCATTATTTTCACGCACCGCATCAACAAACTTCTGTGGTGAAACATCTGCACCTAAATCAATGATTTCAAATGCGGCACCTTCAAGCATCATACATACGAGATTCTTCCCAATATCGTGCAAGTCCCCTTTTACAGTGCCTGCAATAACCTTTCCTGCTGATTTGAAACTTTCTTTTATCAAGTATGGTTTTAATACCGCTAATCCATTCTGCATGGCTTTTGCTGATATAAGCATTTCAGGAACAAAATACTCCCCTTCTTCAAATAATCTGCCTACTTCTGCCATAGCACTAATCATGCTTTGGTTTAACACACGGGAAGGGTCCTCTCCCCCATCCAAAGCAGTCTGAACCGCAGATGCTGTTTTATTTGCGTCTCCATCAATAATTGAATCGTAAATATTCTTTAAGTTTGCTTCCATACGAATGACTCCTTATTAAATGATTATACTAGTAACTTTTTTCTGATTTTACAACGGTTTTATGTATAGAGAAGTGGCTATGCGAATATCTTAGTACTTGGTCATCGAACAATAAGCATTCTATATCATTCTCTATTTTGATCAGGCTTAATGATCAATGTATCCTACAATCTTAAACCAAGACGATTCGCTAGTTCTTTTGCATTATCATACATACTTTGCCATTCTGGTATAGGTTCGATTGTTTCTAAGTTGTACGCATGGTCGAAACGCACCCCAGGGTTACCACCAGGTAGACTAAAAATGTGCTCGTATTTCTCCAAAAGATGCAATACCATCGTGTTGACTTGTAATGCATTCAAACCCTGATGTGCTACCGCATGCCCTACTTCACCCATCAAACGAGCCTCCAGACCCGTCCCATTTGGAAGCGCACCATCTGCAGCACCGACTCCCTCGAGATGACCTCCACTAAAAGCAATTACCGCCGCATTAGCCATAACTTCAAGGAGCAATTCCTGTGTCATTGCTCCTGATTTAGGGAAAATATCCGAAACTATAATAGAAGGTGCGTTTCTGGCAAATGCTCGCAATACAACTCCTTCTACCCACATGACACTGCGGGTAGAAGTTGCCACATGTCGAATATGAATTGGGTGCAACAAATGATAATCTGCCTGACATACCAGGTTTGCTAACATAAAGGATGCTGCTTGGACTACAGCTGCTCCTGGTGCATTGCCAGCCAATCCGCCTACCATGACACAAGCCAGTGACGCATTTCTAGCGCCGTAGGTATTTCCATTGGCAGCGCGAATTAAGCTCCCGCGATCAATCATTAACTCATTTAGCATGGGCACAAGATGTGCGTCCGTAGAGCGTAACCATTTCGGGTTAGCAACACTTAAATCACCCAACTCTGATACACTACTTTGTGCAGCCAGTAGTCCCATTCCCGAACGTCCTACTTTGTTCAAACCTTCTCGTAGCAAATTTAGTTCTTTTCGAGTAGCATAAACCTCACCTGGCTCCCCTGCTACAATAGGATGTTTATCATATGATATCAATGATCCGCAAGTAGCAAGATCTACAATGGGCTCTTTCATCCAGCTCATTACCATCGGTTGGAATATATCCTCCGGAGTTGGCACTCCAGGGTTTCCCGCCCAAATGGCTGGAGGATTACTGTCCTGCACTTTTCGAGGTTTTAATGTCCTTTCATCTTTTCCTTCGCCAAGTGTAAGATATTGTGAGGCTTGTTGTAATCCCTCCTCAATTTCCGTCTTTGAAAAATGGATAACCTTCCCCGTTGAAACGTTGTAAACGCCGAGAGTTGTTGCTAGTTCTAACGCCGCCTGAAAAATATGGTCTATCAAGTTCTCATCATCGGGAACAATTTTTTCTTTTTCCCAATATATTTCATATTTCTTTACCAAATCCCGGGTAGTCAGTACTACTCCTCCGTAATCCCAATCATCTTTCTTTACCGTTCTTCCAGATTGGCTCCGATCAATAATCTCGAATAAGCTTAGTTTCATAGCAACTCCCAAACTGTCTTTATTAATTAAGTGTACCTTAAATAATACATAAACCTTGTGTACTCTTTAAAGAGTTTTGCCGGCTCCTATGCAGATGATGAAGGTTTTGATTTACCTATGTTGGGTTCCACCTTTACAAATGGAATTGGTTCTACGAGATTCTTCTTTCGATTTAGTAAACTAAAACCAAATTGAAACCCTCTTATCGACTATTCAATCTATCTAATGTATTTTCCTGCAGTGACACTTGAAATAATCTTATTGATTCCATTGTTTTGTTTTGCTATATTTAATTTATTCCATTTTTTATTCTTATGAATCCTCACGCCCTCTAAATGGAAATCCTTTCTTTGGGAGGGTGAAATGAGTTATTATTTTTTTCAGCATAATTCTCATCGGTTTCAATGGCCTCTCTCTGTAGCCCTGTTTAACTTTGGGGGATTAGGTATCGGATACTTTCTTTTACACGATGCCAAAAAAGGTATCAGTTATTTTTTTGAAACGTTGATCATTTTATTCCTCTTATATCTATTGGCTCCCGTAATGAAAATACCAGCCATTCCCTTTTTGATTTTTCTAGTATTGGTTTCCCTTCCAGCTGCTGTTTCAGGGTGGAAAGATGCAAAAAGCCATTGGATAACTCATTCACCTCCATCAAAGTGGTATGTTCCAATCGCGATTGCTCTGGTCGTTCTCATTATTCAAGTGGGTGCATACCTGATATATAGAACTACCGGAATTGCACATATGAATAAGGCACAAACAGCTTACCAGGAAGCAAATTTTGATACCGCCAACAAAGAATACAAATTAGCGCGCAATGTTTTTCGCCTGTCGTTTGATTCCCGCCTGAAACAATCAAAAATCTATGCAAATGAAAGTAAAGAAATTCTTTCCGCACGTCAATTATTGGCTGAAAATCATTTCGATTCTGCGATTTCACATTATGAAGACATTATTTCAACTTACCCAAAGAGTATTCATTCAGCAGCAGTACTTCAAGAGACTATTCAAGCATATGTACAAAAAGCTAACAACCTATTATCTAGTCAATATTTTGACGCAGCACTTTCAGTATTTTCTACCCTGGAAACCAATCACCTTTCTACTGACGTGAATAGAATTGTTCAAGACGGTGGGTTTCGCATTTACTCTTCATGGGCAGAAATGCTTCGATCACAGAATGACTTTTCAGGGGCACTAGCAAAATATGAGGAACTTGAAGCTAGATATTCTTTAATTCCAGAGAATAAGATGGCCGTGAAGCAATTAAAGGCTGATACCCTCGAAGCTTGGGCTCAACAATTGATAGCGACTAATGCTTTTGAACTTGCGATAACAAAATTGGAAGAAATTCGCACTGATTACCCAGGCTCCCAACAGGCTGGCACAATAGAAACTCAAATTGCGGACATATATGCTTTATGGGCAGAAGATTTATACAAGGAAGAAGATTACGCTGGATCAATAGAAAAAATCTTTTACTTATCATCTACTTACCCAAATCAACCCGGCACAATTCGGGTTTTTAGCTTATTGGAAGAGATTTTTCCTCATGGCGTTGCCGCGTTTGAAAATAAGGATTATTGTACCGCCAGCACAATCTTATTTCCTTTTGCGATCAGAGCACAAGAGCACTCTTCAGAAGCTGACCAGTTGCTACCTGAGGCTTTGTATAATTGTGGTCAGACACAATATTTTGCAGGAGAGTTTACCGAAGCAATCGAGTCATACCAAGCCCTATTGGAACGCTATCCAGATAGCACATTTTATAAACAGGCAGCAGCAGCTATCGTTGATGCCAGAGTGGCTGATATTCGCACGGGTCGAACAGGAGATCTACCGCAACCATCTGAATCAGGATATGCATCAGCGGGTACCGCAGTAGTTATCGTAAGTAATGACGCACCGGAACGAGTAGAAATATTAATGTCTGGGGAGTCTTCTACTGCATACATGTTTGAAGTGTGTGAAAGTTGTATTACATATGGCATTGTTGGTCCTGTTTATTGCCCTGAAGAAGGCCCTCAAAAAAGATTTATCCTGAAACCCGGAAAGTATGATGTTGTGGCGCAGACCCCAGACGACTCCAGTATCACACCATTTTTCGGCACCTGGGAATTGGAGAGTGGCAAAGAGTATTTCTTCTGTTTTTATATTCAGAGCTACTAAATTTAACTACTCAATCCCTTTCGATACTTTTCCAGATCATCTATTGGTTGTGGATATTGCATATCAAGTTGTTCTAAGGTTTTAACAAGAACCCTCGCAATAAGAAGATCACGGAACCATTTGCGATCTGCAGGAATAATATACCAGGGAGCCCACTTTGTACTTGTTCTTTCAAGCACATCTTCATATGCCCTTATATATTCATCCCATTGTGCACGAGTTTCAAGATCACCGGGATTAAACTTCCAGTGTTTTGACGGATCATCTAAGCGTTCCAATAATCGCTGTCGCTGTTCTTCTTTACTAATATGTAAATAGAATTTAAGAATCGTGGTTCCTTCATCAAAAAGCATTCGTTCAAAATCATTTATCTGGTCATATCTTTCTTTCCAAACGTCATGGGGAACTAATCCAAGTACCCGTACTGCTAACACATCTTCATAATGACTTCGGTTAAAAATAACCATCTCTCCTTTAGAAGGGGTTTGTTTATGTATCCGCCACAAGTAATCATGTGATAATTCCTCCATAGTTGGAACCTTAAAACAAGCGACACGAACTCCTTGAGGGTTTACACCATCAAAAACGTGTCTGATTACACCATCTTTTCCGCTTGTGTCCATTCCTTGCAAAATAATAAGAACTTTATGTTTTCCCTCAGCATAAAGAAGCTCTTGTAGAGATTCCAGTTTTTTATTCAGTTTTTCTATCTCGGGAAGAGCGTCTTCTTTATTCCCTTTATATCCCTCCGTGTCTGCAGGGTCACATTCTGCCAAGTTAACCCTTTTGCCGTGAACTAATAAAAATTCATTCATAATTTCCTCCAATAGGTGAATATTTCAATATCCTGGGGCGATGAATGCGCCAAATTAATAATCATTATCGTATTATTTTTGTAAAAACAGAATGTTTTGCTGTTAATTCACACATTTCTAGCGAACAGCTATAATTAAATTACGTGCCTATTTTTCCGGAGAACAACATGAAAAAGTTCCGATTATGGATAATTTCCCTTCTCCTGTTTCTATTTGTTACTTTTGTAATAACTCAACATACCGATTCGCAAAGAAGCATCCAATTTACCCAACAATTTGTGGTTTATGTTCTTGTTTTGTGTGGAATATTGATTCCCATTTTATTTCCTGTAATTCAAAAACTCCCACTTATCGTCTTCCCTCTTTCGTTAATTAGCGCTTATTTGTTGCTATGCGCAGTTTTTAACACCGACCTTGTTATTGGTTTAGACCATGGGCTTCAAATGATTGTTGCAGGAGCTCTGATATTTTTTTCCGGCTTATTAGGCATTGGCTTTATTAGATGGGTTTCTACTAACAACTTAATTCCTCAGGATATCAATTTCCCAATAGAATTAGAAAATTCTCACGAATTTGATCAAGATGACATTAAAGATGAATTTTATAAAACCAAGGCGAGTAATCATTCTATAGCTCTCATTGTATTACAACCCGTCTTGCCAGATGAAAAGATAAATTCCGCAAATAACATTATTTTAAAAGAAAAACATTGGCTGATGTATAAAACAATAAAGGAGGTTATTACCAGAGGTTCACGTCAAACGGATTTAACCCTGGGTCATACTCAAGAAGAATTTTTCCTTCTAGTATGCCCTGAAACAAACCAGATCGGTGCAGAAAGGCTAGCAAACCGTATACATGATTCAGTTCAAAAACAACTGGAGATTAACCTTCAGTATGGCATCGCTATATATCCAGATGATTCCAGTACTTATGAGGAGTTGCAACGTATTGCCGAATCCAGGCTGGGAAAATATTGAATTTTTCAATGTTCGATTTGTTGTGTTTTAATGACTGATCATGAAAAAGAAGCTACCGGTTTTAATAATATTTATTCTTTTTTCGTGTACATGGTTTCAACAAGAACCAACACTAACTCCCCTGCTCAGCACATTAACACCTTCTGCAACAGTAAAAATGTTACCCACACCGGGTTTATCTATTCAATCTGATGTTAATTCTGTTCGGGCTGGTGAACAAATCGAAATCACCGTTCAAATAGATAATGTTTTAGACGCTTCATGCAATTCATTGTATTATCGAGATGGCTCAATGCTTACATTTGGGTGGCTGGGCGAAAGTGATGCACAATTGGTAGAACTTGTTTCAGTGATTCGTCCCACAAATAATTTATCATTTACATTGAAGGGGAAATTACCAGGAGCTGCTGAAATCAAAGCGGCTTGTTCAGGAAACGTGATTTTTAATAACGGTAAAGAAGATATATTAACTAGTTGGTATGGAGTTAGTGAACCGATTCTAATTACCATTCGATAATATAACAAAAATTCATAGCATTGCAAAATATCTTGATGAAGCTTAAACTTACCACGATCAAGGTGGTGGCTTTGTAGGGGTGGGAGTTTCAGTTTCCGTTGGAGTCGTTCCACCATTTGTAGTACTTGTGGGCGTAGGCGTTGCGGTTGATGTAGATGTTGGGGTCAACGTCGCTGTACGAGTCGGTGTTGGTGTATAAGTTACAGTATTTGTTGCAGTTGCAGTTTTGGTTGGTTTTACAGAAATAATTCTTGGTGCCAGCCAAAGTGCCTGCGCTGCATTGGCATTTCCATTATCTTGTATCGTTAAAATAAATTTAACAGTCTGCCCTGCAAGACTACTTAAATCGATATTTAGTTCATGAATAGTATCATCGCTTATTTCATTCCAAGCACCTAGATTCAAAACTGTTCCGTCACTTTTTTTATAATCCACTTTAAATTTAATTTTGCAACCACTATATCCATAGGCGCACCCTATCCATGTACGAAAACGATCCCCGGTCTTCACGGTGTAATCAGGGTAAGTTGCTTCTACATATCCTTTATCTGGATGCATCCAGATGGTTCGCTCATCATCTATACGCCCTCCTTCGAATTTGGGCTTTGTTAATATCAAAGCCCAGGCATATTGGTAAGTACTATCAGGGCAAGGAATTCGAACCTTATTAGTGCCAGCTCCACTCTTCCAGGTAGCTTTACACATACTGGCAACAAAATCTAACGAATATATTGAAGATGGTAAGTTTTCACTTTCAGGAGCATTTACTTTTACTGTAACACCAAATGCTTGGCTGCTGTTTAACCCTGTCCCAAATAGCTTGCCACTGGCATTGCGCAACATCCACAATCCAGTAAAAGTACCCGGACTGGCTGGGGTTTGTAGACTAATTGATAAATCTACGCTCTGACCTGAGGCTATTGAAGATGTAAAGTTATAAACTGCCTGTCCCCCCATTTGTGATCCACTCAGAAACACCAATGCATAACCTGTAGTCCATGTGCATGATCCTGTGTTCTGTAATCGCCAGCTCATTGAAAAATAATATCCGGGTAAAAAAGTGCTTCCATCAGGAATCGTTGTGCTAATTAGTGTAGCATTATCACATAAAGTGGTGGATAAAGTTTTGGTAAGGGTTCTAAATGGGGTTAAGGATGCAACAGGAGTCAGGCTTGGAAATGGTGTAAGAGTTGGAAGAAAGGTGCTGGTTAACGAAGGAGTAGGGCTAATTCCCTGGGTATTTAAGGTGGTAGGCATCACATTAACTGTAGTTTCAGTGGGTGGTAAAGCTGTAGTAGTTTTTTGAAATACTTGCGTCTGAGCATCACTGGTTAATCGAATATCTACTCCATGAGCAACTGCGGTTTTCTCGGCCGCAGTTACCTCTGATGCATTTGTGGAAAGTATACAACTGGATAGAAGCCCTATCACAATTGTAAATAGCATGATGTAAAACATGCTCTTTTTCATACTTCCCTTTGCCCTTTCTGTATGTACCCTACCATGCATTTTTATACTATAGGTAATTTATCTTGCAAAGTCAATCAGTAACCTTTTCTCTCAAATCTTCACGTTATTTCTATCCTAACGATGGACGTGTGGAGCTACCCAAAAAGCCCGATCATCGGTAGATGTGCCATTATTCTGAACAGTAAAAATAAACTCAATAGATTTTCCTGTTAATGACGATAAATCAATATCAATATTTGTAAAACTTCCTTCTGAAACTTCATTCCAGCCACCCAGGGCGGTAATAGGGCCACCATTGGCCACATAGGATAATTGAAACAACACATTACAATTCGGGCTTTTATCAAGACAACCTATTAACGATTTCAAATGATCTCCGTTTTGTATTGTTATTGCTGGAAACCTGCCAGTAATATATCCATTGGATCCATTTGCTGGAATCATAATGATTGCAGTCTCGTCCTCTTGATAACCACCTTCTAATTTGGGGGAGTTTTGCACTGTAATAGATCCATTTGTAAAATCTGATCCACTTCCTGGGCAAGGTAGCGCTCCAGCAGAACTATTCCAAACTGCCGCACATACATTATGAGCAAAATCCAATGGATTCGATGCATCTAATGTTGCCTGTTGGTTAACTGTGATTTTCGCCCAAAAATATGCCTGACCTGATGAACCTAGTCCGAAAGTATTTCCTGTAGAATTCTTTAACAACCAATTTGATGTATAACTCCCCGCTGCATTCGGTGCAATCATTGACACAGAAATATCAATGGTATCTTGTGGATAGACTGTTTCATTTACATACATCGAAGCGGGGGCACTTAATGAGCTTCCTTCGATAAAGACTATGGAATAGTCGGGTGTCCATGTGCAGGTTCCAATGTTCTTTAGCCGCCATGTCTTCGTGAAGGATTGGCCGGGAACCATAAGAGTTCCATCTGGAATGCTGACATCTTCCACCAGGCTCGCCCAATCACACGGGGTTGGAATGGGCGTGGGTGTAATCGATGGATTAGTTGGGGTTGTCACGGTTGGCGTTAAATCTTCAGTTCCAAGGGCTTGGGTAGGTTGAGCTGTTAGAGTAGCAACCATGGTTTCAAATGCCCCTTGAGTCTGACGCACCTGCACAGTTTGAGCAACTGAAGTTTGTACACCACTAGAGCTCTCAGGATTCACTTTTGACGGTAAATAGCATGATGCCAACAACAATAGACAAGAAAATATAACAACCGAAAATAGCTTTCTCATTATGCAAAATCTCCAGATAATTAACGAATCTTTTCAATTAATGGTTCCCATTTCTGAAATAGCATATGTAAGTATTCCCCATTTGAACACCAAGTGGGAATAGAATGCCTTTCAGGTTAGCACTAAATTACTATATCCTTCTAATTTTTATCTGATGTCTGGAATGTTTTTTTTCTGGCCAATAGAGTAAAAACTGTTTTTCTTCAACCTTCTCAATGGAACCATCAGATATTTGAATGTCATAACCATGCGGGAACTGAAAACGAGGAATGAAAATTTCTGTTGGTGCTGCTATACATGGGTCATCGGTAAACTCATAAAGAAATTCACCTTTTTTAAAATTAAAATTCATCTTTTCGGGTTTGCCTGCAGTTCTAATAGGATACGGTCTGATAAATGCATCAGCTGCACGTGCACCTGAATTAATGTCGTGAGGGTCAACTTGCTGATCTCGACAAAAAATGGAAAGATCCTCATCATTCCATTGATCTCCTCTGGCATTGGTATTATCGGAGGTATAGTTCCATAAAGTCCCATTTAGAAGATTCGCATCTAACGCCGAATAACTTGCATTTAAAGCTTCAGTTTGGATTCTATAATTACCAGTCCGATAAGCTTTCTTATTTTTCATGTCAAAAGGAATTCCAAATTCACCAACCAGGCTGGGAATGCCGCCCATTTTCAGGCTTGTCTGTTTGATCCTTGCCAATTGTCGCTCCATAGCTATAGATACATTTTTTCGACCTACTATGAATCTTTTCGCATGCACATCAAATGTAAGAAAGGGAATGTAATTCTTCATCATCAGAGTTAAATCATCATACCAATGGGTAGCATTCACAAGGTTGATCGGGCTATTTTTTCCCCATATGGGCATTGTTCCATATGGGTCTCCTTCGATAAAGAGTATTGCATTTGGTTGAATTGTGCGAACGGCTTTTGCAAAACGATTAATAAACGGCTTTAGATAATCATTTGCAAAGTTAATTTTCTTCCCATTTTTTAAACTAAAGTAATCGGGCTTTAGTAAAACTCCTTTTCCCGATCGGTCATAATCCCAAATTCCATGTTGACGCCATATGCATTGCTTTCCTTCCATCCAGGCTTTTTCATGTTCAGCATTTAAGAGCCTGGTACCTTTGCGTCGGATTCCTAATAATCCTAAACTCCAAACTTCTACTTCTTGGGCATTTCCATCTGCCAGTAACATCCCCTGAAATGGTGTTGGGCATTCGCCAAATCGAGCTGGAATTGGATATTGATTTAAATCATCTATGCCAATATATCCTGCAGAAGGCTCATTTAAAGTATCAAATCCTATCACATGAGGTTGGTTAATCATACGCTTCACAACTTGCATGACTGATTGTATATAATGATCCTGTAAATAATTCTGAATTGATAAGCCTTCACATGTTACTTGTGGAGCAAAATCATTTCCACCAAAAAATAATGTGAACATGGTACTACATGCGAATTTAGCCGCATTAGTAGGCCAGATCATTTTTGGCAACTTATCACCTAATTGATTATGAACCACCGCAGCTCCATTTTTATGGAAATGGTGCATATCCAATCCCGCAGCTTCCAAAGTCCAACCAGGCGCACCATCTCCCCCTGTAAAGCGACTCCAGACATCTTGATGTGGGTCAATGAAAATAGTCAACCCATACTCCCCTGCTATCCGAATCACTTCTTCAATATACTCTAGATACTCTACATCATAAATGCCTGGTCCTTCATGCTCAATAGCCTCCCAAGTGATCAAAAATCGGATAAAGGTCATTCCCCATTCGCGCAATCGAGAAAAATGCTCTCTTGCTTCCTGTAAAGGGAAAGGTCTGCCAACAAAAGATATATTTCGATGATCATAAAAACCATCAACCCGGTAAGTAGCTCCGTTGGGTGTATAAGGCACTTTAGAACTACCGCCTAGATTCACTCCTCTCAACATGAGTGTTCTGTTTTGGTCATCTTTAAATTCGTCTATATCTATGCGCATATTGGCGCCTCCCTGTTCACAGATATGTTATAAGGAACTACTTAACATCGACTTTTTCTATTACGACCTGCAATACTTGTAAAGCTGTTAGATTACGCATTGGCCAGGCGTTATCTAAATTTCCTGGTCGATCGAAATAGCTTCCTGCATATGTTAGATGTGCACCATCTGGTTGTAACCCATGTCCGGGTAGTGGTTGAACGGCTAGCCAAAAATTCCATAGTGGAATATCGTATTCATATGCCAATTTTGCAATTGTTTCATTAATACTATTATCTCCTTCCAAATTATCAGCTTTTGTACCTAATATCGGCAAAACACCCCTGGAAATACAATACTCAGCTATCGCTCGTAAATTCTCTTCAAAACGATCTTTATGCGGAACATCATTAGTTCCCATATTAATTAAAACCACACTCGGATTGTGAATACGGAATTCGCACGCCAATGGAGTTTCATCTTTTTCACATTGTTCTGGATCAGCCCATAAAGGAGATAATACCGCTGCGGTAGTGAATCCGGGTTTTGCTGCTTGACTCAACCGGCTCCACGATCCTCGATAATGATCGATTACGGGTTGCAAATCTTGATATTCACCCAAGCTATACATAGACGGATCGCCGTCAAAAGTAGATAAAAACCAAGTTGTTCTACTTTCGCAGTCTCCTATCTTCGAAAAAGCATTAGGGTTGGTACCTTGTTTGATCCCGTTTTCGTAAATTTGCAAAGCTCTTTCACTAAGTTTTGGAATCACAGGCATTTGTTGCCACGCATCAGCATCTAAAGTTGCTGTAGATTTGGGAATTTCAGTTGTCTCTTGCCTTTCTACGTCTGTTACTATACTTGTTGGTGTAGTTGATGATTGCAATGTAGTCTTGGTTATGTTCGTAGCAATCTTGGCAATGAACCGTTCAGTTGTTGACGGTTCCAGCGAGTTCGTACTGCAACCTGAAAACATTGAGGAGCCCATCAGAAAACATATAATGCCTACTATCCAGTATTGAATATTTAAAGGTTTTCTGCAAAGGTTATACCGCGATCTATAACTTTCACTCTTCATTATGATTGCTTTTCTCAGTTTTGATCAATTTTCTTGGTGAATGATCATTTGTCATGAGAGAATTTTGATTACCGAGTTCCGTTGATACACCACTCACCATCATTGTTTTTCACCAGATACGTCTGTCGATCAAGCGGAAAAACTTGTTCTTCGGCATCATACGTAGCTACTATCGATCCACCACATATAACCAATGAAATATCACTCTCGGTTCCCGTTTCTTTACAAGATAAATCTTTGAGCTGTGTTTTCACTGCCTGGAAAGAATCCGCTTGTTGGATTGCGCTTTCTTCCCATTCAGAACAAGAAAGAGATACCATTTGTTCAACATCTTTGTTCACAAGGGCATTCAAGTATTGTTCTACAGTTTTTCCTGCTTGATCTACCGATGAGCAAGCAACAAGGCTTACTAGAAAGAACAAAACAATTGTCAGGTAAAGTAGGCGATTAATTTTCATACAATACTTCTCTCCGATGCACAATGATTGTTAACGCTAAATGATTGATAAGAATAAAGCGGTTACTACCCTCTCAGGTATTTCAAATTGTAACCAGAAAGAGTATCACCTTTTCAACTCTCTCCTACAACTCATTGAACCAGTGGTGAAACCCATTCAATGCCAAGTTCAGAGAACTTCTTCTCTGTCGGATTCCCATCATCAATATTCCAACCCATTAAACGATAATATTCGTCTTTTAAATGTTCAAATTCATCAATTGAGTAGTAAACTCCTGCTGTTGGTCCAGTACCTTGCAACGGTTTAAATAACTTTGGTGAGATAGTATCCTCGGAGCGAGTGAATCCTTCTCGCATATTAAATGCTTTTAAGAGATTGATACGCCTTTCTCCAATTTCGAGGATATCTTCAATAGTCAAATTCCATCCGGTCACTGCATTAAGCATTTCTACCAGCTCTGATGGACGGTATAAAGACCACCCCACTCCCCAGATAAAGGTACATAGTCCAAGAGTATCCACCGCGGAAATAAAGCGCTGGGTAATTGCAACCAATCGTGCTCGTTCATCGCAAATTATCCCTGGCTTCATGTTATTGGTTAGTCCTAGTTGCCCTAGTCTCAACCGAGATTCTTCGCCTGCAGTTTCTTCGTATCCACCATCGTGCTCCGTTTGCGTGTGATCAGCGCCAAAAGTATTCACTGCATAAATTAGTCCCATTGAACGTTTTGCCTGTGGCATATGTGCAGGAAATTCCTGATTCTTTGAAACAACTAAATTGTCTTCAGTTCCCCGCCCTATTGTTTTTGCAGCAGATGCAGATCCATCAGCAAGAATGTTTCCAAACCCCTCTCTTTTTGCAATCATTTCGACCATCTTCACCATTGAATCGGCATTTCCAAAATGAAGATCAATACCGCCGGTATCTTTTAGGGTTATTTTGCCCTGCTCAAAGGATTCCATCGCCCAAGCAATTGTTGCTCCGCAAGAAATGGTGTCCATTCCATATTGGTTACAAATTTGATTTGCCATTGCAATTGCATTTAAATCTGACACACCACAATATGACCCGAAAGTTGCTACTGTTTCGTATTCAGGGCCGCCAAAACGCCCGTCCACCTTGAGCCCTTTATATTCGGTATCGACCACTCTTTTACACCTCATTGTGCATGAAAAACATGTACTTATGTCGGTTAAAATGGTCGCGGTCATTGTTTCGCCTGATATGTTTTCAGATCCCTCGAATTGCCCCATATTAAAATTATGTGTTGGCAAGCCGCCAGTATAGTTTTGCCATCCTACTCCGCCGGCAGTTCCATCAACTTGCAAGCCTTTGTTGGAAGGATTTTCTGATATTCTACGAGTACCTCTAACAAATATTTCGGTTAGTTCCTTTTGCGCTGCTGGTTTCATTTTCTTTGTACCCTGAACTACCACTGCTTTCAAGTTTTTTGAACCCATGACAGCGCCCATACCAGTACGTCCATTTGCTCGATTTAGCATGCTGATAACGGATGCAAATCGCACCCCGTTTTCTCCTGCAGGTCCGATCTGAAGGATTTGAACAGAATTATCTTGCAGTTCATTTTTTATTAATTCTTCGCATTCATGCGTCCTTTTTCCCCATAGGTGCGAAGCATCTCGTATCTCCACATTACCTTCTTTTACCCAAAGATAAACAGGATTTGCTGCTTTCCCACGAATTACTATTCCATCAAACCCGGCTTGTTTTAATCGAGCTGGAAAGAACCCCCCCCCTTCGCTATCACCAATAGCACCGGTAAGTGGAGATTTTGCATTAATAATCACCCTGGATTGCCCAGAGACCAATACGCCCGTAGGGAGTCCTGTAAAGATCGTCATCACATTTGCAGGATCCAATGGGCTGACACCTTTTGGGGTTTCTTTTAAAATGTATGTTAACCCCATCGCACTCCCCCCCACATATTTCCGATAAAAGCTTTCATCTGGCGTTTCAATCCATGTTTCCTTATTAGTAAGATCAACATGTAATATTTGTCTATTAATACAAGCTAATGTCATTATGTCCTCCTTAATACCCTAAATATTGTCTTCCTCTAAGCTTTCAAACTTTTAACTTTAAATTCTACTTGTAGTATTCATAAGCATTTTGCTTCAAGAATTGATGGGCGACTCTTTAATTCAAATCATTAGTTCCCTTCTTCCTAATTTATTAGGTGTCCTTTTTCTCCTGAGTGCAATTATTGCATTCTGCCAGGAGAATTACTATGCGCACATTTTGTTTTCTAATCATTTGTTCTAAAAATCTTTCCCTTATTGAAATTTTTGCACTCCGGCCTTAATGCAATTTCTGCCTTCTTGCGTCCCTTAATGCATTTCTTTCCTTTCTAATAAATGCAAATTTTGCATTCCTAAGAAGTGCAAAATTTGCACGTGATTCAATTAACTACTATTAACTACTATTAACTACTTTATGCTTTCTGACAATTTTTTTATAAGATCCTGCGGATATGAAATATTCCAATCGTAACGTGGACTTTTAGAAGGTCTTTTCATTAGCAAAAGATCTATCTTCCCTGTTTCATAATCTTCCATAAATCGCAATAATGCAAATACTACAAATTGGCTTGCAGGAATGTGCTCCTTTGCACTAATTGACCTTATATATTGTTTCAATTCTGGAAGAATATCATATGTCACTCTATTCGCTTTTCGAGATCGAATTTTCTCCTTTTCACGCTTTTTTCGCTGTTCATATTTAGATGATTGACTTATCGTTAAATTACTGTTTATTAAATCAAAAATTGTATCGTTGTTAATACCTGATTGATTATCTTCCATAATTTTACCCTTGCTAAGGAAAATATACATTGACTCTTCAAAAAAAGCGTTATGAAAAACAACAGATCGGCTAGAGGAGACCCAAAGGGTCGCCTCTAGATTATATCTTATTTTTTCAATTATTTACATCCGTACAGAAGTGCAAATAAATTTTCATTTGCATGACAGGAGGGAAAAATAAAAAGCATAGTAATATTTAATTGTTAGATTGACACATTAAAAGCAGCTAATTCGTAGATTTTGGTAATGAAAAAGATTTTTGAGGAATAATAAACTTTGTGATGAACGGATCTCGCATTTTTCTGTGGAAAGAATTGTTAATATAAATATTTGCAACGAGGCTAGAACGGGCAAGAAAAATAATTTAGATACGAATATAAGTCGCTTGGTATGATAACCATATGGTTTATTCTCAGCTTGTAGATGCTAATTTGACTAAGTGTTTTTGCATAAAGTATTTTGAAATTTTAGTTGTGAAGTGTTGAAACAAGATATTGATTCGTTGGGGAAATGAGAGAAAGCGTAACCACGGTTACACTTTTGAGAAGCTAATATGAATATCTACTTACATGCGATGCTTATTTATTTGGAAAAAAGGAAAGCATTTAGTATTTGGGAATGAAAAGAAAAGCGCTTGAATAACTGTTATTAATAAAATTTTGTGCTGAACAATAAATCAAAAGATAGAGTATGCGTTCAAGGTTTTGAAATAATATGATTTGGATATCGAAGACGAAAGTGTAACCATGGTTACGCTTTCAAGGGGAGTAGTTATTTAGGCGAAATTCGAATTTTGACAAGCCTCGATAATTCTTCAAGCAAATTTACCATTTCTTCAGCGCTTCCGCTAACTGCTATATCATTTGCTATTTCATCAAGTGTATGAGTTTTACTTTTATCGTCAAGATTACATAAAGCACGTGCGAAACGTCGTAATCCATTACCAGCAATTTTTTCGGGAGGAAGAAAACTGGAAGAATTTCTCTTCACTTTTCCTTTGGTGTTCACATCTCTTGAAATTTCAGCTATCTCTAAAGACGTCAGATTATTGTTAATGGCGGCTCTTAATGCATCCTCCCAATGATCAGAAGGCAACGCTAAAACTTCTCTTAAAACTCTTTCAGGAATTTTATGAATATCTGCGTCTTCAAGTAATGGATCAGGCAAATTTAAAATGTTTAACAATTGAACCATGCGAACTCGACTCAATTGCATGATCGGAATAATTTTGTCCCATAATCCAGCAGGCATTCGCAAATTAATGGCTTGGCGAAAATAATCATATTCGTCAACAAGATTATCATCTGGCTCAATACCAATGTTCGATAATATCAAAGAGGCAATTTCGCATGCCTGTCCCACCGCTGTTGGGGATTCCGAATGACGATTTTCAAGAACCTGGCGCTGTCGGGTGGGTTGCTGTATAACTTCAACTCTAAGTAATGGTTCTTCTAATAAACCATTGACAACACGATTGAGACAGGCCGCCCAGAAACGGCGCTCTCCAGTTTCTATAACAAAAATATATTCAGTGTCAGGTTTTCCGACCCACGTGCCTGTTATTGGCTTAATTTGTCCATGATCACGGAATGTACTTCCCATGCTAATAAGATTATCTAATGTAGGTTGGTACCGTGGATCCTTTTTTGCAAGAGCTATCCATCTTCGCGAGATCTCATAACAATCACACTTATTATTAAAAAAATCAGGTCGCAAAATTGTTGGAAGTAATCGGCGCGGTTGAAATCTGTCAGGCATCATTTGACTTGGATGCAGGCGTTCAATTCGTTCAACCAAAACTTGTTTGGGTTGAGTAATTGGACGAAGAGAGGGTATTTCTTCCTCAACACTATTCCTTTGCGTAAGAACTTCATTTTGAGGAAAATCTTCGAATGCACTTGATCTTTTTCGAGATTTGACTGCCATAAGCCACCTTACAATGTATTTGCTATGCTCCTGAAGTTAATTTAATTATATGCTCTACAAGGATCGCATATTCTTGAGTAGCTCTTGAGCTGGAAGCAATTGAGTTGGCGGTGCGAAGTCGTGGAGGGCGATACGAAAAAACATCCATATGACTAGAGTGAGCGTAAGCTAGATCGGTAGATCTATGAATAGGAGATAGAACCTGTTGAGGATATCTTGCTTGCATCTCAATAAGTATTTCTTGTGTTTCGCTTCTCTGTTCCTCGCAAAGTGTTGGTAAATATCCAATGACTGATAAATTGGGTTGAAAGTGAATCCTTACTGCTTCAATTGTTCTCTGCAACTCACGCAATCCAGATACACCCAAATAACTTGTTTCTACTGGTATCAATACATGGGTAGCAGCGACAAGGGCATTGATCAATAAATCACCTGTTGTGGGAGGAGTATCAATAATGATATATGAAAATTGATTAGCAACTGGAAGAAGTGCTCTACTCAAACGACTTTCATTTGCCATTAAGGTAGGCAGAATGCGGGCAGCTTCCACCATTGAATCGCGATTGCTAGGTAAAAAGTATAAATTCTGATGACGCTGTGATCTACGTATCATTCTTTGGATTGAAGGGGGGGGAGTCTCGGTAAGCAGGGCTGAAAGCGATTCGCTTGGAGCTGCATTATTCTTTCCAAACGCAATCGCATATAAAGCATGTCCTTGGGGATCCATATCAATAAGTAAAATACGACCTGCTGACCCCTGGAGGTTTTGCGATCTAAGAGCCAATCCGGCTGCAAGATTTACTGCAGTGGTTGTTTTTCCGACCCCGCCCTTTTCATTGGCAATGGCTATGGTTATTGGCATCAATCTCCTCCACCGCGAAATACTCAATCCCTATGGATTGTACATGAAATCCATTAAATCAAGCAATCTTTGTGGAAAACAATCCTTATGTTTTGTAAACAAAATTATATCCTAAATATTAACAATAGACTAATAATAGCCAGTAATTAAGTCTTCAAACGCAATAATTAGCGTAAATATATTGACTCATACCTTAATTAGTGCAATAATAATATACATCGGAGGAGACTTGAAATGGTAAATCCGCAGAACGATGATGAATGGCGCTTGGCTAGACTAGATCGGCTGGGACTGAAAGAAGATCCTTTCAAGCTTTCGGCGGATCCGCGCTATCTGTATTTAGGCCCAGAGCACCTGGCGGTATATCGACAAGCTCAAAGTGTCATTTTACGGCGTCGTGGATTAGCGTTGATCACAGGGGATATGGGTATGGGGAAAAGTTCATTAGCCAGGAGACTTTATGACGTTTATGCTTCAGACGAGGGAATGGTTGTCTATTATAGCCATACTTCAGCGTTCAAGTCGGCAATGGATGCGGCGAGGCAAATTTCTGGTTTTTTTGGAATAGCTCCACAAAGAAGTTTTCAAAGGCAAATGGAAAATTTGGAGCAGGCGATGGCATTGAATTTCACTGCCGGACAAAATGTTGTTGTTCTGCTTGATGATGCGCAACTAATGGAAAGCGAAGCCTTAGAAGTCATCCATAGAATGTATAACTTTGATTACGATTCCAAGGTCGTGCAAATTCTTGCTTTTGGGCAGAGTGAGATGATTCCGTTATTTGAAACGAACAAAGCTGTTAATGCGAGAGTTTTTGTGCGATTGGTGCTTCCCCCCTTAACCCTTGCAAGCGCTTTGCAAATGGTATTGTTTCGTTTACGAGTAGCAGGCAGAAATGAGCCATTAATTGATGATGATGCCTTTGAATTACTATATGAAAAATCGAAAGGTGTGCCGAGGGAAATTATACGTTTTTGCGCCCTGGCGATCGACCTTTTACTGCAAAGTGATGAAACAGTCATTAACCTAAATATTGTAAAAGAGGTTGTTTAATGGAAATATCTTCAAATCCTTCCTCTGGAAAGTCAGCATGGGTACAGCTTTACGAAGCCAGACAATTAATGGGCAACATAGAATCAAGACCACCAGGACGTCCGCCATCATCTGTACCAAGGCGAAAGGTAGGCTTAACCTTGTCTCAAGGAGAGATTCAAGAATTGGAGGTGTGGCAAGAAAGGCTATCAAGCTTAATGCGAAGGAAAGTATCTGTCGGTGAGACGGTAGGTATTATCACTCGTATTTGTACAGCAAGGTTAACAAATGTTTCAACAGAATTTAATTACCTCAATCTTGGTGATTTGGTAGAAAAAATGATTGAAAAATAATTATTTCTTCCCTAAAACAAGGAATATTAAGGAAGAAATAATTAACTATCCGAAATAGGCAAATATTTGTGGTCAATACAGAAGAGAAACCGCAATCAGCAGTAATTCCATTCTCCAGTCACCAGCAAGCCTGGGAAATCGTTCTTGGTCAGTTGCGTGAAGAAATGACACGTTCTCAATACGAACAGTGGGTGTTGCCATTGCGACCATTTGCGTATGAAAATGGAACTTTTGTATTGGGAACTTACAACGCATATACGCAAGAGTGGGTAGAAGCGCGATTAGGTAACCGAATAACACAGTTGCTTGAAGGGATATATGGATCAGCCATTTCTTTGCGAGTGATCGTCGATAATGATTTCAGTTCTTCTACAAAAAAGGGGGTCTCAGCGATTGAAGCTAACAACAATACCTGGTTGCCTGGTCAACCTGAAGAAGAGGTGAAAAATGACAAGGTTCCAGAAACATCCAGTAGAAAGATCATGCTTCAGCGTGCTTACGGCAATGAGCGCGCTCGATTGATTCAACCTGAAAGAGGCATGTTTGTTACTCTTTACTTCATGTTCCAATGGTTACCTTTAATTGGACATTCTGCCATGGCTGTAATTCTTGCAGCTCGATCGATGTGTTACTGGAATCCAAAGACAGGAGAATTGCGCAACAAAATCGAAACAGATATGAGCGGGCTTGCTGAGAGAGCCTCTGTTAGCGTACGAACTGTAAAGGACGTTCTTAACAACGAGTTGGTAAAGAAATATTTCATACGATATGTTGTGCGAAGAATGATGACGCCTAATGGGATTAGGACAGCGGGAATATTATTGCAGGTACGCATGGATGATCCACTTACGCCTAAGGATCAGGAAGAAAACAACTTAAGCGAAAACGAAGTTTGGTATTCATTAGAGTTTGATGATGAAAAAGAATAAATTGCGAGAACCGGGTTTGAAATACCCGGTTCTCTTTATATTAAGGAGGAGATGAAAAGAAGTTGTCTGCCCTTGTTATATACAAGAATACTGCAGAATTTATAAAGATACTGTACGGATTATTTGCGCCTTCTATATGGATTCCCTATGATTATCTGATTATTCATAAAACTATTCGATGTGTTGTTTTTGCTGTTCAGATGTGTAATAGGGGGAGAAAAAAACTCTATTACAAAGTTGCTCGACAATAAACTAAAGAGGGGCGAATCTTGATGAAACGAATCTTACAGTCGGCAAGATATTGTGACGATGCTGTAAAAAAAGCTTTTAATTAACGAAATCATATACTTTGGTTTATCTCTCGTCAGATTGTGCTATTCATATGATGAATAGCACAGCTTGATAATCATAATAATATGATTAATAGGAAATTATTCGAAAATCTTGATTTTATTATGTAATAAAATACAATGTAGCAATATTGATAAGAGTAATAGGTTGTTGGAGGTTATTCATGGATAACAACACCATTGATGATGAGACTTTAGATATTCTAATTGATGACAAAATCGCGACAGGTGGTTAGAGATCAGTTTATTATAACTGATCGGTACCGGATCAGTAATTCTGAATAGTTTTAGGCGTTTACCATTATAAATTGCCCCTGGGAGAAGCTTCTCGGGGGTTTTGTATTTCGCATAACTGTAAGAAGAATTGGTTTAATAAAGAGAGTAATCCTTAATAAATATTAATGTTCAGAGAGATCTAGCCGATTAATAATTTTTTCTGAAACCTTCTCGCTTGCTAAAGAAACAGATCCGGAAAATGGATCAATTACGAACGGGACAGTGTCAACGTTGACGATACTGTCGTGATCAACTGTAACTAACAACAAAGCTGATTCATGCGTGTCTGCGGGAGCCACTTGGTCGAATAGAGCATTTCCCAAGCTATAAGCAATAAACGATGGACTTTTCTTATTCTTGTAAATCCATTCTGTTGTTTGTAATACATGTGGATGATGACCCCAGATGATATCGGCGCCTGATTGTGCTAATTTGTAGGCGATATTGCGTTGTCGATTTGATGGGTTGGCCTGGTATTCATGTCCCCAGTGTATGGAAACAATTATAAAATCACTTTTCGCATCTGCAAGTATTATCTGTGGGCAGATGTCTTCTAAAGAAATGGGGTTGGTGACATCATCAAGTGCAAAAAAAGAAAACGAAATATCATTAATTATGATGTAAATAGGTTGATAGTCTTGCTCTAAAGGAGTAATTTTTGACTGTTTCAAAAATTTTTGACGTTCCTCGTTTGTGACTCTCTCATAAACGTCGCAATCAGATGCATGATTATTCACCAATGAAAGAAAGTCAATCCCTGCTTTTTTTAGCATAGGGATTCCCGCTGAAGATGCGCATAGATTAATTTCCAAACTGTTTTTTAGGCTCGCTGATCGGTTAAGGTTGTTAAGTTTTTGGGTACATGAGTCGGTAATGCAAATCGGCGATTCTAGATTCCCCAAGACTATATCTGCTTCTTGCAAAGTAGGGGAAATGGCTAGAAATGTTCTACTCCAATCACTGTTTTGATGATGACGGGCAACATCTCTGCCAATCAGAATATCACCTAGAAAAGCCAGGGTGACAGTGTCTGGATGTTTTCGTTGAATAAATGTGTTTAGTAAAAAAATGTATAAAAGCAATAGCGTAGTTAGAAAAAAAGATCGAAAAGGTAGAGGTTTCATTCTTTTTTTGGCTAAGGAGCCATAAACGAAGAAGTCCAGGTAGGGTATTCTGGCGTTTGACCAGATTCAACTAATCCTTGCCATGTTTCATCAGTCATTCTTTGGTCGGGAGAAACGGAAAACTCATAGTAGGTAAAAATTGCCCCAATTGAAACTCTTGTTGGATCATCAGGTGGAATTACATATATTATCGCAGGTTGTCCAATTGCTTCTTCAAGAACTCTACCAATTCCAGTTGCAATATCTGCTACCAATGCCGCTTTTTGATCACTTAAGTCGCGATCGTATTCTTCAGTTGTATCAGCTGCAGCTAAAGTAAGCGCTTCTAATTCACCACCAAAATACATAATCCTCCAATACTCCTCATCGGTTATTAGTTCACCATTTAATTCTTTTTCAGAAATAGTTTGCATGAAACCAAGCAGGTCCATGAGATTCTCGAGGTTATTTTGTATAGTGGTACTTAATAAACCACGCGATAGCAAGCCATCATAAGTCATTTGTGCTAATGCATGTAGTCTGGCATAAACCTCTGGATTTGGTTCAACGTATCCCTTAGGAGGATTCTCTTCCATGCCGCCACCCATTTCAGCCATAACCTGTTTTGCGTACAAAATGGTGTCATGTTTTAGCTCAGTATAAGAGCCAAGCGCAGTATTTAGATCTTTTCTAGTCCAGGCTTGTGTGCGCATAAAAGCGGGGAAGGTTTCATCTTTAGGTTCAATCAAGGGGTAGAAGGAATAGAGCCAATTCCAATATAGATTTTGTGTCCAAGAGGATATTTCTAGTGAAGCAATTTCATCTTTTACTTTACTCATTTGCTCAATATAGTTTTCATAATTTGTCTCCCCCATGTTATCAAGGATATTGTAGGCTTCTTCTGAGCCCATAGCAGCGAGGAAGTCAAGAGCTTTCGGCAGATCGCGTGGATTATCAATTGTTCCAACTTTGCGCCACATTACCTGTCCAAAAACATATTCGTCTAGAGTGAAGCGTTGTCCCATAAATCGTAAGCCTTTAATTGCCTCATCGCTATCTTCCCAAATCCAAACCCACATAGAATTAATTTGAGGAGCAGGGAGGTTACGTGCCTCCTTCATGAATTGTTCCATCAAGGTGTTATCACTGAAATTGATCATATCAGGTTCGGAACCAAAAATTGAATCGGAAAGTGCCCCATATTCAGAAAATGATAGATCATCGGATTTTCCCACAATGAATGTGGTGGGATCATAAATATTTGACCAAAGTTCTTCTGCATTTCCGGTTTTGCGTAAGGCCTGAACAAGAAGTAAAGCCCTTTGCGTTTCTTGGATATCGCGTAGCCGAAAGGTCATGCGTCCATACCACATCATTGCTTTGAAATATTGCTTTAATTCTTCACTTCGTGTGTAATGACCTCTTGGAGTATATTGACTGTAATCTTCAATTAGCCGCTGATCTTCAGGTAAATCTGAACGATCCCAAATGGGTGAAATATTTGCTCCGTGGTGAGATTCAATAAGAGATATTTCTGACTTAACCATTGAGATAGCTGCATCAGGAATAGCGGGATTCAAGCCTAATAACTCTGATGCGACTCCAAAATAAGCAACATTCCGTAATGCGGGATCCTCTAAAGGTGTTCCTCGCAAAGCATTATATTGATTAGTAGCGGTTTTCAACAAAGAGTTAGTTAGGGTTTTTAGATCGGATATAAAATATTCTCTTTCCAAATCGCGCAACATTTTGTCAAATATCAAGTGATAGATATGAAAAACAGCATCTGTTGTTGCAAATGTAGTTTGATTTTCTTGATATCGAAGAGATTCATATAGCTGGTAGAACTCTTGAAATTGTCCTGCGATAGGAGTGGACACAACAAAACCATTTAATGCAAGCAAATGAAGCTGACCTTCGGATAATCCAAGGTTCTCTAAACCTTTTATATTGGTTAAGTCAATGGGTAGAGTGTAATCAAACGCAGATTTATCAGGTAGCCTGACAGTGATTGGTTTATATTCTGCAAAAGGTTGCCTATATATAGTGGTTCTGTCTGCTATTGGCGAGATGGTTATTGTTGGCGTTATTGCTTTGTTGGGTGTAATACCAACATTTTTTGTTGGATTAACAGTAGGCTGAAAAAGTGAAGAAGCATTACATGCTGAAAAAATGAAGATCAAAGCGATAACGATGTATATTGAATACTTATAGTTTCTCATTAAACCTCCAGCAGGTTCCTTAATACATCAGTATATTTACTCATAAATATTATGCGACGCTTTACCATCCGCTAGTAAGAATAATGGGTATTCCATTTACGTCATAGCCCGCTTGTAAGTTTATGTAATGCCCCGAATTCCGGGCAACGAGTTGAAAACCAAAGCCATTCCACTTCCAGGCGGAAAGGGTATCAGCAATCTGGCTAATATTCTTATAATTATTCTCGAGTGTGATGAGCTCACTAAGGCCATCGTTGTCGAGATCTAAGATGGAAAATTTATTAATCGGTCGAAATAAGGCTGATCCGGCCCAGCTCTCACCAAAATATCCCTTTGGTTGGTATTCAATCAAAATAATATGGCAACTTTTTCCTTCTTTGGTATGATGTCCATCAATTCTACCGGGGTGCAATAAGTACTGATCAATAGGCCAGGGTGCGAATGTGCGCCATGCCAACAAAACTACTTCGGGAATTCCGTTCCGATTCAGGTCACTAATTTCTGCTTGAGTGATTTGCCAGGCTGAAGGACTCTTCCACAAAACTTTTGAGTCCTTTTTACAGGGATTATTTAAAATTGCTAATTGCCCATTCCCTAAATGAATACATTCTATAAATTGATCTTGATTTAGATCAGCCAAAATTTGTGATTGAGATATTATAGAAACCGAAAAGGTCGTATTAACCTGAAGCGAGTTACCTTCTAAAGTCCATGCTTGATGGAAGGGGACCCCAGAAAGAGCAATAACCATATGTAGAATAAATATATTCTTTAGCGCAATTCTCATCATATTCAAAATGCAATCTTTTCAGGAAGAATATATTTTTATAAAATAATAACGAAACTTGAATGTGAAAAGTTCCCCGTTTCAATTTTGATAACATTATCATTTAATTTAACAGCTTATATTATGACTTTGCTTCATACAATCTTCATTCTGAACTTACACCAAGCCTCCTGTAAGCTTCCTCGCAACTCTTTCAATATCATCGCTAATATAGTTCCAGAAATCTACACATTTCTAGTTTTATCTAGCATCTCCCAAGACTTTTATTAGGATCGGTTTGGCAAGGAAAATAGCTGAATTATTCCATCTTCAATTATTTGGAAAGAGTATTTATAAAGTAATTATGCTACTCGAGAATCACTAAAAATTTTTATATACAGAACTTGTCATTCCACACAAGTGGTCATATCATATTATGGATATGACCACTTGTATATTGTTTGATCGGGGTAGAATTAATAGCTGATACTACGTGGTAATTTCTTGGCTTGATCAATCCAATCAGCCACTTGCTTTTCGGTTGGAAGCTTTCGAACAAGTTTTTTCACCGTATTGATTTCGATGATTTTTTTATACAAATTGGCAGCGGTCCGCTGTGCCAGCTCAGGTACTGTATCCACACCAGCTTCTTCAAGCAGATCAGAGTATTCAGATCCAATACCCTTAATTCGGAAAAGATCAACATGGTTTACCCATTCGAGAATTAGGGAATCTGATATGCCAGATTTTTCTGCAATTTCTTTACGTCCTTTTGGGGTGGCGCCAGATTTTAGGAGTGACTCTGTAGACGTAATACCGGCTGAATGTAGCTTTTTTGCATATGCTTCACCAATGCCTTCAACTTCTACCAACTTTGCCATAATTCCTCCTAGTAATTAAGTATAAGTTTGCATTTTTTACATCTAAAAGTATTGTAGCAAATTACTTCACTTTTGCCACAATACTTTTTCAAATAACCACGATTGACTAAAGTATACTTTATACAGGAGGCCACCCTTATGACTGATCACTTTTTGCCTAATCTTACAAGTCGTCAGATTGCACAATTACCCGAGAAGGATAAAACTGTTATTGTGCTGCCAATTGCATCGATTGAACAACACGGGCCACACTTGCCTGTATATACCGATAGCATTATCACTCAAGAAGTACTTTCTCGAAGCCTTCAAATCTTGCCAGAAAGCTTTCCAATTTATTACCTGCCACAAATGTCTTATGGAAAAAGTAATGAACACATCCATTATCCCGGTACCATAACTCTATCGGCGGAAACATTAATGCGGGTTTTAATGGAAATCGGAGAAAATGTCGCTCGCAGTGGCTTCAAACGTCTGATTATTCTTAATGGCCATGGTGGGAATACCGAAATCATTGATTTTGTAATACGTGATATCCGCGAAAAAACTGGGCTGATGGTATTTGCGCTTCATATATTCTTGCGCGTTGCGGCTCCAACCGAAGGATTAAGCAAAATGGAGCAGATTTTTGGTATTCATGCTGGTGATATAGAGACATCTGTTTTATTGTGTTGTGCTCCGAATCTGGTACATATGGAACTGGCCCCAGATGGCATTCCAGAAAGGTTATTGCATCAAGGAACACCTCCATTTATGGGTGCACTGAATTTTGCCTGGTTGGTTGATGATATTGCCCCAGAAGGGGTTCTTGGAAATCCTCATACCGCAGAAGCAACAAGAGGAGCAAAATATTTAAATGATGCAGCTATCCAGATAGCTGAAGCAATTAAACAGGTCTACAATTTTTCATTTTAGCGAGGTATTGTTTATAATTCGGCAATGCAAAATCATCGAGTATTTCTTATTGTAGTTTTGTTTCTAGCAATAATCAGTGCTTGTACAAATCAGAATGTGAAATATGTTCCCTCGGCTAACCCAAGTGAAACTATCATTTCAAATATGACAGGTACTCAAGTATCAACGGTTGCGTTTACCCCAACCAAATCGCCTACGCCCGGGCCAAGTCCAACTTCAACACCTGATTTGCGCATGCCACCTGATCAATGGCGTGAATGGCCAATAATTCCAACTATCTCTGCACACGCTATTGAGCTTTATCGGGCCGGGTTAGCTAGAGGAAACAACCCCAAAGCCTTTTCAAAAATTGGAGACTGCCAATCAATAAGCCAGGTTATGATGGGGATTTATGATATTCCAGAGCGTTACAGTTTATCCGCAGAAGATGCATATTTGCAGGAAACTATAGATAATTTTGCTGGATCTTTCAATCGCGATGGATATAGCGTGAAAGGGGGATTCAATGCGGCTGCTGTTCTCGATCCTATGTGGGCAGATCCGAGTGCTTGTCAACCAGGAGAAACGCCCATTGAGTGTGAATTTAGGATACATAATCCCAGTATTGTTGTCATCAGTCTTGAGGTATGGTGGGAAGGAAGAACCGTGGATCGATATATTACTAATATGCGAGCCATTATTGAGGAATCTCTCAATCGTGGAATTTTGCCTATTCTCGTTACTAAAGCAGATAATGTGGAAGGGGATAATTCCATCAATTTCGCAACAGCTCAATTGGCATATGAATATGATATTCCCCTATGGAACTTCTGGCTTGCAGTGCAAAATCTCCCAAATCAGGGTCTTGATCCAGTGCGAAATGATGGCTTTCATATTTCCTCAGAAGCATGGAATGTTCGAAGTTATACCGGTTTGCAAGCATTGGATGCTATTTGGCGTGCCGGACGTTTGAATGACGAGGCGATTGAGATCACTCCCGGTGCTACCCGTGAGGTTGCCTCGACCTCTATCCTGACTCCGCTTCAACCCGATACAGTTAATGGCGGAGTATATTTTAGCATTGAGAAAAGATTGAATTCTCATACTATTCCCGAAGGAGTGTATCAACTAGATATTGATACGCATACATTGAATACTATAGCTGGAGAGGGTTTCAGACTTCAAGCAGTTTCAAAAAATGGTAGCGAGATATTACTTAACAATAACAACTTTCTATATCTATTGAAGACCGATGGTAGCGCTCCATTTTTGGTTAGTAAAAATCTATATGCCTTTGGTCAACAAACAGCAACCTGGACAGCAGACGAAAAGGGGATAGTTTTTATTGCCGAACAAAATGATGGCCGTTTTTTGATGTATGATCCGATGGATGGTACTGATCCGAAACGATTATCCACTGCAGATTTATCGCCTATTGAAGTATACGCTTCGCCTATAGACGATACAGTTTTTTGGGGCAACGGAGAATGCAGTAGTTTTCAAGTGTGCCAGCGAGTTTCGACTTATAGTGTGCAGTTGAATGGCAGTGGACAAACCATAATGGAGGGTGTTATTAACCCTGAAATGGCTCCGGGTGGGGGAAACTTCGCATATAGTGTTCCGGATGCAGATGTTGAAACTCTGTCTATTGCCACTTTTGACCGCACGCTGGATAGACCGGTATTGGCATTGGGGACAGAAGATTTAAAGTATTTTTATTCTGACTACAGATGGTCCCCTGACGGAACTGTTCTCTCAGTATTAGCGTCACAATGGACGCAATATTCAGGGAAGGTTAGCGTAGTGCGTAATTTGCTTGTTACACCTGTGAACTGGGGTGTATCCTGGTTGCCAGATGAGAAAGGAATGGAACCTCATACTACGTGGTCACCTGATGGTGGGAGTCTCTTATATGGATCGACCCTGGCGGATGCAAATGGTAATTACTTCCTCCACTTTAGTATATATAATCTGGTTGAAAAGAGTACTGAAATTTTAGATGATACAATAAATCCCAGTACCGATTTTCAATACATATCATCAATATTCTGGGTATCAGGCAAATAAGTATATTAACCTGATACCCACCCAATGGGAGAATTCATGACAGACGAAATCATGACGACAATTGCAAAACAAATCGCTAGTGAGATGTTGAAACAACCTAAACGGATAATTCAACCTGATGAGCCCCTGATTTCTAGTGGTTTGATCGATTCATTCCACCTTGTAGATCTTGCTTTATTCATTGAAGATACTTATGGTGTTGTTGTTGAAGATTCTGAATTGACCGCCAATACATTTGATAATCTGAGGCAATTAACATCAATAATTGAATCAAGACTTAGAGCCTAATTATTCACTCTTACGAACATTTCCATGCCAACATTTAGCGAAGTTCTTCTACGATATTATCAAGAACAACCAGAAAAAATAGCTGTAATTTTGCAACAAGCTGGTCGCGAGGATTTTCCTGTTTCCTATAAGAGGCTAGTTAGACGAGCTTCGGCTTATGCAAATTATTTTGCCCAACAAAATATTCAACCTGGTGAAGTTGTCATTCTGATATTACAACCTGGCGAAGACTTAATTTCCGCATTTTTTGGTGCAGTATTGCATGGTGCTATCCCATCTATTATGCCTTTTCTAACCGAAAAACTGTTACCCGAGAGATATCGGGCTGACCTGGCTGCGTTGATAAGTGTCACAAAGCCATCGGCAATCGTTACATATCCTGATTTTGAGGCAGAAGTCAAGACAGCAATTCAACCAAGAAGCTCAGTAAGATCTGTGGTTATCTCGAATGACGTTGAAGAAGAGGCAATCCCTATATTTAAAAACCTGGGAGGTTTTAGCCGTCGGCCAGAAGATATAGTATTGTTGCAACATTCGTCTGGTACGACTGGATTACAAAAAGGAGTGGCTCTATCTCATCAAGCGGTCTTTAATCAGCTGGATAGTTACAGTAAAGCACTCCATTTAAATCAAAATGATATCATCGTTACGTGGCTCCCTTTATATCATGATATGGGTTTGATCGCTGGTTTTCTCCAGCCTATTTTAATGGGAATACCCGTTGTTATGATGTCGCCATTTGATTGGGTTCGCGCACCATATAAATTGATGCAAGCAGTTTCTCGTTATCATGGAACTCTTACCTGGTTGCCGAATTTTGCCTATAATTTTTGCGCTCAGAAAATTCGCGACCGACATATGGAAGGAGTTGACCTTTCCTCTTGGCGAGGAGTGATTAATTGTTCTGAACCCGTTAGATTTTCCAGTCATCAGGCATTTATAGAAAAATTTTCACGATATGGATTGCGAGATAGCGCTTTATGCACTTGTTACGCAATGGCAGAAAATGTTTTTAGTGTCACACAAGGCGGAATTGATAAGCCTCTGCTTATAGATGAAATTGATCGTGATAAATTTCAAATTGATCGAGTAGCGGAACCCGCAAGAGAAGGATCTCAATCATTGCTAATGGTTTCAAATGGTTCTCCAGTTTTGGGAGTAGAGGTAAAAATTATCAATGATAAAGGAGAAGCATTGCCAGATCGCTATGTTGGTGAAGTAGCGCTTCGGTCACATTGCATGCTGACTGAATACTACCATCGACCCGATGCTACTGAGAAAGCGTTTTTGGATGGTTGGTACTTGACTGGCGATTATGGGTATATGTTACATGGAGAATTATTTGTTTCAGGCAGGAAGAAGGATTTGATTATTGTTGGTGGTAAAAATATTTATCCACAAGATTTAGAAATCTTAGCAATGGAAGTACCAGGGGTTCATGCAGGAAGAGCAAGCGCCTTTGGAATATTTAACGAGGAGACTGGAACAGAGGATGTTGTCATTGTTGCCGAAGTGGATGAAAAGGAATATTCTAGAAAAGACGAAATTGCAGAAATGATTCAGCAACATGTAACACGTAATTCTGCGATCGCCTTGCATCAGGTGTATATTGTTCATTCTCATTGGTTGGTGAAAACTAGCAGTGGCAAAAATGCTCGTTTACTGAATCGGGAGAAATACTTAAAAGAGATAAATGAGCAATCCTAATTACCGCGTTTGCTAAATGCGCATAGGAAACAAGGGAATTAAATATCAGAAGGTGAAATTGTACTCAATAGAGAAATAATCTAGATCGCTCTATTCTTTCTCTGATTATATTAATCCCCCCAATCTTTCCCAAAGGATTAACACACTGACAAAAATAATGGTTACAACAATTAACAGAAGATCAGAAGGGTGGAAATGCACATCCTTTACGTAAGTTCGTGTTGGGCTGCTTCCAAATGCACGACATTCCAATGCGGCAGCAGCAGCTTCAGCTTTTCGTAAGCCATTCACAAGTATTGTAAACATATATCGCTGCCATAGTTTTATCTTATGTACAATACCAGATTTTGCTGCTCGTCCGCGAATAGAATGAGCTGAGTGGACCGCGTCTACTTCCTGTTGAATAAGAGGCAGAAACCTTAGAGCTAAAAATACAGCAAAAGCATAGCGATATGGAATACCAATTTTTGTAAGTGAAACCATCAAATCTCGAGGATCAGTCGTCCAAATAAGTAGAAAGCTGGCTAATACTACTACCGATAATCGAAAAAAGAAAATTGGACCTTGTAAAAGGCCATTATCTGTAATTATCAAAGGCCCCAGACTGTAAGCCACTGCTCCAGGATCAGCGAAGAAGTGAAATATCATCAAAATCAGGCCAAGTCCAAGAATTAATTTTGAACTGCCAATAATTTCGCGTAAAGGTATATTTCCTGCAAGCATAGTAAGCAGCAATACGAAAACAAAGGTAATTCCACCAGAAATGGGGGTTTTATAAATAAATAATCCCGCAGCAATGATAAATACCCATGCCAGTTTCACAAGCGGATAAGATCGGTGCAAAATAGATTTACGATCGACATAACGTAAACTATGAGCGGTTTCAGCCATGTACAACCTCGATATTATGAGCTAAGGCTTTTATAAAATCTGATGTGGTTCTTATTTCGCCACTTATTTTTATTCCTCGGGCAGAAAGTGCAGTAACCAATTCGTGCAGAACAGTTTTATGTAAATTTGCAGCTTGTAACACATTGTCTCGACTAAATAGGCCTTGTGGTTGCCCATCAAACAATATTTTCCCTTCACTCATTACGAGTACCCGTTGTGCGTATTCTTGTACGAGGCGCATATCATGGGTGATCATCACAACCGCAATTCCTTCAGAGCGAATCTCTTCCATAAGTTGCATCAATTTTTGAGTCATTTGCTTGTCCTGCCCATATGTTGGTTCGTCAACAAGCAAAATTTGAGGACGACATACCAACATAGTTGCAACACCAAGGCGGCGTTTCATTCCTGCACTTAAAGAGAAGGGATGTTTTTCTGATACAGCACCTAGATCCAGCCTTGTAAGTGCATCATGGATCATTTGGTTGCGAATTTTTGGTTCGGTAATATTCCTTGCCAATAAGCTATAGTCAATCTCATCCCATACTTTGTCAGTAAGGAATTGGTGTTCGGGATTTTGAAAGACCAATGCAATATTATTAGCGAGCTCTTCTACCTTCCAACTTTTAGCAGGCTTTCCAAAAAGTGTTAATTCACCCATTTGCGGTCTAAGTAGCCCTACCATCAATTTGGCGAGTGTACTCTTTCCTGCTCCATTGCGACCTACAATAGCGAGCATTTCCCCACTATGAACTTCAAAAGAAACATCTTGGAGAGCGTGAGTGCCATTGACGTAATAGAAGTCAAGATTACGTGCCTGTATGAGTGTACTTGGTTCAGAAACTGCAGTGATCGATTCTGTTGCCGTTGTGGGTGTTGTTAGACCACGTTCAAGCAGGTGGTTTTTATCGAGTAAATCAATTGTGTCATGCACAGAAATAGGAACCTTGTCGTATTTAACCAAGGAATCCCTCATTAACCGTAAACTTAACTCCGTTGTTTCAGGGAGCCAAACACCAAGGGTTGAAACCATGGTTTCGCCATGTTCTTTTAATACTTGCTGGGGAGTTCCTGCAGATAATAATTTACCGTTTTCCAGAACAATTAATTGATCTGCGCAAGATAAGAATTCGTCTAGTTCGCGGATTACCAACAAGATGGTCATTCCTCGTTCGCGTAGAGTGAGCACCAATTCGTATACATTGCGTGCTGCAATCGGATCCAGGTTTGCAGTTGGTTCGTCTAAAATTACTAATGAGGGTTTCATCGCCAGGGCGGTTGCCAACCCCAATTTTTGTACCTGGCCACCAGAGAGCTCCCAGACCAAATTACGTCGCTGTGGGCGAAGTTGCGTTGCATCGAGTAGCTCTTCAACTGTGCAGCGTATCTCGTTTACATCCATAAGCAGATTTTCTGGACCAAATGCTATTTCATCTTCCACATACAAGGTAGCAAACATTGTTTCAGGGTCCTGTGAAACCGATCCAACCTTACGGGAAAGCTCTTTTACTTCGGTTTTTGATGTGTCTAAACCATCAATGAGGACCTGTCCTTCAAGTTTTCCGCCCAATAATTTTGGTATACGTCCATTGAGAAGATCACATAGCGTTGATTTCCCACTTCCTCCCGGTCCAACCAAAACATTCAAAGTTCCCTGCTTGAGCTGCAATGAAATATCAACTAACGTGGGCTCTGTATGATTCCAGTGTGTGTATGTAACGTTTTTTAGTTCAGCAATTATGTTTTTTTCTGGCATATTTTTTGAAGAATGTAAAAAGGGCAAATCTAATATTTGCCCTTTTTTAGATATGATGAAGATAAAGTACAGTTTATTGCGCAGATCGAATCAAACCTGTTTTTGCCAACGCTTGGGATAAATAATAACCCAAGAGACCGCTTATCACAAGCCCCGAAACAAGATTGATTGGCATTGCCATCCAAATATCTTTGGCAGTTGATGGATCCCACCCAAAGAGAATCGCAGTCCATACTGTGCCAAATTGAGATGCAGCAGCTCCTGCCATGAGAGCTGGAAGAAGACCAAATTTGCGATATCCGCAGATGGCCATCACCATTTCTACGCCAAGGCCCTGGAACAATCCCCAGCCAAGAGTTCCTACACCAGCAGCATTACCCAGCAAGAGTTCAACAGCAGTCTCGATCAAGCCAAGAAACAGTGCGGCTCCTGGGCGGCGAACCAGCCACATGACTAAAATATATGCCCACATGAACGCGCCTTGCAGCAGAGCACCGCCTAATGGACCTAAAGATGAATTTGCCAGATACCAAATATTACCTACTCCAGTATTTACTACTCCAGCGATTGCAGCAATAACGGCAATTATGACAATATCTCGTGTCGTATATTTGAAATCCCATCCACCCCGTTTTTCCATTTGCTACTTCCTCCTCCTACTATTTATGTGATAGTTTATAAATGGTTACTTGCCAAAGAAGCGGGCGATCAAGCCCAAAGCAACAACGACAATCACATTAATGGCAATGTATAGTGCCACTAACACTCACCTCCTTTCCAAGAAATCAATAAATAAAACCCTAGAAATGGAGATTCGAAACGAATTCACACATTTTTATCAGTATACAAGAAAAGTTCATGTACAAAAAGGCACTTCTATGCAGATTGTATCGATAACTCTACACATTACCTTTTGGGCATTGTTTTATTATTAAATAACTTTGATGTAGAATTTATTATTCCAAAAAAATGGAAAAACAATGTTAAATACAGGTCAAATACTCAATAATCGGTATCGCATTGTACGAAAAATTGCAACAGGCGGATTTGGGGCAATTTATCGAGCCTGGGATCTCAACTTAAATGTCGGCTGTGCGCTAAAGGAAAATATTGAAATAACAGTTGCAGCGCAAAAGCAATTCATGTTGGAAGCGAATGTTTTGGCAACATTACGACATCCAAACTTGCCAAGAGTAACTGATTATTTTGCTATTGCTGATATGGGACAGTTTTTAGTGATGGATTATATTGAAGGGGAAAATTTACAAGATAAGATAAATAGCTTAGGGCATCTGCCCGAATTACTGGCCTTGAAGTGGATCAATCAAGTTCTAGATGCGCTTGTTTATCTTCATCACCAGAAACCACCTGTGATACATAGAGACATAAAACCTCAAAACATCATTATTTCAACCACGGATGAAGAACAAAAAGCAAACCTGGTGGATTTTGGTATTTCTAAGGTTTTTGACCCTGGATTGAAGACCACTATCGGAGCGCGTGCCGTGACCCCTCCTTTTTCACCACAAGAACAATATGGTAGAGGAAACACTGATGCGCGTAGTGATATTTATGCTCTTGGGGCTACTCTATATGTTTCGCTCACTGGTGTAGAACCGGTAGAGAGTATTCAACGAACTATGGGGATAGACTTAGTTCCTCCTAGGTGCATTAATAGAGAAATATCTCCTCTAGTTGAAAGTATTATTCTTAAGGCTATGGAGCCATTACCTGAAAATCGCTATCAATCTGCGGACGTTTTACAAGATGAAATTAGAAAAGCAATTTACGATGCTTCGGATTTCAAAATGAAAGATCGGGCTCAAAACAAAAAAAAGCAATATCAAAGTAGTGCACCAACATATAAAGTCCCCCTGAATATTCCCGCACCCTTAGTGCAGAATACTTCAACGAATTCGAAACAGGGGAATAAAGGTAAGAGTCGTTTGTTAACACGGAATGTATGGACGATTCTGGGAAGTATTATTCTTCTATTATTTACAGTTTTAACTTTTGGAATGTGGCAAAGTGGGATATTTCGAGCCAAAAATTCACATAGTACATCTATTCCAGAGGTGCTATATTTTGTGTCAACTGCTCAAGAAGGTAAGCGTGAAATATATAAGTATAGTGAAGCAGAGGGTCCTATTCGCATAACATATTCCCCCGGGAATAGCGAAAGCTGGGACCCGGTTTTTTCTCCATCAGGGATGATGGTCTTTGTTTCAGATCGAGATGGGCAACCTGAAATATATAAAATTTCTCTTGGAGGCAAGGTAGAGCGGTTGACATATACGTCGGAAGGATCATCCTTTGACCCGGCTTTTACCCCTGATGGAATACTTTATTTCTGTTCAACACGTGGTGGAGATTTTGGGCACATCTATTCATTGTCTTTGGATGGAAAAGTTGAGAGATTAACCTATGGAACAGTAGACTCAATTGATGCTGATCCTGTTGTATCACCAGAAGGAACTTTATATTTTGTTTCAAATAGAGACGGTAATTGGGATATTTTTAGAATGTCAATTGACGGAAAAACGAGAAAAGTGACTCACACTAAGGATCCGGATTATTGTTTATTTCCTTCTTTTTCGTCTTCTGGAAAACTATTTGCCTCATGCAACATTAGGGAAAAAATGAATATTTATGAAGTAAATACGACAAATGGCAGTCTGGAGCAAATGACATTTTCTCCCGAAGGCACATCTAGTTTTGCAGCCATTTTTTCTCACAATGACGACCTTTATTTCATTTCCGATAGAGGAGGCGGCTCTGATATTTACATGATGAATAGATCAGGCAATGTAACCAGAATAACCGAAAATGAAACGGTGTTGATGCCTGCTTTTTCAAATAATTAGTAATCATAGTTTAATGTTCATAAGGAGAAAAATCATGGGCGATCAAAATTCAAAACAATCTACTGAAGAATTTGAGGTAGACGCTGGGAAAGTTGTTGATGAAGTAAAGAAATTAATCCAGCAAGGTAATGTTCGACGTTTGATCCTCCGCAAAGAAAATGATGAAATTCTGATGGAAATACCACTCACTGCTGGAGTGGCTGCAGGAGGTGTTATTACCATATTTGCACCAGTCTTGGCTGCCTTAGGTGCAATGGCAGCTCTACTTGCACGGGTAAAAATTCAAGTTATTCGGATGGACGAATGAAGCTAGATGAATTGTTTGAACAACTACAAAAATCTGTTGTTGAAGGTGATCCTGAACGCTCAAGTTCATATACAGTTCTATTACTTGAAAAAGGAGTTGACCCATTAACTATCATTGATCAGGCTCTTGTGCCAGGCATTCAATTTACAGGAAAGCAATTCAGTGATGGCGAGATGTTCTTACCGGACCTAATGCTTGCATCGGAAGCTATGCAAGCGTCATTAAAGTTATGCAATCCAGAGTTACACCGTCGAGGATTATCACGAAAATCCTTGGGAAGGGTTGTGTTAGGAACAATTTCTGGTGACATTCATGAAATTGGCAAGAATTTAGTCGGCACACTGCTTTCTGCAAATGGATTTGAGGTGTTTGATCTGGGGGTCAATGTACCGGTCGAAACTTTTACTCAAAAAGCGCTGGAATTGAAGGCAGATCTCGTGGGAGTTTCAGCTTTACTTACGACCACAATGGAAGGCCAGCGAAAAGTTATCGAAGCCATCGAACGGGCTAATTTGCGCCCAGCAGTAAAGGTTATCATAGGAGGAGCACCGGTGACCGATGGATGGGCAAAAGAAATAAGAGCAGATGGTTATAGCGAGGATGCTATAAGTGCGGTTACTCTGGCCAAGCGATTGCTTAATATTCCACTATTATGATTCAGTCAATACCAAAACCCAATCTTAAATTTGCTGTCCTTTCTGATGAGGATGTATTAAGAATTCATCAAGCAACATTGGATGTAATTGAGAATATTGGGATACGATTTCCATCACAGAAGGCACTGGATATCCTGTCATCGTGTGGAGCGAGCGTGGATATTTCGACACAGGTGGCAAGAATACCTTCTGATATCTTGATGAAATATTTAGAGAAAGCGCCATCAGAATTCATACTCGCAGGAAGAAATGCAGAGAATAATTTGACTCTTGATGGAAAACACAGCTATCTTGGAACAGATGGGTGTGGAATTGAGACAATTGATATTTTTTCAGGCCAACTACGTCGTTCTACCAAAGCAGACGCTGCTGATAGCGCTCGAATGGCCGATGCGTTGAATGAAATCGGGTTTTGGTGGGCAATGGTATCTGCACAGGATTGTCCCGTTGGCTCTCGTAGTTTACATGAATTGGAAGCAGCGTGGCTAAACACATCTAAACACCTGCAGACAGAAAGCATTGTGAGTACATATGAAATGCAACCCGCAATCGAAATGGCTTCATGTATTGCGGGTGGAAGAGAGCTGCTTCGCAATCGCCCGGTGCTGTCAATTATGCAATGTGCAGTAAGTCCCCTGGGACACGATGAGGGAAGTTTAGAAGCAGCTTTGTTGGCCGCAGAAGTGGGATTACCAGTTGGATTTATGACCATGGCTTCGTGTGCATCTAGTGGCCCAGCAACTATGGCAGGAACCATGGTTGTTGGGAACGCTGAGGTAATAAGTGCTCTTGCATTGATTCAAATGGCTAGCCCTGGTGCGCCCGTTTTTTATGCAGCAGCCCAAACAGCAACGGATTTACACACAGGCGCATATACTGGAGGCGGCCCTGAAGATTTTCTGTTTGGAGGCGCAACTAACCAGCTAGCAGATTTCTATAAGATTCCTCTCTCGATGGGTACATTTGCTACAGGCGCAAAAGAACCTGATTGGCAGGCAGCGGTAGACAATAGTCTCTCTTCCTTTATGGCTGCAGTTTCAGGAGCAGATATGCTACTTGGGTGCGGCCTTTTGCATGGTAGCAAAATTCTTAGTTATGAGCAACTCGTGATGGATTGCGAAATCTTTTCTATCATTCGTAAAATGACCGAAGGTATTACTGTCAATGATGAAACATTGGCAATTGATGTAATACGGTCAGTTGGTGTTGGGGGTCATTACTTAAGCCAAAATCATACTCGAAAACATATGAGAGATTTGTGGATACCGCACTTGATGGATAGGAGACCATATGAAAGATGGCTCGCAGATCCTGCAGGTGCCAGACAATGGGCGCATGAGAAAGCTGCGAACTTGATGAAAACTCACCACCCTGAACCACTAGATGAGGATTTAGCAAAAGAATTATCTCGTTTGATTTCTGCTCATGAGCAGAAATTATTAATGGGAAATGCTAAGAATGAATAAATTTCTTTATTATCCTTTATACCCGCAAAGCGCTAGTGCTTGCGGTCCGGTATTAATACCTAGAACAGGTCCAGTAATGTTTATTAATAATTCGGCTAGATCGAATTCATTGCGAATTCTGTCTGCTAATTTTTCTGCCTCTTCTGCTGCATCCCCGTGTAGAATTGCTATATGAAGCTTTCCTTCGCCTTTCAATTGATCAATAAATTTTTGATATAGTAGATCGACCATCCCTTTATGAGTACGAGCCATACCAACCGGTTCAACTCGTCCAGATTCGTGATTTATGCTTACCACAGGTTTTATCTGCAATTTTGCACCAATCCAACGCGCTGCATCGCCAATTCTCCCACCAGTTTGAAGATATTCCATTGTTTCCATCCCAACAATTTGTACCAATTTGCGCCGAACTTTTTCTACACTGTTTAAAATTATTGAAATATCTTCTTCAGATTCGCATTTACGAGCAGCTGTCAATGTTTGCCAGCCCAGACTCATGGTTGGACCCTTTGAATCTATGACATGCACAGGTATCTTTACCAACTTGGCAGCATTCAAAGCCATCTGATAAGCGCCACTCATTGCGCTGCTTACCGTAAGAACGATTAATTCTTTTGCACCTTCCAGTATTGCTTCTTCATACTTTTTTAAAAAGTCCTGTTCAGTTGCTTGCGACGTAGTAGGGCGAATTGCGTTGCTTTTTAAATTTTTATAAAATTCTTGTGGCTGTATATCAACACGATCGCGATACTGTTTTTCTCCCCATAGAACATAGTGAGGTACAATTTTTATATTGTAGTGATCGATTAACGCCTGGGGAATATCACAAGTACTGTCTGCAATTACTTCGATGTCACTCATCTACTAATTCCTTTCCCAGCCAACAATAATTTCATAAAATTATACTCAAACATAAAAAAGCTCCAAGTATGCCAAATTGCACATTTAAGTAATAATTGATTTGAGTAATTTTATTTAGGATTGGTATTAGTAACATTATTTTCTCGGCAATTTACACATGAATTCCTCTAGACGGTGTGTGGTAAGAAACGGCAACATAGAAAGCAGATATGCGCATAGACATCATTAAAATAAGGTATAATTTTAATTACACAAAAGTTACACACCGGAGTCCGTTTTGAAGAACTTTCGATGGTTATTCTGGCTGTTTGTCATCGCTTTTGTTTGGCTAATTGTTAGTCGGTTCACTGAGATCGAACGTCTTGCTCTTACATTGATCGAAGGTAAGTGGCAGTGGGTGCTTGTGGCAGCTATTTTACAGATAATTTCATACATGGCAATGGCACTTTTATATAAAAATGCCTTCGCTTCTGTTGGAGTAAATAGTCATATCCATGAATTGATCCCTCTAACTTTCACTGCACTGTTTGTTTCTGTTGCTGTTCCAGCAGGTGGCACTGGCGGCCCAGCTTTATTTGTAGAAGATGCGCGAAGAAGAGGGGAGTCGCCAGCTCGCGCAACAGCAGGAACTTTGCTAGTACTTATTGCACAGTTTGGTAGTTTTTTAGTGGTGTTAGCAGCAGGGATGATATATTTATTTATACGAAAAGATCTTCAGGTATATCAAGTTATTACTGCAATCTTAATGTTGCTCCTGGTGTTAGGGCAGTCCTCTATATTGATGCTTGGTCTATGGTGGCCCGAAATATTGATAAAAATTCTTTTTTGGGTTCAGCGTTTGGCGAATAAATTCGGAATACTGATAAAGAAGCAACCTTTATTAAGAAAGAATTGGGCGCAAGATACATCAGCCGAATTTATTGATGCTTCAATTGCAATAACTAATCATCCAGATCAATTGTTAAAAACTTTTGGGGTTGGGCTTACAATTCATCTGGTAAATATTTTAAGTTTGTTAAGCGTCTTTATGGCATTTTACAGTGCTCCTGGCGCAGGTATTTTGGTTGCTGGATATGCCATGTGTTTTCTTTTTGCTGTTGTATCTATTACACCCCAAGGTATCGGAATTGTTGAGGGTGTAATGTCGTTGGTATTTACTTCATTGGCAATCCCGTCGGAAGAATCGACTATCATCTCGCTAGCTTTTCGAGGGTTAACTTTTTGGGTACCTTTGTTGATAGGATTCTTCCTATTACGTCGATTACGATTATTCCAAAAGAAAGAAGAGCAAGAGACTATTGAGAAAATTAGCTTATAGGAGTAATTCCCCCCTCTTTCTGATATTTCGACTTAATGAGCTGATATGTAAAGGTTAACAGGAATAAGTTACAGAATCAGGGTTACTTACGCCAAGAGTTCAATACTTTTCTCAACAATTAGGTACACATTCCATCATGTCTTTTAATAATGCTATCAATTATGACATTAGCCGTCTGATCTTCCCGATCAGCGGTATTGCTTAAGTGACAATGGATTTCCCAAACCTTTAGCATGAACATCTTATGCTTGATGTATTATTGTCTCCCCTGAACAACTCTACAACTGTTTCGCTATAAGTTGTAACAACTTGATTTTCTATCTTTTTGACACGGTTTACGTGCTCGGTAGCTACTGTAAAGGTGATTGTCTTATAAATAAAGTATTGCTTATTGAAGTTTTTTTGTTGCATCATAAAGTGGCTTTGCTGTTATTTTGTATATTGTGGAAGAAGAGACACATTCAGAGCTTCCATTTCATCTACTATGGTAGCCGCATAATCATGGATATCATCAATATTACGTGATGAGGTAAAAACATCAGCACTATTGAATGGCACAAAAGCCCTCGTCAATTCAGAAACCAATATCCATCGGATTCCGTCTGACCCTATCTCAATATCTAAAATTTGTTTTGCTATGTTAACGCTTCTCATTTTCAAATAATGGCCAAGAAGTTCCTATCCCGAAATGGTTATTTTGGTTTGTTCTACCAACATAGCAAACAATTTTTTTGGTTTGCGTCTAAAAAGTTCTCCGATTTTCCTCGCTTACCCCACTCGATGACTCATTTTACATTTTTAGACTTTCTTTAGAAAATCATACTCAAGACTCTGTGCTAATTCGCCCAAATGAGAAAAAACATGATCTGGTCGATATGGGGATGACGCAAGGTCTTCTTTTGTTGTTTCTCCACTCAGTACCAGTATAGATAAAATTCCAGATGCTTGCCCAAGAGCGATATCTGTATACAAGCGATCACCAACAATCGCGAGATTCCTCAAAGGAAGATTGAGTTTATGTGCGGCAATTTCAACTATCATCCGGTTCGGTTTTCCAACAATGACGTCTGGATCGCGTCCTGTTGAACTCTTTACAAATGCCAGCGTTGCTCCGATATCAGGCATAAAACCATTCTCTATGGGACAATTGAGATCTGGATGGGTTGCAATAAAGGGTAGTCCAGCGCGGGCGAAATCGCACAATTTTTGTAATTTTTTATATGTTAAGGTTGTATCAAACCCTAACACAATCACATCCGGATTTGCTTCATCAATGAAAATATTCTTATCAGTGAACTCGCTCAGCAACGATGACGTCCCCACGATGTACACAGACGAATCTGGAAATTTCTCTTGCACATAGATTGCTGTAGCCTCTCCAGAGGTAAGAACTTTTTCTTCAGAAATTGGTAACCCCATCCGGGAAATTTTCTCAGCATACATGCGACCAGTTTTTGAGGAGTTGTTCGTCACGAATAGAAAATCTATCCCAAAAGAGTTTATGGTTTTTATAAATCCCAAGGACCATGGAAATAGTTTTTCTCCAAGATAAAACGTGCCATCCATATCCAGCAAAAAGCAGCGAATCTCAGTTAACGATCGATGATCAGGTGTCTTCAAGTTTTTCATACTCTTAGAACACATTCTCTGGTATAGATATACCAAGCATACGGCTTAAATTAAGAACGGTGAAATACTTACGCAGATATGGTGCATTTTCGATGGCTTCTAGGATATCTTCACGTGTCAATCCCAACTCTTGTGGTTGTGTAACTCCACCCACTTGAAACAGTAAGTGCTTTATCTGCTCTGAAGTAGGTACAGTGGTTGCAAAAGCTTGTATATCATCCCAGTAGATTTCAATTCTTCTACATACTTCTTCAAAATACTCGGGGTTTCGAAATATAGAATCCCTTTGCAATTGGATGATCGTATTACTAATGCTTCCATAGACAGTTCGAATATAAGCGAGTTCTTTTTCGGGATCTGGCGGTCGGGCAGATCGTAAACGTCTTTGCATTTCATAACGGCTAATTTGACGTAAATCATCATAATACCGGGCGATTAATATGGTCGCTAATCCAACTTTGGCGCCATGCAGCACCGGTGGGCGACCCTCACGCGCTAATTTCATTTCCAGGTAATGCGATAATACATGCTCTGCCCCTGAAGCAGGGCGGGAATTTCCTTGCAAAAGCATGCAAATTCCTTCTTCAAGCAAACCCTCCATCAAATGTTGTATTGCTGATTCCCGATGGGACGAAAGCAGTGATACTTGACCAACACAAATGTTCAGGGCGTTGCGCGATCTATCGGCAATTCCCTGATTATAGGCTTCTCCGCACAATAAATGCCCAATTGGCCAATCTGCCAGAGCTGTAAACTTGCCAAACATATCTCCAAAGCCAGCAGCGATCATTGATCCGGGAGCATCTAAAAGAGTATCCAGATCAGCGAAAACTGCTATTGGTTGGGTCGCCATGATGGTTTGTTTATAATTGCGTATAGTTAAAGAGCAGCCAGTAGAAGCATACCCGTCCATAGATGGGGCAGTGGGCATTGAAATAAAGGACATCCCTGACCTATGACTTACAAAACGAACTATATCCGTTAGAGTGCCAGAACCAACAGCGATATAAATACGTTTTCGACCATCAGGCTCTAATAATGTCTGCACCAGATGTATCTCGTCAGGAATAGTGTCACCTGGCAAGACAATAGTGTTCACATCGTAATTCTTACAAAGAGCTTTATTTACCTCTTCTCCAAAAGCAAGATATTCGTTTTCATCACTTACTAATGTGAAATGATGAAAATCGTGTGATTGAATATATTCTTGCAGATGCGAGATGGCATCTTTTCCAATATATATTTCAGGAAGTGGAGGTTTCAATCATTGCTCCTATACCTCGCTCGTTTGTGGTTTAACCTGCCACCTGTTTGTGAATACGTCCTACAATTTTCCTTTAAGCCATTCCAGCCAGAGAGACATACCCTCATTTGTATAGGCAGACGTCTCAATAATGGGTAATCCGGGATGGATTTTATAAGCATTATCAATACAACGCTGTTTATCAAAGCGCAGGTATGGCATCAAGTCAATTTTCGTTAATACTAATGCTGTGGCTAGATGAAAAGCCAGCGGGTATTTTATAGGTTTATCTTCCCCCTCGGTAACACTCATCATCACAACTTTTTCCTGCTCACCAAGGTCATATTCCGCCGGACACACAAGATTACCCACATTTTCAATGAAAAGTAGATCGATATCATTTAGGGGTAGTTGGTTAATTGCTTTTTGTACCATTACCGCTTCAAGGTGACAGGCACTGATGGTATTTATTTGAACTACAGGGACACCAGTCTCGGCGATACGATCTGCATCATTCGTGGTCTGCTGATCACCTTCAATAACTGCACATTGTAAAGAACCTCGTAACGCCTTTAGAGTCTCCACTAACAGGGTGGTTTTTCCGGAACCTGGTGAACTAATAAAGTTGATTGCAACTATATTCTTTGCTTGAAGTAAAGCTCGATTTTCAGCTGCGATTACTTCATTTGCCGCAAGGATCTCCTGTTCTAGTTTAACAACCTTTACTGTTGAAGGTGTTATTGTATTTTGTTTTAATTTCATTTATCATTTTCCTTATCTATCATTTGGTCACCTGTTATCGATCGCACCAGCATCTCTCGCCCTTTGCGGATCTCAAACTGCTCCGATTGGCAATTAGGGCAGCGCAAATCTTCCAGTTTACCTGAATACTCATTTTTACAATTTAAACAAAAGAGCATTAAAGGAGGGCACAATATTTCGAGCGCACTACCCTCAGCGACAGTTCCCTGACTAACAAACTCCCATGCAAATTCCAATGCATGTGGTTCAACGCCGCTGAATTGTCCAATCTCAACCAGCAGTCCTGTAACTCTTTGTAACTTATTTTCTTCTGCCGCGTTTTGAACAATTTGCAGCATACTTTCAGCAATACCTACTTCGTGGATAGAGAACTCCTTTCTGTAACCAATCAGGGTAACTTTTTTGCAATTATTAATTAACCAACTTGACTGAATTCTACCCCATTAATGCATGGCAGTAATTACCTCGTAAAGAAAGTTTTCAGTGCACTCGATGATAGATAGCTCTTATCCAATAGACCAGTTAAAATGATCTTGACCCTAAAACAGATAAGAACCACCCGGAAGGGCGTAGCTTATTAAACAACAAGCTCTATGCTTATGATAACTATTATTATGTAGAGCATATTCAAAATTTATTGTCGCAAAGCTTTTCGAATATTTTCTTCAAAGGGAGGGTAAATAACGCCTCGCTCTGTAATAATTGCTGTTATCAGTTCTGCTGGAGTAACATCGAAAGCCGGGTTACATACATTGGTGTTATTAGGTGCTATTTGCTCTTCTCCTATGCGCAGAACCTCATCTGCTTCTCGTTCTTCAATAGGAATCTTACTGCCATTGGAAGCTCGAATGTCAATCGTTGACGTAGGGCCCACAATATAGAACGGTATATGATGGGCTTTTGCGACAAGAGCCAGGTTATAGGTGCCAACTTTGTTTGCAGTATCGCCATTAGCAGCAATTCGGTCGCATCCCACCGTTACCAGATCAACATCCTTGTTTTTCATAATGTACCCTGATGCACCGTCAACGATCAAGGCATGGGGTATTCCCAACTGATTCAATTCCCAAGCAGTCAAGCGCGCTCCTTGCAAGCGGGGTCGGGTTTCATCCACATAGACAAACACCTTTTTCCCATGCTCAAAAGCAGTACGGATTACACCCAGTGCTGTCCCATAATCTACTGTTGCCAGTGCACCCGTATTGCAATGATGAACGAAAGTGGCTTTGTCAGGAATCAATGGAAGTGCATTCAAGCCGATTTGCTTATTGGTTTCTACATCTTCCCGCTCCATCTTTTGTGCCTCAGAGAGTACACATGTTTTTATATCCCTTATCGAACAGTTTGCAGATTGCTGAATCTTGTCTAAAACACGATCAACAGCCCAAAAGAGGTTGATGGCGGTAGGTCTTGCGGCTTTCAACAGCTCTCCGCTTTGTTGCATCTCAGCAGCAAATTCATCCCAGGAAATTGCATTGCTTTTCTTGGCAGCTAATGCCAACCCATATGCAGCAGCGACACCTATTACTGGTGCACCACGCACCACCATGGTCTGGATAGCTTCTGCTACCCCTTCAGGTGTCTCATAATCACAATACTGAATTTTTAAAGGTAGCAACCGTTGATCCAGCAAGCGCAATTTTCCTTCAGCAAGCCATTTTATTGAAAAATACTTTGCCACTTTAATATTTTCCTATTTTTTCTTTTATTTACTTCAGCTTTCTATTCTAAAGTAAAACGGTGGAATATCATAGCCTACATGGTCACTTCGTTCTAATAGTAAAATATTTTTATAATTTGCTAATAGGTTTCGACGATCAATCTGCACTCACAAAAAGGAACAATCATCATGAATAACTACCAACATTTCAACTGCTCTCTAGCTCCTGAAGTGCAGACCATGAGCAAAAATAAATCTATAAAAACAATCATTATTGCAATTTGTTTATCCTGTCTTACTTGCTGTCTTTTTATTGTGTGTTTTGGAGCTATT